>MDSW01039850.1_pt1 | contig 17223 bp, 32 predicted proteins | sample 811171 | NCBI WGS metagenome assembly MDSW01 (sample SAMN05326641, study PRJNA326480) | marine metagenome | isolation source: seawater | place: Atlantic Ocean: North West | collected 2012
GTTAAACTCCCATTACCTGACTGGTAAGTCAAAGTAAATTGCAAAAAGTTTGAATCTGAACTATACGTCTGTACATTTGTAACTTTAAATATTCCAAATGCATTTAAGTTCCCAGCCTGGTTTATTTTTATTGTATCATTATCCATGGCTTGGAGATATGCAGTAACATCGTCTCCTGTTCCATGTACTTTACTTACAAAAATATTGTTGATTGCAGAAAAGGCAGTAGCTAAAACATTAGTTGCTGTAACACAAATAACCCCTGTTGGATTTGGATTTTCAGAGTCTATAGCTTTAAACTCATAAGTTACACCATCAAAATGGTCAATAGCAGAACTACTATTGATCAAATTAATTATACTGCTTACCGTAAAGTTTTTGGTTGTTGTTGTCGCTGAATCTGTCCCAATCCACTTATCACTAAGGCTTGGGGTAGTATCGAGATCGTATGTGTTAATTCTAGGCATAATTAGTACAAAGATACCAATAAAAAGTAAGCTCGATTTCTAAGTGGCGACTACTTGTGGTTTTTATTACCCATAACCTTCTCGTAACTCCTTCCGCCGAAATAGCCTGCAAAAACTACAAAGAGAAGCTCCTTGACAGTTGACAATCCATCTATCTGCATATACCATCCAATGACGAAAGAAACTGTAAGAAATATTAATGTTAGAGGCCTTACGTTAGAAGGAAGCCATCCGCTTCTGGCGTCTGCCACCCACCTTCTTGTGACACCATCAATTTCAGCGCGTTCTATATCTAGTTTTTTGAGAGCAATACTTTTGTCCTCTTCACTCATTTCAGAACCGCCTATAATAGCTTGAATTACATTACCTGCCAATGTATCTCCTGCTACTGCGCCAACAACATTAGGTATTTTCTTAAGTAAGAACTGCCCTACCTTAGTATCTTTAAATTTTTTTCTTTCTTGAGACATTTTTTTTAATAAACCCAAGTTACTTGTGGGTCAAGGTCTTTTGCTCCATCTGCATGTATAAAGGTTTTTGCCACGCCTATCCTATGACACCCAGCCTCTATAAGGCCTTTCAGTATTAAAAATCTATCTCTTGAACCTTTAACAGCTATATCAACTGCACAAGGACCCCCTTGTCTTGTAGACAAATGTGCCGAGTTAGATTTTCCTCCAACAGACTTGTTGTGAGAAGGTGTGCGTACTCCAGAGTTTATTATATATGGAGTGCCAGATATTTCTCTTGCTTTATCAAGCAATAGCAAAAATTCTTCATCCATCAAGCTTCCGCTACCTGGTTCATCAGGAGAATCAAAATCTTGAATGTTAAAGTACTTGAGTTCCATTTATTTTTTATTTAATTTATCTATAATATTTATTACTGTATATATCAAAGTTGCAATCAGTACAAACGATGATAATATTGGGTTGATGTCATGAAATATGCTCGTCCCAATTGCTGAGATACTTAATCCGTATATCTTCAAATCTTCAATCACTTTTTTGGTTTTCTTCCAGATCTAGATTTACCTCTAAAAGCTTTCGGTACATCTCCAATTTGATTACCAACTTCTCCTATCGCTTTTCCTACATCTTTCAATTCATGATTTACTCTATCTACAATTATAGAAACATCTTTCTTAAGTTCTATAAATTTTTCTTCTAAAATATCAGGAATCATATTATTATTATCATCTCTAGTAAATCCTTTTTTAGCAAGCCAAATTGCTGATAAGACAATAGTAATTAATACAACTAATAATATTATTGTTATTATAATTAAAGTTTTCATTTTATTTTATATTTAAATGAGAACCATCACAAAGCCCTGATGGGTTTTGCGTTGTTCCGCATACACATGGTTTTGTTTTCATTTCTTTTTTGCTCCTCCTCTAGCTCTATTTTTTTTTCTATGTTCCGAGACAATAGTTCCGTTCTTATGTGAACAATCCATCTTATCTCCTTTTTTTCCAAATTTACGATTAAAGGCGTTACACTCTACACGCTTTTTAACTTGCTTCTTTTTTTTCTGAAACACGCTATCGTAAGCAGCCTTTTTAGCTCTCGCCTTGGGGTTGCTCCTGTAATATAAAGCAGTTCTGCCTAAACTCATAATTATTTACTTTTTCTTTTTTTTCTTATTCTTCGTCTTAGAAGATTTGGATTTAGATTTTTTATTCATCTTTCCTCCGTAAGTTCCTGGTCCGTAAGGCATAATTTTTAATTTTAAAGGTTATTTATGATTTAACTCTCGCACTTTTTGTGTTGGAAACAAATTGTTTCTTACTACCACCAGCTCTTTTTTTTCTTTTAGCAGTGGCAGCCCTTTCAGCCTGCGATAAGCTTCTAGCTTTTGCTAATGGCAAACATCTATCTGGATTTCTTTTATTCTTACTAGTACCACATGGTCCTTTAATTTTACCATCTGTTCCTATACGAACCCATTTTTGTTCACGCCATTTTTTTAGTTCTCCCATGATTATTCACCCTCACATTTACATTGGTTTTTACCACACTTACATTTTTTCATAATAGCTTTAGCTTGAGCTCTATCGTCATAATCTAATGCTGCTTTCAGAATTATTTTGTCCATTACATCATCTTGATTATCAAGCATTTGTTTTTGCAACGTAATAACCATATCTTCTAATTTATCTTTTGCTGCAACAAGTAAATCTATTTGATGGTTTTTCTTTTCTATCTCTCCCTTAAGAGCATTCACATCATCTGGCTTTGTTCCAGTTATGCTTGATATGATAACTGGGATTGAAGCGGCGATTGTTCCTATCAACATCATGACAACTTCTTTATTGGAATCCAATACAGGAAATTGTAATAATGTAATTATAATACCTATAACAAATAGGAAGATGAATAATGATCCTACGTATGAACGGATTTCTTTGGCTACGCCATTTTTGGGGAGTTGCATATGTTTATTTCTTTTTTGATTTTTTTGCGTAATTAGGATCTTTACAATATTTGCTCGCAGCCATATTAGCGTAAGCAGAAGGATATCTGTCAAATGTTCTTTTAGCCCAAGCTATTCCTGCAGGACAAATCTTGTTACCTCTTTTTGCTTTTGTTTTACTTTTTGTTGCCATAGGGAAATAAATCGTTTAAAGTTTTTTTTCTTTCATCACACCCACATGGTTTATTGAAGGCTTTTGATCCAGCTTTTACAATAGCTTTTATTCCTGTCGCTGTTGTAATTGCTTCGACTGTATCTCCAAGACCTTTGTGGTTTTTAAATAGATTTGCCATTATATTATTTTTTCTTTTTTCTGTTACTTTTTCTAAGAGCTGCAAAATCTGCAGACGTTATTTTATCGTAAGGTTTTGCGACTCTAGCTATTTTTTTTTGTGCTGGTGTTAATTTTTTCATAATCTAATATTTTCCTTGTCTAGATTTTGGTGAAGATTTTGTAGACCCTCCTTTTCCAGCCCATAAATTTTTACAAGCCCAGTATCTCGCAGTTAACTTATTTGTTGCAGAGGAACAATTATGTCTAGCCTTAAAAGACTTTCTTGCAGCAGAAGAATAGTTATGACCGTATCCTTTTGCTCCATAATGAATTATTTTTTCTTGTCCTCCTGAACATGCTTTCACCATTCTTTTCTTTCCTGGCCTTGTGCTAGGACGAGGTGAATTGCATTTCATTTTTGATTTATCTACTCTTTTAGCCATGTGACAAATATACAAATAAAAAAAGTTCGTTATTTTTGATTTTAAATTTAATTAAGTTGAAAAAGGCTACAAAAATAAAGCGTAGAAAAAATTCTGAAAAATATAATATCTCATACGAAAAAGAACGTAAATACAATTTTTTAAAATACTGGAGGATAGTTAAATATTATGTTAAAAGAAAATATAATTTATCAGAACCAGATTTAGAAATGCTTTTGTATTTATACGACGAAGGTAGATTTGACATGGATGCTTTCAAAGAATATTCAAATATAATGCACTGGGATAGAAATAGATTCTGGAAGCTAAAACAAAAAGGTTTTATAAATGTCTGGAGAGAAAAAAATGAAGTTTCAAATAGAAAAGCAATATATGAGCTATCTATAACCTCTTCGCGTATTTGTAATTTAGTTTACAAAAGATTATTGCAAGAAGAAAAAATATCTGAAGATCCAAGAATAAACCCTGTCATGAAAGGGAATTCTTATACAGACAGGGTTTACAGAATTGCGATAAAAAAAATGAATCAAAAAATCAAAGACTGACCGCCTTTTTCAAAACATCGTAATCTCTTACGGAGACCCTACGCTTGAGTTCTCTCATAGTCACAGGTAGACCTTCGTCTTTTATCTCAGCCACAGCATGCTTGCACTTAAGAAGCTCTGATTCCTTTTTAATATCTCTGTTTCGAAGTTTAACATTTAACAACATCGCATCATCGAAACTTCTGCGCACAGTAGGTGCGCTACACCCAAGTATAACACCAATCTTCTTCATAGTAATCTTACCTTGGATTTGGTTGCAGGCTCTCCAGATATCAGCTGATTCAAAACTAATTTTAGGATGTATTAACTGCTGCACGATTTTTCTTTTTTCTTTTATTGGTATCATTTTAGAAGGGTTAAAGATAACCTTTCTTTTTTTTCTACAGTAAGGTTTTGTTAAGCTTTTATCCCAAATATCTTCACAAATAATTTCTATTCTTCTGTCACTGTAAGTTCGAATAACATGACCATTAGATCTGTCTGTCATTCGTTTCATGTGGCGTATAAATACAGAGTAATCTATATTTGGATTAAGCCATCTAAATTTTTCCGCCACATACTCTATTTCTTGTATGGAGTTTATTTTCCTAGTCGTTCTGTATAAGCTATAAAACTCAATGCCTTCAGGATAAAACAAATATTTTTTGCCATGAAACCTAAAAGAAGATTCCATAATAATCCTATCTTCTTCATATTCGAAGAGTGGTATGTACATTACTCCTTAACAACAATCCCATTTTCAAGCAAAACCAATTTAATTTCACCTGATATTCTCATTTCAGAAGTAGCCATCTTATCGTAATAAACAACATCCCCTGGACTAACCTCCTTTACCTTCCCTCCAACAGACTCAACCACTCCTTTTACGTAGCGAACATTTTTATCTGTTTTGCTGGATAAAATCACACCTCCAGATTCTATTTCTTCTTTCTCTGGTTTTATAACAATATATTCTCCTAACGCTTTCATGCCCTTACATTTGTTACAACACATTCTGTAGTGATAAGCTCACAGCAAACACTAACAGCATTTTCAACTACATTTATAGTTACAGCAGTTGGATCAAGGATTTTTTCTTTATGCATGTCAACCAATTCTCCTGTCAAAGCATTGTATCCAATATTTGCATTTTCAGACATCATAGTTTTGGTTACTTCTGAAAATCTTTTATCTGTTATACCAGCATTATACAAGATTGTAGTTAGTGGAGCAGCTAATGATTTAATCAAAACCTCCCATCCTTGTAAATACGAGTTTTCTTTTTCTTCAAACTTGGAGTCTTGAAGGTGTAATCTCATGTCTCTAGCTATATGAAGTAAGGTTGCGCCCCCTCCAGGAACTACACCCATCTTCAGAGCAGCACGAGTGGCACTAATAGCATCATCAACTCTATCCATTTTTTCTTTCATTTCAACTTCAGTAGATGCGCCCACGTGCACCGTAGCAACACCTCCAGTCAATTTAGAGAGCCTATCTCTTAAATGCCACTCATTGTCTGCTTCCTTCTCATCAGTCAACTTATCTTCTATATGCTTTTGTAATTTTTTTACTTTTTTAGGATCCTTTGGGGTTGTAAACAAAACTGTCTCTCCCTCTGAAACTACAACTTTATCTGCCATTCCTAGATAACTTTTATCTATTTGACCAAAATCGTTTCCTTGTGCTTCTGAAAAAACTTTTGATCCAGTCATTAGGGCAAGGTCTTCTAACAATTCATCTCTCTTATACCCTATCCCTGCTGGTTTTATCACACAAGCTTTGAATCTTCCTTTGTTGTTATTTAAAATCATAGTGGCAAGAAACTCTTCAGAAGTATCTGCAACAATAATTATTTGTTTTCCGCTTTCAGCACAATGTTGTAGTATCGGAAGAATCTGCTGTGCACTTTGTATTTCCGTAGAACATATGAAAATAAAAGGAGATTGAGCGACAAATTCACGTTTATTCAAATCCGTGACTAGGTGGTGGGTCGCCCAACCTCGATCTATTTTAGTTCCTTCTTTTATGGTTACATAGCTATCTTCGTTGTAAGATTGCTCTACTGCAACCACTCCATCTTTTCCTACCTTCTCGTAAGACTCGGCAATTAACTTCCCGATACTTTCATCATTGTTAGCCGATATTGATGCAACTGCAAGTAAATCTTTTTTATTTAATTTTTTACTGCTTTTCTTCAAAACTTTAATTACATAGTCTTTTGCATCGTACATCCCTTTCTTGTAGAGGTGAACGTTGCGTATAGCACTTCGCAATGTCAAAGCGATAATCGCATTACTAAGTACAATTGAAGAAGTAGTACCATCTCCAGCGCGAAGCGCTGTTTTTTTACTAGCTTGCCTAACCGTACTCATCGCCAGGTTTTCTACTGGATCTGCAAATAATAAACTCTCTGCAACGGTTATTCCATCTTTTGTTACGTGTGGACGACCTTGAGCATCCTCTAGTATAACTGTTTTTCCGTTTGGTCCTAGTGTAGAACCTACAGCTCTATTTAATTCCTGTACGCCCTTTTTTATTTTAGCCCAGGCATCGTCAGTAAAAGTCAGGTTTTTTTCTATCATAATAAATTAAATTTGAATTATATGTATCGTTTAATTATTTTGTATATATTATATATATATATTATACAATAGCAATATAATAACTCTGTAGTATATATTAGCTATGTATATACTAGTATTTATACAGTGTATAGCAAACCTCTTCAGTGTGCGATACTTCGTGCATAAATAAGAAGCACAACCCCCAGACGCATTGGATTCCTTAATGTTATGACTAAAAATAGGTGTGCGGAGATTGTGCAGTTTTTTCATTTTATTGGGTGATCTTTCATATCGGCTACATGTTTCCACTCATTTACCAGATCATCTTGCCGTTTAACTCTTTCATAAATCTCATCAGGAATACTCCATCCCTTCTTATCATGCTGTATTACATTAGCCATCAAGCTTTGGATTACAGTTTCAAAAGATTCGTTTCGAACCATAATCATAGTCTTGACTGCATAGTATCTTTCTGTAAGTAAAAAGTTGATTACAGCTCTATCAGAACCCTCTGACTTCAATATCTTTCGATATTCCTCCTCTAAGGTGCGCCCCTGGTGATCTTTATTGTGCGGCATTTTCTTCTACTAACTTGACGACTTTATAGCCTTCTTTTTCTAGTAAACGCTTTGCCTCATATATTTGTCTTAGATGATTACTCTTATCATCAAAAATCTGATTATGTATTACCATATTTATAAATTTTAAAAAGAATCCAGACTAGATATACACTATTAAACAATTAATCAAACCAAAACGAAAAAAATTTATTATATCTAGCCTGGTTTCTTAACTAACAAATTATCAAAATATTTCTTTTATGAAATACAATACTAATATACAAAAAATGTGGCATAAAAAAAAATAGCCTAACACACCTATATAATTACTTAATGGATCTTATAAATTCTGCCACATAATTTTGGGGTTGCAGAAATGCTGGGGTATTAGGTTCTCTCTACATATTAGGACAGTAGTCAGTACACAAAAAGTCAGTTTGTTTTCGCCACCCCATTCGTATATTCTGCTACATTTCTGTAATTTTTTAGCTTTTTCTATAGTATTTTGCCGTTTTATTATCCTTTTGCCCCTTTTTATTTCAGAATATCCTCATTTATTTGAGAAATGCAGAGGTAGGGGGCTATCCCATCAAGCTACACACCACCCCTTTAAATATATTGTATGTTGTTCTTGTATTAAAATGTCTTTCACTATCAACATCTTAACGGCTGTACTTCGTGTTCGTTCGTTGCATTACAATATAACTTTGCGATTACAAGCGATATTACAATTAAACAATATGTAATCATACTTGCTTCACAAAAACATTCTGTGCTTTGCACATAAGTTTATTGTTTCACAAGCATCCCCTTCGGTGCTCACATATTCTGTAATTGTATAGTTGTTGCATAATCTTAAAATTATATTATAATGAAATTTACTACTATTACTTGTACAGTCGTTAAAAGAGTTCAACGCGAACGTAGTCAATCAATACGTATTGCTAAAGTGTTCGGTTATGTTTATGATGAAGTGACTGGTTCATCACAGTATGTCAAGTTCAAAGATTGTTGGTTACCATTCGAGTGGTACACTAAGCGTAACATTAGAAGACAGTTGACATTCAAAGAAACTACTCCTGAAGAAGTTCAGGTTTACAATCCTGTTACAAAACAACCAGAGGTTCATATCAAACGCTTCAAGTTTCAAGTTCCTGAATGGTTGTCTGGAAATCTCAAACGTGAATCAGTTTCTAATCAAACAGAGATAGAGTTCACTAATGATGATAATCCTCTCACTATCATCGAAGAACAGTCTGCCGATTATACTCAATCATCAGATGAACGTGCTCTCGATATGCGTGGGTTACAAACACAGATGTTCGATTCTCCTATCAACATATCTCAAGAGATAGAAGATGAGTTTGATTCACTATCATACGGTATATCATGAAAAATATTGAAACAAAAATAGTTCATTGTATACACGTTGGTCTTGCAATGATTGGAGTTTACACTCTATTATGTGAGTGGTTAATTCATATCCTCGATGATACTCATCCTGGATGCATATTTAATGCGCTATTCGCGTTTTAGATTTTTGAATTTTATTATATATATCCTTCAAAACCTGTGGATATATTTTAGATATGTTTTCTCACATACCAGGTTGCAGGTTATCCTGGTTCTTTAAAATATTTATTATGGTTAAAATTGATTTCACATTCGTCGATACTGTTGGTATGAGTATACTAGCACAAGACATCAAGCTAGATGGTGTCACTATCATCGACCAAGCGTATCTAGCAACATCACAAGTACAGTTACTTAATGATGTTAACGTCAACGAACTTTCAGTTCCGTGTGATGTGCAGGCTTTAATTCCTGATTGGCTTTTACGTTCTAAGATTGAACAATACAAAGCAGAACAACAAGAAGCAAGTGCACAGACTGTCAAAGATTTGATTGCTCTTGCAACTAACTAATTAATTAATTTATTTATTATGAGTGCAAAAAGAAAAATGCGCAAAAAAGTATCTACGTTGACAAATACAAAACTACGTAAATACGACAACGACTATTGTAAAATGATTGCCAATTCTGTTTCAGACATAGGGCTTACTAAAACTGGTAGACTTTATGGTCTAAGGTATGACATAGTTCAGTACATCAACAAACAATATTATGTACGAATGGCACGAGGAGAATACGATGCAAGAAAGAAAACATCTACTGATACCTCTACAAGTGCACCTAGGGGACGAGTATATCTCAAACCAAGGGTAGTTGGATTTTCTGATACAGAAACTGCATGGAAAGTTATGGAAAAACATTTCACAGATGAACAACTTGACATTGTCACAAAGTTCTACAACACTGTGTTGTTTGACGTAAATGCTGTGACTGGTGGTACAACAATCAGTGCTAATTATGAAAAGGTCTAAGTTTATAAAAGACCTTTGTAAACTTGTTTCCATTCAATCTGAAAGCTACAAAACAGCACAGATGATGAAACATATCAGCAAGGTAGTACAATCAATACCAGGTTGTGCTACCAATGTTGATAGTTATGGAAACTTGTATGTTACAAAGGGTGATGGGCCATATAAATGTATGGTATGTCACACAGATACAGTTCATGATATTGTAAAAGCAAAGATTATTCCGATACAAATCAAAAACAATATCATTGCGATAAATAACTCCAGTATGACACAAGTTGGAACTGGTGGAGACGACAAAGTCGGTATTGCTATAACATTACAATTACTAAAAGAACAAGAATCAATGAAAGCAGTTTTCTTTCTTGATGAAGAAGTAGGATGTATAGGTTCAAGTAATCTTGATGAAGAATTCTTTTCTGATTGTTTATATGTTTTACAATGTGACAGACGTGGATCTCATGATTTCGTGAATCGTATATCAGCAACAGAACTTTATAGTAAAGAGTTTGGTAATGCAATAGATCACTTAATCAAGAAATACAAACGTCAAGTTGTATCAGGTGGTATGACTGACGTTCTTGAAATTGCATACAAAACAAAATTATCTGTTGCTAATATGTCATGTGGGTATTACAATCCACATTCAGATAACGAATATATAAATATAGATGATGTAATTCAGACATATAAGTTTTGTAAAGATATATTTACTTATATCAATGAATCATATAATGTTTCAGAAGAACGTGAAAAATACAACTGGAGCTTTTCTAATCACAGATATGGTGGTTATTATCATGATTATCAAGATTACGACTTAACAAAAGACGATTTTGAATTATCAGATGACGAGATAGACAGACAAACAAAAAAAGTACGTAAAGTTTGTGGTGTTGGATGTGGTATGTATGAGGGTTATTGTGCAACGTGCATGATGTCTTCAGAAGAAATGATTGAATTTTATACACAAGATTATGAACAATATCAAACTAAGTCTACATCAATGGATGATGTTATACAAATTGGACCAAAAAATGATGATGTTTCTGATGGAGACCAACAGAACACATGAAACTTCATCTGCAATTTGTTATCAATATGAAAAGTTTTTAAACGGTATAAAAGAATCTTATCCAAAAACTATAGAATGTGACGTGCCAATGACAGCAGATTCTATACCTCCTAGTTTTCATATTATACCAGCAGTAACTGGTCAAAATGGAGAAATTGTAAAACATAACCAAGTAAAATTCAATGCAGATATAATCAATATTAAAGAAGTAAAAGCTTTAATGTCAAATATTGAGTTTCCTAATATGTTCAGTAACCGTGTATTTCCACTAGTTGACGTAACAAGTGATTATACAAAAGCTGAAAAAACTATGTTTTATAGTATGCAAGAATGGCGAGTTAGTTCATTTTATCCTCATTACATAAAATTCAAACTAAACGATAGCTTAAAAGTTATTGCTGAATTCAGACAAAATGATCAAACAACAGATATTGCAGCAGGTAAATTGCTTAGAAAATTACCATGGGTACTTGATAGAACAGATGCAGATATAGAAAAAATGTGTAATAGTCTAAAAGCATTTCTTTGTCCACCAATAAAATTTAAAATAGTTGAAGGTGAAGAAATCAGAGAATGGTATCATGAACAGAAATATTTTTACAAATCTGGTACACTAATGAACAGTTGTATGAGATATTCATCATGCCAAGACTATCTGGATATGTATGTCAAAACTGATTGTAAAATGCTTATTGCGATAAATGCAGATAATAAACTCGTTGGTAGAGCATTATTGTGGCCAAGAAGTATGTGGAACAAAAACTATTTTGATCATTCAGATTACATAATGGATCGTATATACGGAACAGAAACAACTATCGTACGTTTCAAGCAATATGCAATCAAAAATCTTTTCGTTTACAAAAAATTTCAAAACTTCTCTGACAATCAAACTTTCATGGTTCCAAAATCAAAAAGTAAAACAACAGAGTATGAAGAAGTACATAAACGTATGCAAATGAATTGGACTCAACATGGTTTTTCATATTGGCCATATGCTGATACATTCAACACATTGATTGATTCACACAAAGGTGCTAAAAACTTTGGTGAAGGCGAAATGCTAACAGAAACTAATGGTTATACTAATGAAGGGACAAATGAATTTGAGTGTCATGAATGTGGAAACACGTGTCATGTAGATGATGGAAATTGGGTGAATGATGAACAATATTGTCACGACTGTACTGTTTATTCAGATTATATGGATGAAACTTACAGAAATGATGATGCTGTTTATTCTGAGTGTATGCAATCATATATCCATTATGACGATTCATATACAATCACACATGGTAATCATGTAGACGATTATGTACACAGCGATGAAATGAGACAAGTTTATTTAGATGACGATAGTTGCGCTTATACAGATGATGTATGCCATGATGTTGCTGCTATGATAAAATATTTACGTGATGATGATGAATGTAGATTTCAAATTTATCTAAAAGACTTAGTACCTACAAGAGAAGATCAAAGATTACATTTCATAAACGATGAACTATCAAGTTTATCAATTCATGATCGTAATGCAGATCTACCTGGATATTGTTCTCCCAACAATATAAGTTACTTTCCTTATCACTATATATTCAAAGTTGAATATGATATCAATGAAAAACCTTATGTATTTCTAAAAACTTCAACTTCAGAATTATTTGATAATGACTGCTGGAAGGTAATAATGAAAGCTATACAAGCTCTTGATTATTGTTACAATATCAGTAGTATAGGTATCAAATGGAAAGAAGACGGTGAATTTTCATTCAACGATGTAAACATTGTTGATATACAAGAAAACAATGTCTCCGTACCAACAAGATCTCTTGATCAAGTTGCTGTAAAATTCGATGACTTATACAATATTCTTGGTTCATTATCAGAACATTTTAACTTAATTATAAACCCAGAAACAAATGCCACGTAAAAAATTTGACCGAATCATAGGTATCTTATTAGATATACTATGGATAAGTATAATAATAATAATGTTTTTTGCACTTCTGGTCAACTGTGCAAACTACGCTAAACAATTAAATATAATATCATATGGATTCTAAAACATACAATTTTACAAAAGATGATCTCAAAAACTTTTCTAAAATATATTCAAGTAACTGGCAAAATGTACCAAGATGTTACAACCCTATGAATTATCAAGGAAAAGGTATTGATGCTAAAATAGAACAATTTTTGTTAGATAAACAAGCTATCAATCTAAAAAAAGAAACTATTCATGAACTATTATTAGAACACTATCATCAAGGTGATGCTAATGATACAGATCATTTTGTTGATACAATATGTGAATTATTGGATTATCCATCACATTAGAAAATCAAGGTAATTAATTTTACCTTGTTTGTTCACTATCATAACGCGCGCCACGACCTAGTGCGGCGACCTAGGGTTAACGACACAGGGCGACCTAGGATAGGATTTGTAATCAATTTGCTAAAAAAATGTGGCGGATTTGTAAAAATAGTTGTTTATTAACTTGTTTTTGTGGATAACTATCCGTAAATTAGCTGAAACTAATAAATTATAGAAAATGCAAAATACTTTAACAAAAGATTCTTGTGCTTTAGAAGTAACAGGAGTCAGATATTTTGAGACACGAAGAGGTCTTGGATATCAATGCACAACAAACAATCCGAACATAGAAATTTGGAATGATGGAGATGGAAGTGGAACTTGGATTCCTCGCTGCCCAAAAGAATATTCACACCTAAAAGGTATGGATTTAGAAAAACTTATTGATAAATACGAAAATATAAAGAAATGAAATATAAAATTCAAGAAACAATTTTCGGAACATTCAGAGTATTATGGAAAGCTGATGATGGAATCAGAGCAGGACATCAAGACTTTGATACAATTAATCAAGCTAAAGATTTTGTGGTAAAAATACGCAAAGAATTATTCAGCCCTGCGTTATGAGTAAACAAATTAGAGATTTATTTCACTCAGAAAAACTACATAAAGGTAGTAATATGAAAATTTTTAATGAAGTTTATCAAAAAATAAGCGACATTGTAGATGAAAGGGTAAAGATGGAAATTGAAGCTTTTAATTTAAATAAAGATGATGATGTAATTCCTGAAATATCAACAATTCGATCAAAATATTATTACGATAGAATCTTGTACATAGTAAATTTAGTTATTAATAAATGGGAAAATTAGATAATATAAGTAAAAAAGAGAAGCTGTGGTCGCTTTTAGCGGCCCATACTTCACCTCATGTACTAAATGTATATACAGGTGAAATAGGGTTTATTTTGCCCTACATGAAGGTGACAATAGAAGAAGGGGAATTGAATGCTGTTTACACAGACTCAAATCTGTATCCTGATATTGTGGACCAGGACATTGATTTAATTATCAAAGAAGGTGTAGTAAAAGGAGTAAAAAAAATAGCTTTAGAAAGGTCTTGGAAAAAATTAAAAGCACTACGAGAACAAATGTATTTGAATAAAGCTCGTGGGGCATTTAAAAAATATCAAGAAAAAGAATTAGAAATAATAAAGCTCTTAATGAATATGCGACTTTTCAAACACACAAATAAATTAATTTTTAACAAATGAGATTTAAGATTGAAATTTATCACGGTGGCGAATGCGACAATGAAACTTGGTTCGCAGAATCGCTTGATGATGCCAAGCGTATTGCCATAAGAGGTGAGCATCATGAAATTTTTGACAATAAAACTAACAAAATAATTGAAATATGAGTATAAATACAAAACTGTTTGCAATCCAGCAGGAAATAGGGTCTATTTCGAAGGATTCAAAAAACCCTTTTTACAATTCAGATTACTTTGACATTAATAGTTTGATATCACAGGTTCTGCCGTTGTTGAAGAAACACAAGGTGTTGCTTTTACAACCTATAGAAAACGGAGAAGTGATGACCAGATTAGTATGTGTCGAAAAAGGTATGTTTGTAGAAAGTGGGATACCACTACCAGAGATCGCTGATCCACAAAAATTAGGTAGCGCTATTACTTATTTCCGTAGATACACATTAGCAAGTCTTTTGGGGCTGAAAAGCACAGATGATGATGCTAATACTACGGTCGGTGTTGCTAAAAACAAGCCTATGCTAAGTAATGAAGGCCTTCAATGGCTTTTAGAACAAGGAACTAAAGCTGATATACAAAAAGCTTTAGCGACTAGGACTGTAAAACCTGAACATAGAAAAATGTTAAAAGATAAAGATGGAAACTAAAGAAGCTATAGAAATTCTTCGCAAAGATGAAGAATACTACAACGGAATTGGTAAAAATTATTTATCTAATTCTAACATAAGCACTCTACTGAAAAGTCCAAAAGACTTTCACGTTGTTGAGCCAAAGAGTGTTGATATGATAATGGGTAATGCAATTCATGAAATAACTTTTTTTGGAACAACAAACTTACCTTCAATTGAATCTTCAACAAGAACTACTAAAGTTTATCGTGAAAGAGGAACTGAAGAACATATTTTGTTGGCAAAAGAAATGGAAGCATGCCACAATATTGCTAAAACTTTACGCAATACAAAAGCAGCTGATATTTTATTTGACAAAGAGAATGTTTATGAAGAGCCAATGATAAAAGACTTATTTGGAAATGGTGTTCTATGGAAAGGTAAGGCTGATATTATAAATTCAAATATCGACAGAGTAATCGATCTGAAATCTACAAGTAATATAGATGCTTTTACAAGCAAAGGTCGAATGTTTAATTACGATAGTCAAGCCTGGATTTACCGTGAGCTATTTGGAATGGAAGTTATGTTTTTTGTAATTGAGAAAAACTCATTACGAATGAAGCGTATTGATGTTTCAGATGAAACTTACGAAAAAGGGAAAATTAAAGCGATGGAAGCAGAGCAAAATTATATTGATATGATTCTCAATAAAACTTCTGATCCATTACAATACGTTGAGTATGGAATTTTCTAGCAATAAAGGTGTGTGGATTTTTATTGCCGTACACCTTTTATATTTTTTTATATTAACTAAAATTTTTTAAAATGATAAAAGCAAATATATCAATCAATCTGACCAAGCTAGGTCAAAACAAAGCCAAGATTTCAACATCAAAAAAAGGTGAGAAGTGGGCAAATTTAGAAATCGCAGTCAAAGATGTTGTCGATCAGTACAATCAAAATATCAGTGTCAAGTTTTCTAAAGACCAAAATGATCCTGATGCCGCTCCTATTTGGTTAGGTAATGGATCAACATATTGGACTGATGGTGTCGTGCCAAAAACTTCAAAAGAAATGACTCAGCCACAACAGCAGACAACTGCTTTTGTACCTGCAGATGATGAAAAAGAGGTAGATGATGACTTACCATTCTAACATTATAAAAAGACGTGATGAAAAAATAGTCAGCGTTATAGATAGAGTCTGTGAATGGCATGGGCTCTATCCTGTAAGGCTGTGGAATGAATCAAGAAAACGTCAACTAGTAGATGCAAGGCAAGAAGCTTGGTATCTTTTAAGAAGAAATGTCAGATCAACATCTGGTAACAAAGTTTCACTTTCAGAACTTGGATGTATTCCTAATTTGTGGAACTTGGAAGTAAAATGGGATCACGCATCTGTACTTCATGCAGTAAGAACTATAGAAGACAGGTGTAGTGTGGATAAATTGTTCAGCGAATACATGAACAAAAATGAAAATGTAATAAAGAATATGCTAAGGCAATTTGATGTCCTTGATAGACAAAAGGAGCCTAAGAATCCTACATTACATTATTTTGAAATGCTTGGGCATTTGACGTATAATTTAGGTTTACGTCATGATCCAGAGGAAATAGATTATTTAATTACAAAATTAAAAAAGAAAAGAGAAAAAAATGAAACCAATCAAGATACACAACAAAATCTTGAAATGGAAGTGGTACAAGGAACCCTTGACTAAATCTGTTTTCTTTCACTTGCTTATAACAGCATGTCAAGATAAATGTTTTCAAAACGAAGTTTTAGTGAGCAGAGGTGAAACTATGACATCGTTAAGGAAACTAGCATCCGATCTTGGCATGACTGTTTCGCAAGTCAGAACATCAATAAAAAAACTACAACAAACAGGAGAGATAAATACAATAAAATCAAAAAGGTTTACAAAAATTATTTTATTAAACTATGAAAACTATCAAGCTGATATCGTAGGTTCAAATCATTTAATAAAACATGTCAATAATAATAAAGTGTTCTACGAGATGGCTTTGAAAGACATTGGATGGCACGAACAACTATGCATGCATAATAAAATAAAAATAGTACAGGTAAAGCTTATGCTAGATAAATTTTTTAGCAAATTAGAATCATCAGATGACAGAAAACCAACTTACAAAGAATTTAGATTACATTTTTTGAATTGGTTGAAGTATCAAGATGTAAAAAAATATGAAACAGAAACACAAGATGTATATCATTTTAAATGGCAAGGTCAAGCTACAATGAAA
>MDSW01176843.1_pt1 | contig 17221 bp, 16 predicted proteins | sample 811171 | NCBI WGS metagenome assembly MDSW01 (sample SAMN05326641, study PRJNA326480) | marine metagenome | isolation source: seawater | place: Atlantic Ocean: North West | collected 2012
CGTAACGTTTTGTGAGCTTAAACAAAAAGAAAAAAACAAAAAAGAAACAAAAAATAAATATCTCATATTACAAATATATATCTTAAAAACCATATTCTTTATTTTTTATGCTTATTTCGTTTTTACTATATTTTGGGTTTATTTTGATGTTTTTAAAAATATATTTTTCAAAAATTTTATTGTTTATATATATGTTTATTTGAATAGGTATTTTTCTTTCTCTTTCTATATATAGTTCTACTTTCTCACAATAATATGGCGGTATTTTTATTTTTAACCCTGTTAAATCTTTTTTGTTTTTTATTTCCTTTTTGTTTGTTTTGTAAACATAGTAGTAGCTTATTTTATTTCTTAAACAAATTTCTCTTAATGTTTCTTTTGGTTTTATTTTGTATTCTTTTAATTTAAATTTTTTTTGATTTATTGTTATTTTAAAAACTTCTTTTTTGTTTATAATAGTATCTTTTATTTGTGTTTTTTTTGTTGTAGTGTCTTTTAACATGCTGTTTGTTATTGTGTTGAAAAAGCCAAATCCTGATTCAAAAATAGTATGATGCGTTCCTGTTGTTACTTTTTTTGATAATGGATCTATTTTTATGTTTTTGTAAGGAAATCCATTTGGGTTTACTATTATTTTTTTTTGTTCTTGAGTATATAATAACTCTATGTTGTTTTGTTTTTTTAATTTTAAATAAACCTCAAAAGGGTTTTTTCTCATTTTAACAAACATTTCATTATGTTTTATTTTTTTTCCTTTTGTTTCCCAACTAGAAAGATCATACTCTGTTGTTTCTATTTTGTCAATTTTTTTTGACATTTCTTTTATTATTTTTTCTGTTTTTGTTTGAGAAAAAGAAAAATAAAAAGAAAATAGAAAAACAATTATTATGTTTTTTTTCATTTTATTTTAGGTAATATTTTTTTTTCGAATAGGTCTTTTTCTTTTCTTTTTTTGTTTTTATTTTTTTTTGTTTTTTTAAAAAAATATTTCTTTTTTTTTGTTTTTTTCTTCTTTTCTGGTATTTCACAACTTATTGTTGTGCAATTTTCTTGTGTTGTACAATTATTTAATAGTGATAAAATTATTATAATTGCTATTATTTTCATTATTAAAATGTCTATACAAATTCTATTAAAAGAGAAAATTAAAAAAATATTTTTAAATAATCCTAAGCAGGCTTATAATTACAAAAAAATTTCTTTCATATTAAACGATTATTCTTTTTCTAAAAAGAATATAATTAAATCTTTAATTAAATTAAAAAAAGAAAATTTTTTAGAAGAAAAAAGAAAAGGTAATTATATTTTATTGGATTCTGTTTTTGTAAAAAAAGGTTTTGTTTCTATTCTTTCAAAAAAAATATATGTTTTAGATAAAAAAGAAAAAAAATTTTTAACTGAAAAAAACAATAATCTAAAAGTTTTAAATGGTGACTATGTAGAGTTTATTAAAAAAAATAATGTTTTTTTTATTAAAAAAATTATAAAAAGAAAAAAAGACTCTTTTATTGGTTCTTTTATAAAAAGAAAAAAAAATATTGTTTTTATTGCTGATAATAAAGATTTAAGATTTAATGTTTTTTTAAATAAAAAAATAACTGATTTTGAAAATAAAAAATACCTTGTAAAAATTATAAATTGGGGCAATAGAAATATAAAAACAAAATGTAAAATAATAAAAGAAATAGGTTTAATAAATGATCGTTCTGTAGAATTTTTTTCATTAATAAAAGAAAATGAAATAAATACAGTGTTTAAAGAAGAGACTTTAAAAGAAGTAAAAAAAATAGAATCTTTTAATTTTAAAAAAGAAATAAAAAATAGAATTGATTTTAGAAAAACAAAAACTTTTACAATAGATCCTGAAAGTGCTAAAGATCATGATGATGCTATTTCTGTAAAAGAATTAAAAAATAATTTATGGGAAATAGGCATTCATATAGCTGATGTTTCTTTCTTTGTAAAGAAAAACTCTTTTTTAGATTTAGAAGCTTATGAAAGAGCTTTTTCTTTATATCTTGTTGATAGAGTTATTCCTATGCTTCCTGAAAAAATAAGTAATGAAATTTGTTCTTTAAAAGAAAAAAAGGATTCTTTTTGTTTTTCTTTTATAATAACAATAGATAATTCTTTTAATATTATTAAAAAAGAATTAAAAGAAACTGTGATAAACTGTGATAAAAAATTTTCATATAAAGAAGCTTTTAATATTATAAAAAACAAAAAAGGTAATTTTTTTAAAGAGCTTTCTTTATTAAATTCTTTTACAAAAGAATTAAAAAATAAAAGAATAAAAAATAATTCTATTTCTATAGAAAAAAATGAATTTGTTTTTTCTTTAAATAAAAAAAATGAACCAATAAATATTATTAAAAAAGAAAGAAATGACAGTCATTTTATAGTTGAAGAATTAATGTTATTAACTAATAACTTATTGTGTGTTTTTTTAAAAGAAAAAACAAAAAAAATAATCTATAGAATACACGATTATCCAACAAAAGAAAAAATAGAATCTTTAATTTTAAATCTTTTAAATCACAATATAAAAGAAAATTTAAATAGAAATAATATAAGAGAAAAAATAAATTTAATTGTAAAAAATAATAACAGTGATATAATAAAAGAAATAATTTTAAAATCTATGTCTAAAGCTTTATATAGTACAAGTAATATAGGTCATTTTGGATTAAATTTTAATAATTATTTACACTTTACTTCTCCTATAAGAAGATATTCTGATTTAATTAATCACAGATTATTAAAAGAAATTCTAGGTTTAGAAAAATATAATTATAAAAAAAATACTTTAGAAAAAATATCTAATAATATAAGTAAAATAGAAATATTATTTAAAAAATATGAAAGAGAAGATTTTAAAAATTTTCAATTAAAATTTTTAAAAAATAAAATTAATACTATTCATGAAGGATTTATTACAGGTTTTAATGACTATAAAATATTTATAACAATAAAAGATGTTTTTGAGGGGTATGAAAAAATTAAAAATATAAATAATACATATTATTATAATAAAGAAAAAAATACAATAAGTAATTATAAAAATGAAAATATATTTTTTTTAGGTCAAAAAATAAAAATAATTATAAAAGAAGTTAATTTTATAAACAAACATATTATATATAATATTATATAATTAAATAAATATATATATGTATATATAGTGTTAATATGTTAATAAATAAAAAAATAAAATTATATAATAATAGAAATAAACAAAAAATAAATAAAATGTTAATAAAAATAAAACAGTTAAAAAATAAATATTGTTAATAAAAAGAAAAATAAAAAGAAAGAATGTTAATAACAAAAAAACAAAAAGAAGTTAAAAAAGTTTTAATAAAAAATAAAAAATAAATACAAATACAAAAACAAATACAAACACATATAAAAAAAATATATATATAGTTGTAAATTATTAATAATTATTAAAAGAAATAAACAAAAAAATTAACAAAAATGAATTTATATATAGGAAGTGACCACGCTGGTTATCAACATAAAAAAACTATAATAAAATACTTAAAAAGTAAAAAAATAAAAATAATAGATATGGGCCCAGAAACAGAAGAAAGCGTAGATTATCCAGAATATGCCCATAAAGTTTGTGAAAAAATAAAAGAAAACAATAAAGGTATATTAATTTGTGGCAGTGGAAATGGTATAAGTATGGCTGCAAACAAACACAAAAACATAAGAGCTGCTATTTGTTGGAATAAAAAAATAGCAGAACTAGCGAGAAAACACAACGATGCAAATATTTTATCAATACCCGCGAGATTTATTAATAAAAAAGAAACAATAGAGATATTAAATGTTTTTTTAAAAACAGAATTTGAAGGAGGAAGACACCAAAGAAGAATAAACAAAATAAACACATGAAAAAAACAACATTAATTATACTTTTATTTATAAGTATAAACTCTTTTTCTCAAAACAAAAATATAAAAGAAGCAAGTATTTGTTATAATATAGAAAAACTTTCATCAGATGATTTTTTAGGAAGAGAATCAGGAAAAGAAGGAGAAAAAAAAGCAGCAAAACACATAAAAAATTTTTTTATTGCAAACGAAGTTTCAAAAATAGGACACAGTTATTTTCAAGAATTTGTTGTAAAAGGAAAAAGATATAATTATGGAAAACAAAAAAACAAAAAAACATTTATGCAAAGAGCAAAAGAAAAAAACAATAAAATCAAAGGAAAAAATGTTATAGGTTTTATAGAGGGAACAGAAAAAAAAGAAGAAGTTATTGTTGTTTCAGCTCATTACGATCACTTAGGGTTCAGGGAAGAAAAAATATATAATGGAGCAGACGACAACGCAACAGGAACAGCAGCTATTTTAGAGATATCAAAAGCTCTTTCAAAATATGTAAAAGAAGGAGGAGAGCTAAAAAGAAGTGTTTTGTTTATTTTAATGTCAGCAGAAGAAAAAGGATTAATAGGGTCAAAACATTACACAGACAATCCAATAATACCGTTAAACAAAACAGTGGCAAACCTAAATATAGACATGATAGGCAGAAAAGACAAAAGACACGAAAACAACAATTATATATATATAATAGGTTCAGATTTTATAAGTAAAGAATTACACGAAATAAACGAAAACAATAACAAGAAAGTAGGATTGGAACTAGACTATAAATATAACAACATAAGAGACCCAAACAGGTTTTACTTTAGGTCTGATCATTATAATTTTGCCAAAAACAACATACCGTGTATTTTTTATTTTTCGGGGGTTCATGAAGATTATCACCAACCAACAGACACGTTTGAAAAAATAGACTGCAAAAAAGTACAAAAAGTATCACAATTAGTTTTTTTAAACATAATAACAATAGCAAACAAGGAAAAAAGATTAAAAAAAAATAAAGACTAAAGTTTTATTATTTTTTTTATATGTTTTTTTTCATGATCTTCTACAGAAAACAAAAACAAACCAGAAGGAAGGAAATTTAAGTTTAAACATGAAAAAGAAGACACTTTTTTTGAAAAAAGCAAAACACCGTCAAGACTGTACACACAAACAGTTTTAGGAACAGAAGAAGAGAAGTTTATTTTATTTTTAAAAGGAACAGGATAAAAAACAAAGTCTTCTTTTTCTTTTTCCAAAATAGACACACCTGGAAAAGACATCTTAACAAGTCCCTCAAACTGAGTTGCAAGCCAAACGTTTTGTTTTTCAACAATAACATCTAAAATAAAATTATCAGGAAGATCAGAGTTAGAAGAGTCTATAGAAGAAAAAGAAACCCCCCCAGACAAAAGATCTAAGAGAATTAAGCCCCCTCCTTTTGTTCCCAGGTATTTTGTTTGAACAGAATCAGAATAAATAGAAGTCACACTATTGGAAGGCCAACCAGGATTAGATAAAGTGTTTATAAAATACCAACCACTACCTTGTAAAAAAACCTGCACCCCCCCGTAAGGAGAACACCCCCAAATATTGTTTGATTCGTCCACAAAAAGATCGTCAAAAGAGTTGTCAACTATTCCTCCTATAGGAGAAATATTAAGCCAAGAACAAAAACCGTTATAAATAAAACCTATTCCTCCGTTCATGGTTCCCACAATAACACTGTCTCCTTTAAAAGAAATAGAGCTAACATTTACAAAGTTTTCCAAAGAAGAAGTATCTAAAACAAGATCAAAAGAGTTGTTTTTAAAAGAAAACAAACCATTGACCGTTCCAAACCAGGGATCGTCGTCTTTGTCAAAAGAAATACAATTAATCTGTTCATTTAAAGACTGAAAAGAAGGTGTAAAAAAACGCCACACAGAATCATATTTACAAAAACCTGCATTTGTGGCAACCCAAACATCACCTTTTTTATCAACAGAAACATCCCTAACAACAGGGTTGTTTATGGAGTCTGAAAAATCAATCCACGAAAAACCATCAAAAGAAACCAAGCCATATTGAGTGCCAACCCAAAGAAAACCAGAAGAATCTATTTCAATACAGTTTACTCTGTTGTCAGGAACAGGAGAGTTAAAGTAGTTATAGACATCAATATTTTGTCCAGATAAGGAAAAAAAACAAAAAAAAGAAAAAAGAAAACTAATGCTTAACAACCTTAAACACACTAACATTTCCGTCTATTTCAACATTTAAATAATAAACACCATAAGACAAACCTTTTGTCGAAAAAGAACCATTTATTTTGTTTTCGCCTAAAAAAGAATCTTTTAAAACAACAGAACCAAGAGAGTTTTTTAAACTAACAAAAACATCAGAATTGTGTTTTAAGTCAACTTCAAAATTTAAAATATTTTTTGTTGGATTAGGAAAAACATTAAGATTGCTAATCACATTAGGGTCCTCAAGACTAGAACAAGAAATAACAACAAGCTCAACAGGAACCCTGTTTGATTCGCAAACATACTCAGGCGCTTCAATTTCCCACTCATAGAAGTAGTAATAATAATCACCTCCATAAGGAGAATCTTTTATAGAAACAACACCAGCGACTTCATAAGGATAAGAGACACCAGAATTAGACCTCTGAAGAACAGGAGAATTGTCCCCAAAGTTAGTATAATTCATAGCCCCATCTGTAGTTAAATAATAATCGTTTCCAGCAGGAACACTAAAACTTAAATTAATAGTTTGAGAAAAAGAAGAACTATCAATAAAAACAGTTAGGTCTTGTAAAACATTACCATTAGCGTCTTCCAACATAATTCTTCTGTCTCCAGGAGTGTCTGTGTATACGTTAACAGAATTTATAACTATATCCGAGCTAACATCAAAAATAACACCAGCATTATATTGAGAACCAGAATAAGGACTAGAACCCGTGTGGTTTGGTCCAACAGAATAAGAAGCAGAGTTTCCGCTTTCCGTATTACTTACATAATATGTTGTAGAAGAAGAAACACCAGGAACAGTCAAAGAACTACCCGTAGATATAGGAGTCCCTCCGTTAGGTAAAAGATACCAATTAATATCACCAGATCCGTAAGCGTTTAAAACACCTGTTCCGTTTACACAAACAGTGTCGCCCAAAACACTAGTAGGCAAAGAAGAAGAGTTAACACTAAAACTAATTGTATCAGATGTTGCTGCAGCAGGATTTCCATTAGGGTCTAGGCAAATATTGTTTTGAACAGTTACCCAATAATCACCAGGGTTGGTAACAGAAACACTTTGCGTTGTTTCCCCCGTACTCCACAAATAAGAAGAACCCCAGCTTGCAGTAAGAACAGAACTGTCTCCGCTACACAAACTAGTACCTCCATTAACATCAAAACTAGCGGTAAAATTAACGGGATCAACTTGTTCCGTTAGGGTTATAGGAAACAATGTATAATTATTTACTTCGTTGGACTCTATTATAACCTCATTTGGATCTACTTCTAAAACAACCCAATAGTCTCCGTTACATGTGCCAGGAGGAATATTAACCCACATACCGTCTAAATGCTGCCCATATATATCTGTGTGACCAACAGAAATGCCTTGTTCTATAGGAGAACACCCATAACCCCCATCAAGGTTGTAGTTGTTGCCCCAATAAGAAGAACCAAGAACGTTTCCTTGTCCATAAACAGTGTTGTCGTCTTTACAGTCTCCAAAAGAAGCATCACAGTCAGAAAGATCCATTATACAAAAACCCAACTTAGCACCATCACCAACAATAGGCCAGTTTAAAGGATTAGGCTCGTTAGGGTCTTCAACTCTTAAAGTCAAAACAGTCCAGTCGTTAAAATGCATATGACCGTGAGTAGGGTGGTATGTCATTGTTCCGCTCATAACATAAGAAGAAGTCATTGTTCCGTCACTGTTTTTATGATAAATTCTTTGCCACGCTATATGATCAGGAGTAGAACCGTCAGCACAATAAGTTTCGTCGTTAAAGTTAGGGTCGTATATAGAAAAAGTATCACCAACACCAGTAACAGCATCATAACAAATATACCACTTGTAGCCATACTCGTCTATACCTCTCATTGTAAGAGGACCCCACCCAATATTAGGAGTGTTGCCGTCTACTCTTAATCTGCCGTCATTGCTTCCGTTACCAGTTTGAGAATACTCAGTGTGACCGTTTAAACCAGCCTCCCAAGAAATAGTTAGATCGGGAAGTAAATCACAGTCATTCAAAGTAGGATCTTCACAAGAACAACCAGAAGAGTTTGTAAAAGTACAAGGTTGTTGAGAGAAGGCAAAAAAACAAGAAAAAACAAACAAGAACAAAACGACATTTTTCATAAAGCATAAAATTTAATAAGAAAGCAAAAATAAGAAAAAACCTCTAATTAAACAAAGCCCCCTGCTCTATCCATTTTAGAATTATTTTTCTTTGATATTCTGGAAGCGGAGAATAAGGAGGCTGAGGCATTATACTTCCAGGAGCGGTCCCCACTATTTTAAGATATAAAAGACTATTTAAGGGGTTTGTTGTGTCAATGTAATTAGGGTAAGCAGAATAATCCCCGTTTGTGCTAACACCGTTAATAAGATTTTGATAACCTTCTAATAAAGGAACAAGAGAAACGTATTTAGAGTTTTTGTAATGGCAGTTAGAGCACATGTTTTCCCATATCGGAAAGATTTCAGCAGAATAACTAACAAGAGAAGGTTTTTTTTTATACACAAACCTAACAAGAGAGTCACCGTTGGTTGTTTTTTTAGAAAAAGAAAACCTTTCAAAACCCAAAGTATCAACACTAAAAAAACTACTTTGTAGTGTTTTTGATGACAAAAAAAGAGAATCTCTTGTAAAAACAAAATCACCAGAATCTTGAACAAAACCACCACCCATTTTACCAACAGAATAAAAGACACGACTATATTTGTTTTGTTGGTAAAAATTTAAAGTGTCAGGTGGGAAAAAAACAGAGTAGGTTTGAAGGTTTTTTAAAAATAAAGAGTCGTTAACAACATCATAATAATAAACAGTGTCACCCGTCCACTCACCCAAAACAGAAGGAAGAGGAACAACCTCCACAAAACTGTCTTTTACACAAGAGTTAAAAACAAAAAACAACAAAACAACAAAAACCCTAATTAAAACCACCATGATCTTTTTATGTTAAAACCAAAAGAAAAACCAGGACGTTGATGCTCATAAAAATCAACAAAAATTTCCTGTGTTCTTATGTTCTGATTGTTAGAAACAAAAACCTGAAAAATATGACCAGCAGTACCCCACTCAAAACCTAAAGATAAAGGAAAACTAGAGGTTTCATAATAATCGCTTAAAAAACGTTTTTCAAAAAACCCATATTCAAAAACAAAAGCAGAAGAAAAAGAATATTTATAATAAAAAGAAACAGGACAAAAAACATAATGTCTAGATTCTTTTTCAAGGTCAATAAGGTTTTTGTAAACAAAACCAGGGTTTAATTGAACATAAACCTTTTCAGAAAGATTTTTAGATAAAATTAATTGATAAGCGTAGTCAACTCTGTGAGAAAACTTATACTCAAAAGGAGTTTCAAGGTCTTCAAAAAAAGCATTATCACTAAAAACAGGAAGAGTTCCGGTTTTTACACCAACAGAAGCATAAAAAGATAAATTAACAGGAAAAGAAGAAGACTCTATCATCAAAGACTTTTTGTATCCAAAACTAATAACTTTGTTTTTTTTGTATCTAAACAAATCTAAACAATCATCGTTTTTTAAAGGCTTAGTAAAACCAAAACTTATATTACCAGCTAAATCGGTGCCAAAAAAATCATCAATAATATTTTCTTTTTCTATTTTTCCAAAACGATGTTGTACAACAAAATCAAAACTACTTGGAACAAGGTGGGTTTCAAAGTTTATTAAAGAGCGACTTTTTATTATGTTGTCACCTTGAGCAAAACAAGAAACAAAAAACAAGAAACAAAAAACAAAACAACTAATCTTCATAAAAACTCTTTAAATAATTAACCAACAACCACCTTTGTTTTTCACTTAAAGAGTGCTTATAAGGCATCATCATGCCTCGACCATTGCTTATTTTATAAAAAACTTCACCATCTGTTTGTTTGTTAAAATCAAAAGAATTAAAACTAACAGGAGAAGGTTTTAGGCTTTTTGAAGCAGGGCCGTTTCCATCACCGTTTTTACCATGACAGGTCCAACAATATTTAAGATAAATTGACTTACCATCCTCTATCGACTCTTCAGCAAAAATATTTTTTTTGTTCACTTCTTTTTCAGGAACAATCCATTCGTTTTGTGAAAAAGACAAAAAGGGTAAAAAAAACAAAACAAAAAAAATCATAAGTCAAATTTTATACCTTGAGCTAAAGGCAGATCATCTGTGTAGTTTATTGTGTTGGTTTGTCTTCTCATATAAACCTTCCAAGCATCCGAACCACTTTCTCTACCACCCCCAGTTTCTTTTTCTCCACCAAAAGCCCCTCCTATTTCAGCACCAGAGGTACCTATATTAACGTTTGCTATTCCACAATCACTACCAGAAGAAGACAAAAACTTTTCAGCTTCTTTTAGATTTTTTGTCATAATAGCAGAAGATAAACCCTGTTTAACATTGTTTTGAGTTTTTATCGCAGAATCTAAGTCAGAATATTTCATAATATATAAAATAGGAGCAAAAGTTTCTTCTTGAACTATTTTGTAATTATTTTCGGCTTCAATTATTACAGGCTTAACATAACAACCACTCTCATAACCATCACCAGACAAAACACCACCTTCAACCAAAACATTTCCCCCTTCTTCTTTTGCTTTTTCTATTGCTTTTAAATATGTTTTTACCGCTTCTTTATCTATAAGAGGACCAACGTGATTTTTTTCGCTTAAAGGGTTTCCTATTTTTAATTGAGTATAAGCTTTAGATAATTTGTTTTTAACTTCTTCATATACTGATTCATGAACAATAAGCCTTCTAGTAGAGGTGCATCTTTGCCCACAAGTACCAACAGCACCAAACAAAGAACCAATAACAGTTATATCTAAATCAGCTTCAGGTGTAACAATAATAGCGTTATTTCCACCTAATTCTAATAAAGATTTACCAAACCTTTTTGCAACCTCCACTCCAACGATTCTTCCCATTCTTGTTGAGCCTGTTGCTGAAATTAAAGGTAAACGCTCATCAGATGTCATCATTTCCCCCACCTTATAATCACCATTTACAACACAAGAAATTCCCTCTGGAAGGTTGTTTTCTTTTGCAACTTCACGCCAAATATTTTGACAAGCAATTGCACATAAAGGAGCTTTTTCCGACGGCTTCCAAACACAAACATCTCCACAAACCCAAGCTAAAGCCGTGTTCCAATTCCAAACAGCAACAGGGAAGTTAAAAGCAGAAATAACACCAACAACACCTAACGGGTGATACTGTTCATACATCCTGTGACCAGGACGTTCAGAGTGCATTGTAAGACCGTGAAGTTGTCTAGATAAACCAACAGCAAAATCACAAATATCTATCATTTCCTGTACCTCACCTAACCCCTCTTGTAAAGATTTACCCATTTCATAAGAAACAAGCTCCCCCAAAGGCTGTTTGTTTTTTCTTAGTTTTTCACCAAACTGTCTAACAATCTCTCCCCTTTTTGGAGCGGGCAAAATCCTCCACTTTTTAAAAGCAGAACAAGCGCAAGAAATAATTTTTTCATATTCTTCCGAAGTTGTTTCTGTAACAAAACCAATTATTTTACCATCAACAGGAGAAACAGATTTTATTTTTTTTCCTTTACCAAAAGAAAACAAACCAGTTGAACCACCATCGTTAGTTTCTTTAACACCTAAAAGAGAAAGAGATTTTTTAATATCTATCATGTTTAAATTTATTTAAAAAGCCTTAATATATCATTTCCGTTTGCCCAAACAACCAAACCAAGCAAAATAACCATTCCAACAATTTGAGCGTACTCCAAAAACTTTTTATTAGCAGCCTTGCCTGTAATTATTTCATAACACAAAAACATAACATGACCCCCATCTAAAGCAGGAATAGGAAGCATATTTATAACAGCAAGAATAACAGACAAAAACGCGGTCATTTCCCAAAAAACCCTCCAATCCCAAGCAGAAGGAAAAATCTTTCCAATTGTTATAAAGCCACCAATAGATTCAGGAGACTTACCAATAAGCTTGAATTGTTTTGTATAATCAAACAAAACAGTAAAAGTTTTTTTAAAACCCATAACAAAAGATTCAGAAAAAGTATATTTCGAGGTGTCTGTTTTTATAAAATCAGTATTCCAAAAAACACCCAAAACCAGATCCTTGTTTTTAATATTAACATTAAAATCAAGAGTGTCATTAAAACGAACAACAGAACAAAAAATATTTTCAGAATCTAAACTTTTTGTTTCTTTTACAATATCAGACGAAAAAACAACAGGATTGTTGTTTACGGAAATTATTTTATCACCAACCATAAAACCAGCTTCTTTTGCGTTAGAGTTTTCTTTAAAAGAAGCAACAACAGGAGGCAAAGCTATATTAAAAGGAACAGAGTTTTCCTTTAACAAAGAAACAACACCATCTTCTTGTAGTACAACTTTGTCTAAATAACCATTTCTTTCTATACCAACAAACTTAACGTCATCTAAAAGTATTTTTTTCCAAATAACATTATAGTTTTTTATTTTTTTATCATCCAAAGAGATTATTTTGTCACCGTCCTGAAAGCCTAAATTTTTCGCTTTTTCAGAAAAAACTAAACCATGTTTTAAACTTTCATTTTTTATAAAAGAATCACCATGTTTTTTTAAAAGACAACTATATATAATAAAAGCCAAAATAACGTTAAAAACAACACCACCAATCATTATTATAAGTCTTTGCCAAGCCGGCTTAGCTCTAAACTCCCATTTTTCAATAGGTTTTTCAAGCTGTTCTTTATCCATAGATTCATCTATCATGCCAGCTATTTTAACATAACCCCCTAAAGGTAAAATCCCAACACCCCAAACAGTGTCTCCTATTTTTTTCTTAAACAAAGCAAAAGGCCAATCAAAAAAAAGAAAAAAACGTTCGACCTTTGTTTTAAAAAATTTAGCAGCCAAAAAGTGACCTAACTCATGTATTGTTACTAAAATAGATAAAGATAAAATTAATTGTATTGCCTGTATCATTTAAAATTTTTTAAAAAGTTTTTTACTTCAAAATCAGTTTTTATTAAATCCTCTATACTAGGATTAGCGACAAAATTAATATTTTCTAAACAAAGGTCAATTATTTTATATATATCTAAAAATTTTATTTTTTTATTTAAAAATAAATCAACAGCAGATTCGTTCGCAGAATTAAAAACACAAGGAAAATTACCCCCCTTTTCCATAACCTCGTAAACCCTTTTTAAAGAAACAAAAACATCCGTGTTTATTTTCTCAAAAGACATAAAAGGATTTTTTGCAAAATCAAAAGAAACAAAAGAAGACAACTTCCTTTCAGGAAAAAACAAAGCATAGTGTATCGGCAACTTCATACTAGGAACACCCATTTGAGCTATAATAGAAGAGTCCTTAAACTCAACAAACGAATGCACAATTGATTGAGGATGCACAATAAAATCAATTTCATTTGCATTTAAACCAAACAACCACTTAGCTTCAATTATCTCTAAAGCTTTATTCATAAGAGTCGCGGAATCTATTGTTATTTTTTTACCCATAGACCAATTAGGATGTTTTAAGGCTTTTTCTAAAGAAACTTTTTGTAAATCCTTTAATTCAAAACCCCTAAAAGGCCCACCAGAAGCAGTTAAGATAATTTTTTTAATTGAAGATTTTTTCTCTCCTCTTAGGCACTGAAAAATAGCAGAATGTTCTGAATCCACAGGTATTATTTCACCACCAAAATCTTTTTGTATTTTTTTAATAATATGACCACCCACAACTAAACATTCTTTGTTTGCCAAAGCCACTTTCTTTTTGTTTTTTAAAGCAAAAACAGTTGGTAATAAACCAGCAAAACCAACAATAGCCATCAAAACAACATCAACTTCTTTTAAAGAAACAACCTCACAAAGACCAGACTCACCAAAAAGAACTTTTATTTCATGTTTTTTTAAACCAAAAACAACTTTTTTGTAAGACTCTTCGTCTGTAACAACAACATATTTTGGCAAAAACATTATTGATTGTTTTATTAAAAGATCACTGTTTTTGTTTGCAGACAAAACCAAAACATTAAAAACATCTTTATTCTCTTTTATTATTTCTAGTGTTTGTGTTCCAATAGAACCAGTTGAACCAATTACAGCTATGTTTTTTTTATTTTTCATCATTTATTAATAAAATTTGTTTTGCAAAAACACCATCATTACTAATTCTTTGCGGTTTATTTTGACCACCCAAACGGTTGTTTTTTTTCAAAAACTTATTAAAAGTACCCTTTTTCACAAAAACAACCTTTAAATCATAAATAACATTACCTTTTATAAGGTCATTATAATATGAGTTTTGCTTCATTAAGGACGCCTGAATTGATTTTTCTAAAAGACTTTTGTTTTTGTTTTCACCCTCTACTATACAAACATGTCTTCCTTTAGAAGATCCTTTTATCTCAGGATAAAGATGAAAGTCTTCTATAATATCGTCATAAACAAACTCAGCTTCTTTTATAGCTCTTTCTATTTCTTTTATTATTAAATGTTCTCCAAAAGCAGAACAAAAATGTTTTATTCTACCTGTTATTATTATTTTATAAGGACTTAAAGAAACAAACTCAACAGTGTCCCCAATTAAATAACCCCACAAACCAGCAGAAGAATTCACAATTAAAGCATAGTTTGTTTTTAGTTCAACGTTTTCTAAACAAACCCTTTTTTCAGGAGAAGTAACAAGATCTTCTGTTTTTATAAATTCATAAAAAATATTATTATTAAAACACAAAAACAATCCCCCTTTTTCGTCATTTTGATAAGCAAAAAAACCTTCTGATGCTGGAAAAATCTCTAAAGAATCCACGTTTGAACCAAGTAAAGAGTTAATTTTTTTTTCATAAGGCAAATAATTAACACCACCATAAACCAAAAGAGATAAATTAGGGAAAACTTCTTTTATTCTTTTGTTTTTTATTTTTTTTATTTTTTCAAAATACATGATTAACCAAGGAGGTATTCCCGCTACAGCTGTCATGTTTTTATTAATTGTTTCTTTTGTTATTTTATCGAGTTTTGTTTCCCAATCTTCTATAGAGTTTGTTTTAAAAGAAGGCAGTCTTCTCGACTTTAAATAAAAAGGAACATGAAGAGCAACTATACCCGAAAGTCTTCCTGTTTTTATTTTGTTTTTTTTGTTTAAAACAGGAGAACCCTGTAAAAATATCCAAAAACCACTTAAACAAGAAGCGTTTTTTGTTCTATAAACATAAGAAAACAACGCATCTCTCATACAAACAATCTGTGTCCTTAAAGAGTTTTTTGTTAACGGTATGTATTTTTTACCAGAAGTTGTACCCGAGGTTTCACAAAAATACAAAGGTCTACCAGGCCACAACACATTTTTTTCTCCAAAAGATATCTTTTTTATATAAAAACTAAAATCCTCGTAAACCCTTAAAGGAACATTTTTTTTGAAATCAGAATAATTTTTTATTTTGTAAAAAAAATGATTTTTACCAAACAGTGTAGATTTTCCTTTTTTTATCAAAAAACCAAATGTTTGTTTTTGCCTTTTTAAAGCATTTTTTTGTTCTTTGTTTTTTTTAAAAAAAGTTTTTTTTGACCAAAACAAAATAAATTTTTCAAATAAAAAATACATATTAAATTTATTTAGATTTACTTTAATAAAACAAAAAATCTTCAGGATTTAAGGCTTCTCCATTTAACCACATTTCAAAATGAAGATGAGTTCCTGTAGAGTATTCACCACTATTTCCAACAACACCCAAAACATCACCCGTTTTAATAACATCACCAACAACGCAGTTTATTTTGGAAGCATGTTTATAAACACTTGTTATCCCTAGGGGATGTCCAACAATAACAGAGCCTCCACCGAATTCCCCCCAATCAACAAAAAGAACAACTCCAGAAAAAACACTTTTAAAAAAAGAACCCTTTTCGCTAACAATGTCTATTCCAAAATGTTTTGTGTTTTTGTCAAATTTATTAGAAACAACACCCTTTAAAGGAGGAAAAAACAACAAGTTTTTTATGTTTTTTATTTTAGCCTCATAATTATAATTAACGTTTTCTTCTAGCTCAACCCTAAGGCGTAAAATAGAGTCTTCTATAACTTTGTTCACTTTATATAATTCTAAAAAAGAATCAGACTCTATAGCAAAAGAATCTTCCACAACCTCTCCAGAAAATATTTTTTTTAATACATTAAATTGATAATTTTTAAACTCAACATCACGATACAAAGAGTCTATTTTTTTATCTAAACTTAAAATTTCTTTTTCTATTACTAATTCTTCGTAATTAGGTAATGTTTTTTTTAAGAAAGTGTGAGAAAACAAAAAACGAAAACTAAAAAACAAAACAACAAAGCACAATAAAAAAACAAAAAACAAAAAGTAAAACTTTTTTTTAAAAGAAAAAACAGTCTTAAAAGACTTTTGTTCTACAATAGAAAAATTAAAACTAGTCTTTAAAAAACCAAATAACTTTTTGAGCAAATCAAACAACATAAAATGCTAATTATTTTATAAATAAACAGTAAAATAAAATAAATTTGCTTAAAATCTGTTTATTTACAGAAAAAAATAGATATGTTTTCGAATAAAAATACAATTTTGGTTTTTTTAGTTTTTGTTTGTTCTTGCTCTACAACAAACAACAACTTCTTTTCAAGAAACTACCACAACACAACAGCAAGGTATAACTCATATTTCAACGCTCAACAAAATATAAAAAATTGTGAAAAAAACATGAAACAGGTTTTTGTAGAAGAATATGACAAAACCCTAGATTTTTACATAACAACAAAAGAAGGAAACACATATAACAATAAACTAGACAAAGCTATAGAAAGGTCTCAAAAAAACATATTACAACACTCAATAATAGAAAAAGGACAAGAGTATTGTAAGTGGATAGACGACAGTTATTTAACAATAGCAAAATCTTATTACTACAAAAAAGATTATATAAAAGCAAAAGAAACACTAAAATACATAATAGGAACATATAAAGAAGAGACCGTGCTTTTCGAAGCAAAAATTTTGTTAGCAAAATGCTACATAGAAACAAACGATGTTTATTTTGCTCAACTAGAAATAGAAAAAATAAACACAAAAAACAAAAAACAAGAAAAAGAATTAAACAA
>MDSW01041271.1_pt1 | contig 17219 bp, 30 predicted proteins | sample 811171 | NCBI WGS metagenome assembly MDSW01 (sample SAMN05326641, study PRJNA326480) | marine metagenome | isolation source: seawater | place: Atlantic Ocean: North West | collected 2012
AAAGAGACGATGCATGATGAAGATACAGGATTGTTATTCATTGGGTGGTTGGTATTGCTGACATACATCACTTTAGTAATAGGAGATTATTATGGCTAAAGCATATCAAAGTGTGCATAAATCACACAGAAAGAAAACATGCCAAGGCAATGGTCGAGGCACATTCAGTATTAATATGAATAAGCACAAGAAAAGGTCTTATAAAAAGTATAGAGGTCAAGGCAGATGAGTCAGTATAAAAACGAAGTGCTAAAACAGAAAATCAGAATAGAAGTGGAGGAATGGGCTAACGAAATCTCAGACCTCCATTTACATAGTTTGGACTCTATGTGGTATGAAACAGAGGAGAGCAAGCTAGACAAAAGACCTGTGGTTGATAGGTCTTATAATAGTGGCAGAATTACTAGAGAAACTGCCGATGGAAAAAGTTATGTATTGAAGAAAGACGATACAGCTAGAGAAATAGAAGATAGGTTCGACAGAGCCATGCAAAACCAAAGGAATAGAATATGAATTACAGCGAAGAAGATACTAAGAGCATTGTAGACCAATATAAGAGTGCTCCTAATCGCGAGACAGTAGATAGACTGGCACAGGTTTACAATAAATCAGCTAGAAGCATTATAGGAAAACTAGCAAAAGAAGGAGTCTACCAAAGAGTAGAATACCGAACAAAAACTGGTGAAATCCCAGTTACAAAGCTACAGTTAGTAGAAGAAATTTGTTCACAACTAGCGGTGAACGAGAGTGATTTAATAGGTCTTGAGAAAAGCCCAAAACAAACACTTAAGAATTTGCTAGACGCAATTGAGGAACTTCGGCTGGGTGAAAACTAAACCCCAGCTGGGTTCTGCCCACCTAACAAAGTAAGAAACCTAAGCCCGAGCTGGGCAGTATAAAAACTAAGACGCACAAGTACCAAATTAACGGAAAATTTGGGGTAATTTATCGAATTAAAAATTTTTCGGTTTGACGAAAGTTGTAGGAATTGCGAACGAATTTTTAGTAATTAGTTTTAAGTTTGGGATTTAGTTTAAGATATATTTGGTTGTATACAAATATAAGGGAATTAACACGATTACTTCTTAGCTTTTTTCCAGATTTGGATAAGACCAGATGTTCCAGCCTTCGCTTTAGGCTACGGCTGTCATCATCTATACCAATCCGAGTTAGGAAAAGCTAGAAGAAGCAGGTGATTTGGTTTGATTAATCTTATAAATTAATTATAAATATTATACCACAATTTTCGGCATAAGTAAAGGTTTATTTTTTGAAGGTCATTGATTGCCGAGTTTGAATTCATGAGTTGAATGATAAATTAAATCATTTTTTGAATGTTTCTTTGACTTTTGTCGAGTTTGGAAAGTGTAATTTATAGCCTACCACCTTCTTAACTTTTTAAGTTTTCGGTCATGGCTTTTCCAATTTCTTTGTAATGCTCTATTTTCCTCAGTTCTCTTTTGATTGATACGCTTGATTTTTTGGTTTCGAGCATGTCGTTTTTCACTAGGCTTTTCGTAATACTGTCGGTCTCTCACCTCTTGTTTTAGTTCTTTGCCGTACGCTTTAAACTTACGAATTGCTCTCTCAATTCTCATATACCTACAATCAATTCGCAAATGTCCACCCTCTTTTTCTTAGATACTGAACTTGTTTACGCACTGAATTTTCTGAAACATTCAGTTCGTTTGCGAGTTGAGCGACGGTTTTGCTTGAGTATTCATTCTTCAGCTTCTGCCGTTCTTCATGTGTCCATAGTTTTTTCATACAGTTATTATACTAAAAGTTGACCAAAAAGTCAAGAATTAAATTTTTTTACTTGACATCGCACTAAAAAGTTGCTATACTATAACTTATGAATAATATAGATACAGCATTTTTAATAATTTTAATTCTAAGTAATGTCATCACATTTTACTGGGCGAAGAAGAAATATATCGAGCATACACTTGACTATTTAGAGCGCACAGGAATGATTGAATTTGAAGAAGAATAGAAAAATAGTTCTTGACTTTTAGTTGAAATTTGAGTATAATTATATATGAGAATAATGGTATTCTCATAGCATACCGATAGCGGGTGCTACATAATATATAGGAGTATAATTATGACAAATACAATGTTAAGGCATTTTTTAGGGTTTGACCCAGATATGTTTGAAACAATCGACAATAGCTATCCTAGATACAATATTGTCAAGTCAGATGATGACGCAGTTAGTGTGGAGATTGCGCTACCAGGCTTTAAGAAAGACCAAGTAAAGGTAGAGCAAGATGGAAATAAATTGCATATTTCAGCAAAAGCTGGAGACTGGTTGGAGAAGGGCGAAAGCTACATTCATAAAGGTTTCAGTTCAAAAGGATTTAATAGGCAGTTTATACTCGGTGAGTATATGGAAGTTCATTCTGTAAGACTTAGCGATGGTGTTCTCACAATCAATGTGGTCAAGGACATTCCAGAAGAGAAAAAACCTAAAACTTTTGACATAAGTTAATTATGTTTATAAAATGCAGGACTCCGCGCTCAAGGCGGAGTCGTGCTTCTATTCAGCGGAAGCGCGACATACGAAAGAAACAAGACGCTGAACTACTAGCAATGATAGATAAACATATTGCTGAGATGAACAGGAAAATAACCAAATGGAAATAAGTAAAGAGGGCATAGCCCTAATTAAAAAATTTGAAGGGTGTGAGTTAGAAGCTTACCAGTGTTCGGCAGGAGTATGGACTATCGGTTATGGTCATACGAAAACAGCAGAGCCAGGCTTAGTTATATCTCAAGAACACGCAGATTATTTACTAGAAGGCGAACTTAAAGAGTATGCTGAGTATGTAAATGACTATGTGAAGGTTGAATTAAATCAAAGTCAATTTGATGCTTTAGTTAGTTGGACTTTCAACCTTGGCCCAACTAATTTGAGTTCTTCTACTCTTTTAAAAAGAATAAACGCAGAAGACTTTGCAGATGTTCCTCATCAGATAAAGAGATGGAACAAAGCGGGCGGAAAAGTTCTTGAGGGACTTATTCGCAGACGTGAAGCAGAAGCATTATTATTTGAAGGAAAAGAGTGGACTCATGTATAACGAAGTATTAAATTATATATTACAACATAAAGACATAAACGAGGACAATTTGAACTCTACATTTGATGAGTTAGGTATTGATAGTTTAGATTCGATAGAATTAGTCATGGACTTAGAAAAGGAATTTAGTATTACCATACCTGATAAAGATGTAGACTCATTTGAGACTCCTCAAGATGTGTTAAACTACTTTAAAAAATGAAAAAAATAATAGACTGGTTTAAAAGTCTATTTTTCAAAGAGTATAAGTTGATTGTCAGTTATAACATGACATACGGCGATAGTGACGACCAAGTTTACTATGTTCGTAAGTTTAAGAAAAAAACTGCCAATCATCTTATCTTTGAGACAAGCGATGGATTAGTAGTTGAAGTAAATAGTGCGACTGGTTTGCACTATAGAATTGAGGAAAGATAATGCAACAATTCTTTTTAGCCTTAGTTCTTATACTAGGCGGAACGAGTTATTGGCTTTATACAGAAAATCAAAAATTGATTGAAAATAACGCAAAGTTGATGACAGCAACTCAACTTCAAGAGGAAACCATATCACAGTTGCAAAATGATATGCAACTTCAAACTGAAAGTCTTTTAAACCTACAAAGCAAAAATCAAGAAATCGAATTAGAGATGAACAGATATTTGGACATCTTTAAACGACATAATTTAACCAAGTTAGCTGCTGCAAAGCCAGGCTTGATAGAATCAAGGGCTAACAAAGCAACCAAAGAGGTATTTGATGGAATTGAACAAGATAGTCGTGACATCGATGCTGCTGATGATAGTCTCATCGTGCAGCCTCCTGCCAACGCAGACATTAGAGGTTAGTGCGAAACCTATAGAAAGAAAGATTGCACAACCAGTGTTGCCTCGGGAGATAGATTTAAAAGAACCTTATTGGTATGTAGTTTCTGAAAAGAACTTGGAAGAGTTCCTTGAAAGAGTAGAGAAGGAACACGGCGAAGTAGTATTCTTCGCTATGTCAGTTCCTGACTATGAACTAATGGCGTACAATACGCAAGAGTTAAAACGATATATTCGTGAACTCAAAGAGGTAGTAATTTACTACCGCACGGTAACAACAAATGGCGGACAATCAGGACAACAGCAGGAATGAAGTCGAAATTGATTTAGACAAGTATATGTCGCTTATTGAGAAACTCGATAATGCAGAAGATACTATCAAAGAAATGCAGGCTGAAGCCGCTGAAGCAAAGAAAAGACTTGCCCCACCAAAGAGAAAGTTTATAGACTTGTTTTTAGATGACAATGATATAAATGAGAAAGCAGTTATTGGTTTCATATCCTTTGGGTTGATGACAGTCTTCGCAATATGTGATTTAATTACAGCATTTTGGGGTCAAGACCTAGTTATAAGTGATACTATTTATACTTCACTTGTAGTAGTGACCTTAGGTGCTTTCGGAATCAGCGAAGCTGGCAAAGCATTTGGTAAGTAATAAAAAATAGTTCTTGACATTATACTCAAACTTCTGTATAATATACAGTATGAAAAATGAAAAGAACAACCAAGACAATTCATGCGCTGACGAGGAATGTGACATATGTTGCACTCCATTAGAAGATGGCGAATGTCCAGTCTATAAATGCTGGATATAACATGAATTTATTTTACCTAGATGAAAATTTAGACAAGTGCGCAGAGTATCATGTGGACAAACATATTGTCAAAATGCCTTTAGAGGCAGCACAGCTACTTTGCACAGCAGTCTGGGTAGACCATGTATTGGGGTTTGTTCCTCGAGAGCTAAATAAGGAAGAACGGGACGCACTGAATAAAGAGAAAGCCGAAATCAAACATTTAGCAATGGAGGACAGACCTCTTACACCATATTTGCCAATGATGTATAACCACCCCTGCACAATTTGGACTAGACAATCATTGGACAATTTCGAGTGGGTTCATTGCTATGCTAATGCACTTAATGATGAGTATTATTATCGTTATGGCAAACAGCACAAGTCTGTGGTTGAGGTAATTAACAAATTGCCAGAACCTAAAAACTTACCCCGCAAAGGACTCACTCCTTTTCTGATGGCAATGCCAGATGAATTAAAAGACGAGAGCGATGTCGTAGGTTCGTATCGCTTATATTATCACACAGATAAAGCTACCTTCGCTAAGTGGTCGCATCGTGAGAAACCTCATTGGTGGGACGAAGGCTTAGCATGGTATGATAAGAGGATTACAAGTAAATAATGAAAGCAGTAAAGTGGAAGAACAATAAAATATTCGTTCCTGAAGGTATGACCGAACAAGAAGAACAGTCTTATATAAAATCAGCAATTAGTTCACTAATGCGCTGGAAACCTATAACTGTTAGAAAGAAAAAGGGAAAGCCCTTCTATCATGGTAATTCAAAAGTAAAACGCAAAAAGACTTAGGAGAAAAATTGATAGACATAAAGTATAAGTTTGACGAGGATAAGAGCCTGTCTGAAATTAAAGATTGGATAGACGGCACTTACAGTGAACACTATAGCATGAACAAAATTCAGTCTACTGAATTTATAATAGACGCAGAGCATGGACGAGGTTTTTGCATTGGGAATATTATAAAGTATGCTCAACGCTATGGAAAGAAGAATGGCTACAATCGAGAAGATTTACTAAAGATAGCTCATTATTTAATTATATTAATGGGGATTGAGAATGATTAAAAGTAAATCTTATGAAAAACTAGATGATGCGAACATTCAAAGAGTTATAGACTTTTTAGAGGCAGAAACACCTATTACTAAAAAGGAAGCCTGTGAAATGTTGAACATCAAATATAACACAACAAGACTTCAGCGAATCATTGATGAATACAATGATACCAAATTATATAGAGATACTCGTAAAGCTCAGAATAAAGGAAAAATGGCAACAAAGGACGAAATCAAAACTGTCGTCCAAGAATACTTAGAGGGAACTAATATTAGTACCATAGCTAAAGGTATTTATCGTTCGCCTTCTTTTGTTAAAAATATAGTTGAACGAGTAGGGATACCACAGAAGTTAGCCGAAACAGATTATGAAGGACACAGAATGGCAATGTTGCCAGACCAGTGTGTTTCTGATGAATTTGAAGTAGGAGAACGAGTGTGGTTTCCACGCAAGAATAGATTTGCAGAAATCCGATATGAGATTACACAATTACATCAATCACAACATCGTGGTTATGCTTGTTATGGCAACATAGCAAAGTGTGTAAACTATGAAGAAAAATATGGCTCTAAGTGTTATAACTTATATGTTTTTGACCCTGTTGCACAGTCGGACTTAGACAAAAGTTATTTTCCACATTTAGACGCTAGTAGAGTTGGATTTTATTCAAATGCACTTGCTTATGAGCTGGGAAGCTTGAGACACTTACAACAATATCTGTAAGATAATATAGGAACAAATATGGAACCAGATTGGTGGAGTATCCTTTTAGCCTTTTGGTTATCAGGAGCTTTCGTAGTAACATGGAATTTATGGTGGCCTTCATTCAGATTTATGAAGAAGGTAGCACCACAGCACCCTGCGTGTAAGCATTGGTATGTGACTGTTGCTTTATTTTATTTAATGACCATAGTAGGACTACCTTTATTAGTAGTCACACTAGGAAGTGAAAAATATAGAGATGACTTTGTACTGACATATGTAGCGCAGTTATTAGAGGGGAAGAAATGAATTATTTATTAGAAGCATTAGTTAAAAAACTAGAGGGTGAAATTGCAGTAGGTAAAGCAAATGTTCTTGCTTACCAAAGAAACCCTGTAGGTATAGGAGAACACTCTGAGATTGTACAAGCAGTGGAGTTAGAAATAGTCAAAATTGCAGAAGCAGAAGATAAGATTTCCACTATTCAAAAACATTTTTCTTAGGGTAACGAAAAATAGTTCTTGACTTCGCACTTAAAATTATCTATAATATATATAAATGAGTGATAGATTTTATTTACAAATGAAGCAAGCGACAGGGTGGGCACCCGGTTTGCCTGAATTTTACAAAAATAGGAGAAGAAAAGTGTCAAATTGGACAGATGAACTAAAAGCACAGGTAGTCGAAGACTATCAAAGTGCTGACCCAACTCCAGAAACAAGTATGGAAATTGTGTCAGATATTGCAGAAAACATAGGTCAAACACCTAACGGCGTTAGAATGATTCTAACCAAAGCTGGTGTCTATGTAAAGAAAACACCTGCTGTTGGTAAAGCGTCAGGTGGCACAGGTGGAACAAGAGTATCAAAAGAAGGTGCTCAGCAGGAGTTGTCCGCAGCTCTTACTGACGCTGGTATTGATGTTGATGACTCCATCATCTCAAAACTTACTGGTAAAGCAGCTAAGTACTTTGCCGAAGCTATTAATAAACTTAATGGTTAATTAATATCCTTGACTTACCCTAGTGGTAAGTCGAGGCTTTTTTGTATCTCCATTTTTCAGTTGTTTTTTGACTTAGCGATTGATTGGTATAAGAGGTTATATCCACCAACGCAGGGGAAAAATGAAAAGAGAAAAATTTATACAGGAAATGGAAAAGCATGGCGACGCTTTAGTCACATATAGAAGTGCTAAGAGTCGCAAACTAAAGTATAATGTATGCACAATGGAATTTGACAATAAGTATATACAGTCAAAAAGAAATCGTGCTAGACCCAATGAACATCAAGTTCTCACTTGGTGCTGGGATACAGACTCCTTTAGATTGCTAGTCCCCGAAAATGTAGTTTCGGTAATTCCTTTATCGGCGATACTAAAATGAAGATAGAATTATACGAAACACCAATGGTGTATGAAAAAGAGATACACTTCAACGAAGAAAAAGGAGAAAAAGTATTCTTAGGAGTAAATAGCTTTCGAGGAAAAGAGTATTTACATTTAAGAAAATACTACCAAGACTTTGACGAAGTGTGGAAACCTTCAAAAGATGGAGTTGCCATCGAACTAGATTTCGATAACTCCAGAGCCTTATTTCAAGGTCTAACAGAAATTATTTCTTTAGCAGAATCAAAAGAAATTATTGAAGAAAACTTCAAAGATTTACTGGACGATATTTATCAGGATTAAAAAATATTTCTTGACAAACTGGTCAAAATCACATATAATATAGTCATGAGTTTGGAAAATTACTTAAAACAATGTGATTTAGCGTATTTCAATGGTAAACCTATTTTGCCAGATGAAGTTTATGATAGATTAAAAATAAGTCAAAATACTATAGGCTACAAGGATATGCGTGAGCAACGTATTGCTCATACATATCCAATGTGGTCTTTACAAAAGGTATTTCAAGGCGACCCTGCTCCTGACTGGGCAAACTCCCCAGCAGTAGTTGTTACTCCAAAGCTAGATGGTGCAGCTATCTCCCTACTATATGTTGAGGGACAGCTCACTCTCGCCTTGACGAGGGGTGACGGAATAAAGGGCGTACCTATTACAGATAAGGCAGCAATGTTGGCTCCCTGTAATATAGCAACTGATAGAAAAATTCTTCAGATTACTGGAGAAGTAGTTGCTCCTAAAGATATACCAAACTCCCGTAACTATGCGGCAGGCTCCTTAAATCTCAAAGATATGCAGGAGTTTGTTAATCGAGATTTATATTTTGTAGCACATGGTGTTGAACCAGCTCTTGAAGAGACCTATGTTCAAGACATGACCCACCTTATTGATTTAGGGTTTGTAACAAGCGTTGATGTCAATGACTCAATGTTTCCTACCGATGGGTCTGTTTTCCGAATTGGAGACAATGAAACATACTACTCACAAGGGTATACATCAAGCTATCCTAAAGGTGCTTTTGCACTTAAACCCATTGAAAGAGGTGTTGTTACGGTGCTTCTTGGGGTTGAATGGAATGTAGGTAAGTCTGGCTCTGTGACTCCAGTTGCAATTCTAGACCCTATAGATATTGATGGTGCTACAATCTCTCGCGCTACATTACACAACGCAGGATTTATTAAAGCCCTCGATTTACATTTAGGTTGTGAAGTTGAGGTAATCCGTAGTGGAAAAATAATACCTAAAATAATCAGGAAAGTGGAATGATAAGAACATTAGGAAAACCAATTACTATTGAGCCTAAGGTCATACATGAATTTAGAGGCGAGTACCAAAGTAAAGACAGATGGTCTCGCGTTATAGAAAGCAAAGATTGTTTTTATGTGGAGTTCTTTGAAAATAATATATTTCAGGGTGCTAGAACAATCAAAGACCATAGCGAACAATATGCAGAAGACTGCGCAGAAAACTGGGTGCTTGGAGTAATTAGTGAAGTATAATAAGTTAGAAATCGAAAACTCTAAACGAATTTATAAGTCAGCAACTCCAAAGCAAGACCTTAGTTGGTATGTGAAATGGGTAGCGTCATGCTTCCTCATATGTGCTTTTGCAGTTCGGTCAACTCAATCATACCCATTTATTGACCTGTGTCTTTCTCTAGTAGGAGTCGCAGGTTGGTTATGGGTTGGAATGTTATGGAAAGATAGAGCATTGATAATGCTCAATGCCATAGCACTTTTCATTCTTATGTCTGGTTTCATTGCGCACTTTGTGACTCAATGAAGTCAGGTATTCTTTATGGGATTAAATTCATAAATCCCAATACACAAGAAACTTTCCTTAAAGTCGGTATTGCAAAATATCGAGCTGGAAAAGTTGGTCTAGGAGTATTACAACGAGGAAGTAATAAGGATTTCTATACTCCAGACTACCAACAATTTATACAAAGAACTTGGACTGGTGACTATGATGACTGCCGAAAAATGGAGTGGGTTCTTCATGCTATGTTTGAAGATGACAAATACCTACCTAAAATAAAGTTTGGCGGATACACAGAGTGTTTTCAGATTAACTCGAGAATCCTAAGATGGTTCCCAAAGAAGTCTGAAACTGCCGAAGCTTGGCTTACCACTCACCAAAATCTAAATTCTGATTCAATCCAGTCTGACAAAAATAGTTCTTGACAATAAGGTCAATATTGAGTATAATATTAATTACAAAATGGAAATAAGAGAAGCAATAACAATCGAAATACCAACTCACTGTCCTGCATGTGAAACTTTGCTTGATGTAGTCAATGAAGTTCTCTTTTGTAGAAACGATTCTTGCCCTGCAAGAGGTCGTAAGAAGTTAGAAGGATTTGCTTCCCATTTGAAAATAAGAGGTCTTGGACCAGCAACTCTTGATAAGTTGCAAATCGAAGACCTCCACGACCTCTACAGCTTAGAAAAGCATGAGATAATCATGAGGTTAAGTTCAGACAAGGTAGGTAGTAAAGTTTATGACGAAATACAAAAGTCAAAGTCAGTAGACTTGCAAACTTTACTACCAGCTTTCTCTATAAACTTGATAGGTCGAAGTGCCTCTAATAAACTATGTAAAGTAGTATCAAATATATCAGATATAAACGCACAAACCTGTAATGAGGCAGGTCTCGGCCCTAAAGCAACAGAGAGCCTACTGAACTGGCTAGCATTAGAGTTTTACCCTAATGACTACATCAGTCTCCCGTTTGATTTCGTAAGTTCAGAAACGATTGAGAAAGAGGAAATCAAAGGAACTGTATGTATAACAGGAAAACTAAATAGCTTTCCAACGAAAGCACATGCTCAAAAAGTTTTAGAAAATTATGGCTACATAGTTAAATCGTCGCTGACACAAGATTGCACTCATTTAATTAACGAGAGTGGAATCGAATCAGCAAAAACAAAGACTGCTCGTAGCCGAGGAGTCATAGTTATTAACAACTTAAAGGAATTTTTAAAATAATAGGAGAATATTATGGCAGTACCAAAGTGGACTGATGAAAGAACTCAACAATTAGTTGATTTCGTTGGAGAAGGCCCTGTTTCTCAATCTGTTGTTCAAGAAGCAGCAGAAGAGTTAGAAACATCTTCAAGAAGTGTATCTTCAAAACTAAGAAAAATGGGCTACGAAGTTGAATTAGCTTCAGCTTCTGCTTCTAAGTCTTTTTCAGACGAACAAGAAGCAACACTTGCAACATTCGTGCAAGACAACAGCGGTGTTTACACATATGCTGAAATCTCAGAAAACTTTGAAGGTGGAAGCTTCTCAGCTAAATCTATTCAAGGTAAAATCTTATCAATGCAACTTACAGAGCATGTAAAACCTGCTCCTAAAGTTGAAACTGTAAAGTCTTACAGCGATAGTGAAGAATCAACATTTATCGAAATGGTAAATAACGGTGCTTTCGTTGAAGAAATTGCAGAAGCTCTTGACAGAAGCGTTAACTCAATCAGAGGTAAAGCTTTATCATTACTAAGAGCTGAGCTAATCAATGCTATTCCAAAGCAAAAAGAAACAAAAGGCAATGGAAAAGCTGACGTATTAGCAGACTTAGACATTTCTGGAATGACTGTAGAAGAAATCGCAGACGAAATTGGCAAAACTGTAAGAGGTGTTAAAACCATGCTTACAAGAAGAGGCCTACAGTGTGCAGATTACAACGGCGCAGCTAGAAAAGAAATCGGCTAATAACCTTTTTAGGTCGGGGGTGTTTACTCACCCCCGTTTTTTAATATATTTATTTGGGAGAATAATTGACTTTAGCCAGTGCATTAATAAAACAAATTCTGTCGCAAGAAGACTTTGCGACATGGAATCGTTTAAAACAACATTACCTACCTGAAACAACATACCAAAAATTATATTCTATAATTGATAAGCATGTGTTGAAGTATCATGCTTTGCCTTCTTTTGATGACTTAAAACAAAGTATCCGTTCAAGAGAACTTCAAGAACAAATATATGCCATAGAATCAGTTGATACTGATATAGATGCGTATTTGTTGTTGGATTACTTAAAAAATGAGTTTACTCAAAACGAAATTCTAAATAGAATTGATGAATATGTAGAAAGTCATGTTTCTCTAGCAGACGCACAAGAAAACATAGACTACTTACAAGAAATGGTAGTTCAAGTACAAGACCGAGTTGATACTAAAGAAGAAGATGAAAGTATGGATTCGGTAGAATTATTCGATTCGGAAGAAGAAATTGCGAATCGTTTACCGTTAGGATTAAATCAAGACTATGATTTATCCTACAAATTTTCTCCCAAAGATTTGGTCGTTGTTGGCGCCAAGCGTGGTGGAGGTAAATCATTTACCCTCTGTAACTTAGCAAACTCAGTAAATGAAAATGGCAAGTCTGCCCTTTACTTTACTATAGAAATGGACACTCGTTCCATTCTACAAAGGATTGTATCAATGAGTACTGGCATACCGTTAGGTAGAATCATTGGTCGAAACCTTTATCCAAATGAGTGGGCAAAAGTTGCAAAGTGGTGGTCTATTCGATTTGAGAATGGAGAAAGCATTTATAATGACTTTCTTCAAGACCCAAATCAAGACTTTGATAAGTTTCATAGGAAACTTACTAGAGAGAAGTTCAAAACTGAAAAACAGATTGATGTCGTTTACGACCCTTCGCTTACTGTCGCTAAGATTATTAGCACGGTTAGACAGAAGCAATCTGAATATTCAGACTTAGGAATTATAGTAGTAGACTATCTAAACCAAGTTAAGCGTCACAACGCTCCAAGTCGTTCAGGTCAATATGACTGGACTGAACAAATCGAAATATCCAAAGCACTGAAGTTACTCGCCCAAGATGAAAAAATCTTGGTGGCTTCTGCTGTCCAAACAAATGATAATAACCAAGTAAGATTCTCACGAGGCATTTATGATGCAGTTGACGCTGCATATCAAATCTCTCATTGGGGAGATAAAGAAAACGCAATCAAGTTCTCATGTGAAAAAATGAGAAGTGGTAAAGAGGGCGGTTTTGTTAGTGAGATAAATTGGGAGACACTGAAGATTGGACCACACACCGTGATGGACCCAGACGAGAAAGCAGAGCTTAAGGAAACATTATCAACAAACGAGGAGATAAACGACTTATGATATTGTATACAGAAAAACAATTAGAACACGCATGGATATTGCATTGTGCAGATATAGTAAATTACAATGCAGAAAATCCAAAGTTTAAAATGAGTGTACCAACCATAGAAGAATTTAGACCTATCTATGAAGATGCACTTGAACAGGAGTATCATGGCTGCTGATAGAATACCAAGAGAAATAGCAGAAGAAACTCCGTTTCCGCCTCATACATGGTTTAGAAGAAGTATTCATTTTATACTAGAGGCAAACAAAGAAAATATTAGTAAAGTTCCGATAAATGAAAAACTAATGGAAGATTTATCAACTAGAAAAATGGTAAACCCAATTCTAGTGACACCCACATGGTGGCCTGTTGCAGGTCAGCAAAGAATGAGGTGCCTTATGGAACTTAAACAAGATTACGAAATTCAAGTGTGCAAATTAGACCAAGCATGGTGGACACACTTGTTTTACTGGAATGGTGAACCTGAGGCGAAGAGACTAGTCGCTATTTGGTTTCAAACTTTAGAAACAGTATTTAAAAGCAGATACTACACAGATAATTCTGACCAAATGATAGAGTATGAGTTGATAGGTGACACCCTAAAATGGACACACAAAAAATAAGACTTGACACACAAGTTAAAATAGAGTATAATATATATAAATGATTGCAATAGACTTATTAACAGAAAAGGGCATTGATTATAAGATTCAAGGGAATGATGCAGTTATATCGTGTCTAAATCCTGAGCATGACGATACTAACCCAAGTATGAGAGTTGACAAGATTACTGGCGTCTATCATTGTTTTAGTTGTGGGTATAAGGGTAATCTCTTTACACACTTCGGAGCACCAGCTTCTTCTTTAGAAATTAAAATACATAAGATTAAAGAGAAGATTGATAGAAAGAAAGCAGAAACAGTAGGATTAAAACTCCCAGAAGAAAGAGTTAATTGGGACGCACCTTTTAGAAATATTAGTGCAGATACCCTAAAAATATGGCAAGCATTTACTTGGAATGTTCCAAAGTTTGAAGGCAGAATTGTTTTTCCAATTCGTGATATAACAGGAAAAACAGTAGGACTCATAGGTAGATTGATTCAGAATCAAATGATGATGGATAACAGACCTAAGTACTACATCTATCCAGTAGGAGTTCAACTTCCTTTTTGTCCAGCAAAACCGAAGTTGATACAGAACAGGGCAATACTCGTAGAGGGTATATTTGATGCCTTGAATCTGTGGGATAATGGATTGAAAAATGCTGTCTGTTGTTTTGGAACTAAACAAATGAACTGGGTTAAGTTATCCCTTCTGAAGATGCAGGGTGTAACAGGACTAGACATAATGTTTGACGGTGATGATGCGGGACAACAAGCTGCCGCAGAGATAAAAGGTATTGCCGAAAAGATGGGAATGTCAGTTAAGATAGTAAAACTTAGACAAGGTCAAGACCCAGGCAACTTAACTAAAGAATCAATAGCAGAGATAAAAAGAATTTTATATGAGCAGTAGATGGAACACAGGAGCTTGGACTGCCGAAGAATTACAGAAGATGGCAGAAGTATCACACCTTGATGAAGATGAAGGGTATGATATTTGGTCTGATGAATTTAAAAGAAGCAGTAGTGCATTTTGTTTACAAAGAAAACGATACTTACACACTTATGATAAAGAGATGTTTCTTACTCCAAGAAGAAAGAATAACAATGCTGCAACAACAGATTGGACTGGAACTGATGCTCTCATAGAGTTATTTTATGATGAGTTATTACCCGAAGCTATAACTGAAAAGTCTAAGCAAAGAGTTTGGGTAGAATTTGGTAAGTTCTTATTTGATGAATTTAATCTTAATGTAACCGCTAAAGCAATTGCTGATAGGAGAGAAAGATTACCTTCACATATTCCAAAAAATGCTAGAGATAAGTTAGATTCAAAGTGGCTACAAGACGCAAATCCAGTATGGGATTTAGTTCAATTTGTATCTGCACAGAAACCAGTAGTAGTTAAATGTAAAAAATGTGAATATGAAACTACTCTAAGAATACACCATCTTGACACACTATGCCAAAATTGTCAAGGTAAGATTACAGGTTGGTATACTCATAAGTTTTTTGAGAACAACCCAGATAAGGCAGAGACACCTGCTATCCTATATTGGATAAGATTTAGAGCAAAACATATAGGAAATAAAGTAGGAATAACAGAAAAGACAACAGAAAAACGGGGAGCAAGATATCCAGACTTTGATATACTTGCAGAATATAAACTCCCACTTTATACTGCATGGCAAATAGAACAAGCAGTCATTAGGGAGAATAAAGAGGATAGAAACTATCCAACAGAATTAGAAGGAAATGGAATAACAGAATGTTTCAAACGAGAAGTGGAGAATAGAATTGAAGATAGCATTAATAGAAAAATCAGCGAGTTCAACAGACTATCATAAGTATTTTGATTTTGATTTCGACAGATATGCACTAGCAAGTGTAAAGAAACCAAAGATACTTAAATCAGATGTTGACATAGAAATAGATACAACCGAGTATGACTATATCATACTTGTTGGCGCAGAGCCATTCAAATACTTTACAAAGAGGACTTCTTTGTCAGCTGAGAATGGTAGATTGATAGATGACAAATGGTTGCCTATTATATCGCCTGGTGCCATTGCATTTAGACCAGACCAAAAGAAAGCATTTGAAGATGCAGTAGAAAATATTACTGCCTACATTAGTGGAGATTTGAAAGTATTAGAGATACCTGAGAAGTTTAAAATAGGTATTGAAGATACTGCAAAAGCAGTAGAGTTTCTAACTGAAGTAAAAAATTCAGATGGAGAATATGTAGCTCTTGACTGTGAGACCAGTGCTTTGTATGCTCGTGATGGATATATGATTGGTTTCTCTATGTCTTATGAAAACAATGGAGACCAGTTTGGTGCTTATGTAGACACTAACTGCATTGATGGAGATTGTGAAGAATTAATGCAAGACATCTTCAGAACAAAGAAAATAGTATTTCACAATGCTAAGTTTGACTTACAATGGTTTGAGTATCATTTCAACTTTGAGTTTCCACACTTTGAAGATACAATGCTACAGCATTATCTTTTAGATGAACAACCTGGAACTCATGGTCTAAAGATGTTAGCAATGAAACATACTGACTTTGGAGAGTATGAACAAGAACTCTATAATTGGATTGATAATTATAGAAAACAAAACGGAGTTCTCAAAGATGATTTTACTTGGGACACAGTTCCGTTTGAAGTGATGAAAGACTATGCTGCGATGGACGCGGTAGTCACACTTATTTTATTTAAAAAGTTTAAGAAAGCCCTTGATACAAACAATAGATTAACTTGGGTTTACAATACAATATTAATACCTGGCACTCGTTTTCTGTGTGATACAGAAAGTAATGGTGTGCCATTTGATGCAGAGAGATTACAGAAAGCACAAACTCTCATGCAAGAACAGATTGATGAAGCAGTAGAAAAACTACAATCACATTCAGCAGTCACAAAATTTATACAGGATAACGGGGAGTTTAACCCAAACAGCACAGTTCAATTAAGAAAATTACTGTTTGACTATCTCGGTCTAACACCTACTGGTAAGAAAACTGGTACAGGTGCAGACTCCACAGATGCTGAGGTTCTAACCCAGCTCGGCGAACAGCATGAAATCCCCAAACTAATCCTCGATGTTCGCCAAAATGTCAAGATTAAATCCACTTATCTTGAGAAAATATTACCTGCACTTGACCGAGATAGTCGCCTTCGTACAGGATTCAACCTGCACGGAACAACATCTGGAAGATTATCTTCTAGTGGCAAAATGAATATGCAACAAATACCTAGAGACAATCCTATTGTCAAAGGTTGTATCAGAGCAAACAAAGGACACAAAATCGTCGCAATGGACTTAACAACAGCAGAAGTCTATTGTGCAGCCGTGCTCGCAAAAGATGAAGCCCTCATGAATGTATTTAAACAAGGAGGGAACTTCCACAGTACTATTGCTAAACAAGTATTTAAACTACCATGTGAAGTAGAGGAAGTTGCAGAGTTATACGGAGATAAAAGACAACAAGCAAAAGCAGTTACATTTGGTATAATGTATGGCGCTGGACCACAAAAGATTAGTTGGCAAGTAACAAAGGATAGTGGTAAAGAGTTTACAATGCAAGAAGCACAATCAGTAATTGCACAATATTTTGAAATGTTTAG
>MDSW01041880.1_pt1 | contig 17219 bp, 17 predicted proteins | sample 811171 | NCBI WGS metagenome assembly MDSW01 (sample SAMN05326641, study PRJNA326480) | marine metagenome | isolation source: seawater | place: Atlantic Ocean: North West | collected 2012
TAGTTATCTATTAAAAGTATTTTTGACACTTATTTACTCCATTGCTTTTATTAAAGCTTTAGCTTTGTTTTCAGTTTCAATGTACTCTTTTATGGGCTTACTATCTGCAACTATTCCAGCACCTGCTTGTGCATATAAAAAACCATCTTTAACAACGCCTGTTCTTAAAGCTATACAGGTATCAAATTCACCTTCAGCAGTAAAATATCCTATTCCACCAGCATAAATCTTTCTTTTAGTAGTTTCTAACTCATCGATAATCTCCATTGCACGTATTTTTGGGGCCCCAGATACAGTTCCTGCAGGAAAACCAGACAACAAAGTGTCAAATTTACTATATTTATTATTAAATTTTCCAACTACATTTGAAACTATATGCATCACATGAGAGTATCTTTCTATTTTAAATTTTTCAGTAACTTGGACGGTATTAATTTGGGAAACTCTTCCTGTATCATTTCTGCCCAAATCTAAAAGCATTAAATGTTCAGCAAGTTCTTTTTTATCTTTCAATAGATCTTTTGCATAAAAAATATCCTGTTTTTTATTTTTACCTCTGGGTCTTGTCCCGGCTATTGGTCTTATAGTTATCTGACCATCTCTTAATCTAACAAGTATTTCAGGACTGGCTCCTATTATTTGAAAATCTTTAAAGTTAAAAAAATACATGAAAGGAGAAGGGTTTGTGACTCTAAGTTTTTTATAGACTTCGATTGGATCCTTGTACAACTTTGCTTTAAATCTTTGACTTAGAACAACCTGAAAAATGTCACCTTTTTTGATATATTTTTGTGCTTTAATCACATTATTCAAATATTTTTTCTTGCTAATATTGGATGAAACTTTAGATTTTATAGTTTTATTATCTCTTTCAAAGTAATTTTTACAATTTGCTAGAAGTATTAAATTTTCAATATCAGCTTTAACATTATTATAAGCATTAAAATAATTCTTGACTTTTTCTTCTTTAAAAAAATTTCTAATAAAATAAATTTTTTTTTCTATATTGTCCAATATTATAAGCGATTTAGGTCTTATCAGTCTGACGTCAGGTATCCCTAGATCATCTTTACATTGATTAGGTATTTCTTCAATATAACGAATTATGTCATAAGAAAAATAACCAGAAATAATTGAGCTAATATTTGGTAAATCTTTTGGCATTTTAAACTTAAAGTTTTCAATAATATGATCAATTATTTTTTTTGGTGAACTTTTTAAGATTTTAGTTTTATTATTTTTTATTTGTTTACAAATATCTCTGTTAAATTCCCATATATAATCGGGGTTTCTGCCAAGAATAGTGTATCTCCCCTTTATTTTACCTTTTTCAACTGACTCAAATATAAAACTATTTTTTTCGTTTAAAAAATTATCAATTAAATTTTTTGTTTCTTTGATACCGTTTGATTTTAGAGCATGAAACAAAATTTGATTCTTTTTATTTTTGTGATTTTTTATAAATTGAGAAATTGATATATTTAGCATTACCTAAAATTATTTTTTAATCTTTCAATTGTATTTTGAAAAACTTTAATATCGTATTTTTTACTTAAATAAATATCATAGCTTGTATAAAGAGTGTCTCTAATTTCACTGTTTGATTTTAATATATAATTTTTTAAATCTGCATTATCAATTTTTTTGTCATCAATTATTTTTTTTATATATCCTAGATAAATATTACCTAAAGGATCATTGATTAAAAGAAATGAGTTTACGGGCAAAGAATAAATTAATTTAATTGCCTCAATTGTAAATTTATTATTATCATTTATTGTTTCTATTAAAATCCTCTCAATGTTTTTAGAGGAGGATATGTTAATCATATCTTCATATTTCAGTGTTTTATTTTGAATATCTTCTAAAATCTTTTTGTTGTAATTAAATTTAAATTGATTTCTCATACTTAAATTTATCTCATTTGAAAACTGATCTGAATTGATATCTGGTAATTTTGTTTCTACGTTGTATATTTCAAATAAAACATAATTTTCTTTATCATCTACTAAATAAACTTGATCAGTATTATTCTTTTTTCTATATACTAAATTAAATTCTTCATCATAGGGGTAGTAATCTTTAATATTTTTTATTTCCAAATCAAATTCTTGAGCTATCGTGTCAATTTTTTCGTTATTCAAAATTTTGTTATCTATTTCATCAATTATTTTAAAAAATTCATCACTATATTCATTAGCTCCCAGTATATTTTGTGGATTAATTTTTACATATTTAAAGTCAATAAAGTCTTTTTTTAGTATTTTTTCATTTGATTGAATAAATTCATCTATTTCTTGTGAACTAAAATTCTTCTTGTAGTTCTCCTCTAGATTTATAAAGTGCATTTCGATGTTTTTATTTTCACCAAGAAATTTTTTATTAACTAAAAATTTTGGAATTACTAACCCACCGTTAATATAATTAAATAAAATTTTTTGAAGTTCGCTTGATCTTAATCTGTTTTCAAATTGTCCAGCTGATATATTATTTTCCAATAAAAACTTTTCATACTTTGTACGAGAAAAATTATTTTCATTATCTAAGAAATTTTTGTTATTAATTATTTTTTCTTTTAAAGTTTTGTCAGAAAAGTTTAAATTAAGATTCTCTATTTCCATTAGCATTAATTCCTTAGAAATAAGTTGACTTAATAATTCCTCAAAAATATTTTTATCAAGATTTTCTCTAATTTGATTTTCATTTAATCCCGTCTCGTTGACATGGTTTATAAAATCAGTAACTGAAATAGTATTATTATTTATTTTTGCTACATTGTTACTGTTACCTCTTGTAAATACATCGCCCATACCCCAAAATACAAAAGGTATCGCTATAAGCACAACTATTATCCAAGAAATTTTAGAATTTGTTATACTTTTAAATTTACTAATCATATAAAAATCTTTATTTATTGATTTTTTAAAAAACAAATCTATAGATTAAAATATCGCTCATGACAAATAATATATATTTTGTTGCAAATTGGAAAATGTACGGGAGTATATCGTCGTTAAATTCACTAAATAAAATAATTAAACTAATTAAAATGAAAAAATATAAAAATGCTAAAATTATTTACTTTCCTCCATTTACTTTAATACATAGCCTTATAATAAAATTTAAAAAAACTAAAATTTCTATTGGTGGACAAAATTGTCATCAAATCGAAAACTATGGATCTTTTACTGGTTCAATTAGTTCGAAAATGTTGAAAGATTTAGGCTGTAAATATGTAATTTTAGGGCATTCAGAAAACAGAGATACTGGAGAAAATGATACTCTTATTAACAACAAAATAAAAGTTGCTTTAAAAAAAAAATTAAAAATTATTTTTTGTGTAGGAGAGAGTCTAAATCAAAAAAGAAAAAAAGCTACTTTTTCTATTCTTAAAAAACAAATTAACAAAGGATTAAACGGTATAAAAAATTTTAGCAATATTATAATTGCTTACGAGCCGGTATGGTCTATTGGTACTGGTATTATACCCAAAGCAGAGGAACTAGAGTCTAATATTAAATTAATAAAAAAAATACTACATAAAAAAACCAAACAAAAAATTCCAATACTTTATGGTGGTTCCGTGAATGATTTAAATATATCAAAACTTAAAAATGTAGAGGGTATTAGTGGTTTTTTGGTTGGATCAGCATCACAAAACTCAAAAAAATTTATTGATATAATAAAAAAAACAATTAATTAAACATCATGGAAAATACTTTACTATTAATTAATATCATTTTGGCAGCTATTCTAGTAGTTCTAGTGCTTATTCAAAAGTCTGAAGGTGGAGCACTAGGTATAGGTATTTCTCAGGACAATTTTATGTTTTCAAGGTCAGCAGGTAATATTCTCACAAAATCAACAGCAGTGATTGCAACATTGTTTATAATTTGCAGCTTATCATTAACCATTATTTCTAGAAGTGAATTAGAAACAGATGGTTCTGTTTTAGATAAAATAGAGGAAAATCAAGAAGAGACCCCAAAAATTCCAGAAAACAATAATTAATACTTTGAAATTATTAAATATCGGTCTATAACATAATTCCATGGCGCGATATATATTTGTCACTGGCGGCGTGGTTTCATCTTTAGGCAAGGGTTTGTCATCTGCATCACTCGCTTATTTATTACAGTCGAGAGGTTTTAAAGTTCGATTAAGAAAACTTGACCCTTATTTAAATGTTGATCCAGGAACCATGAGCCCATTTCAACATGGAGAAGTTTTTGTAACAGATGATGGAGCAGAGACTGATCTAGATCTAGGACACTACGAGAGATTTTCAGGTGTTACAGCAAAAAAAACCGACAACATCACTACTGGAAAAATTTATAATGATGTCTTAAAAAAAGAGAGAAAAGGAAAATATCTAGGTAAGACAGTTCAGGTTATTCCACATATTACAGACCGCATAAAAGAATTTATTAAATATGATACCTCAAAGGAAGATTTTGTCATATGTGAGATAGGTGGAATAGTAGGTGATATTGAAAGTTTACCTTTTGTAGAAGCAATAAGACAATTTGCTAATGATGTAGGAAAAAAAAATGCACTGTTTATTCATTTAACATTAGTACCATATCTAAAAGCCTCAGACGAAATAAAAACTAAACCGACTCAACATTCTGTAAAAGAACTGAGAAGTATTGGTATTCAACCTGATTTAATAATATGTAGATCCGAAAGATCAATCCCTTTAGAACATAGAAAAAAAATATCATTATTTTGCAATGTTGATATTAAAAATGTAATCGAAACTGTAGATGTTAAAACCATTTACGAAGCCCCAATTAGTTTTTCCAAAGAAAAATTAGATATTCAGGTACTTAATTATTTTAAAATAAAGTCAAAAAAATCGAGCAATTTGAAACCATGGAGGAGGATTAACAAAATTATTTTAAATACAAAAAAACAAGTGAATATAGCCATTATTGGTAAATACGTTGAATTAAAAGATGCTTACAAATCTTTAGATGAGGCACTTACCCACGGAGGTATTGCTAATAATATCAAAGTAAGGCTTGTAAGAATAGATTCTGAAAAATTAAAATCATAAGATATTAAAAATAAATTAAAAAATATTTCTGGTGTTTTAATACCTGGGGGCTTTGGTAAAAGAGGTACTAGTGGTAAGATAGAATCTATTCGCTATGCAAGAGTAAATAAAATTCCTTTTTTAGGAATTTGTTATGGCATGCAAATGGCCATCATTGAATTTGCTAGAAATGAATTGAAAATAAAAAATGCAACATCAAGTGAGTTTGATAAAAAAGGAATTTCTATTATTGGATTAATGAATGAATGGAATAAAGAGGGTAAAAAAATCAAAGGTACGGATAAAGATCTTGGAGGGACAATGAGATTAGGTTCTTATCATGCTAAATTAAAGGATAATTCTTTAGTAAAGAAAATTTACAAATCAAAGACTATTAAAGAAAGACATAGACATAGATATGAAGTTAATATTTCTTATAAAGAGAAATTTGAGAAAAAAGGTCTGATTTTCTCAGGTATATCACCCGATAATAAACTTCCCGAAATTATTGAATTAAAAAATCATCCTTGGTTTATAGGTGTGCAATTTCATCCAGAATTTAAATCTAGACCTTTTAATCCACATCCACTATTTTCATCATTCATCAAAGCTGCTAAAAAGAGATATGCAAAATAAAATTATAAATTGTAATGGCATTCAAATTGCTAATAACAAAAAAATTACATTAATAGCTGGTCCTTGCCAGCTCGAATCTGAACAACATGCAATGGATATGTCAGGTAAAATAAAAGAAATTACATCTAAATTAAATATAGGTTTCGTATACAAAACGTCTTTTGACAAGGCAAATAGAACGAGTCTTAAAGGCAAAAGAGGAGTCGGTTTGGAAAACTCTTTACCTGTATTTGATAAAATAAAAAAACAAATGGATATTCCAATTTTGACAGATGTTCATAATGAAACGCACTGTGAATTAGTTTCCAAACATGTTGATATTATTCAAATACCAGCTTTTCTGTGCAGACAAACAGACTTACTAATAGCCGCAGCTAAAACAAATAAAATTATCAATGTTAAAAAAGGGCAATTTCTTGCACCTTGGGATATGGTAAATGTCACAAAAAAAATTTCAGATTCAGGAAACGATAATATTTTAGTAACAGAGCGTGGAGCTAGTTTCGGTTATAATACTTTAGTTTCCGACATGAGATCAATTCCAATTATGATTCAAAATGGATACCCAGTGGTTTTTGATGCTACACATTCAGTACAACAGCCAGGTGGACTAGGGGAAAAAAGTGGAGGTCAAAGAGAATTTGTAGAATATTTAGCACGTGCAGCCTCAGCAGTTGGAGTTGCTGCAATATTTATGGAAACTCATCAAGATCCAGATAATGCTCCTTCAGATGGACCAAACATGGTTCCATTAAATAAATTAGAAAAACTTTTAGAACAAATTATAGAAATTGATAAATTAGTTAAAAACTTTTAATGAGCAAAATTTCTAAAGTAATTGCTAGACAGGTTTTTGATAGCAGAGGAAATCCAACTGTAGAGGCTGAAGTTTTTTCAAATAATTATTCATCATCATCAATATGTCCATCTGGAGCTTCCACAGGAACATTTGAAGCATATGAGAAGAGAGATAATAATAAAAATTTGTATAAAGGTAAAAGTGTTTTTAAAGCTGTTAAAACAATTAACACAATTATTGCTAAAAAATTAATAAATCAAAATGTCCACAATCAAGAAAAAGTTGATCACATTTTGTTAAAGATGGATGGCAGTAAACAAAAAAAAAATTGGGTGCAAATAGTATGTTAGCAGTTTCTATGGCTGTAAAAAAATTATCATCAAAGATAAAAAAAATTCCTCTTTATAAAAATTTTTTAATAACAAAAAATTTTTTGCTACCTTATCCACTTATGAATATAATTAATGGGGGTGTGCATGCAAATAACGGTCTTCAAATTCAAGAATTTATGATTAGACCAGATGGAGCTAAATCATTTAATCAAGCAATTAAAATGTGCTTTTCAGTTATTTATAATTTAAGAGAAATTCTTAAAGGAATGAAATTATCTACATCTGTAGGCGATGAAGGCGGTTTTGCACCAATGATTAGTAGTAATACGCAAGCACTCAATCTTATACTTAAAGCAATAAAAAAGTCTGGATACATAAATGGAAAAGATATTTCAATATGTCTTGATGTTGCTGCAAATGAACTTATTAAAAAAAATAAATATGCAATTCATTCAAATAAATTTGTTTCTGTTGAAAAATCAATTAAAGAATACAAAAAATTAATAATAAAATATAAAATAAAATCCATAGAAGATCCTTTTGCTGAAAATGATTGGTTATCATGGAATAAATTTATGAGATCAATAGACAAAAAAATACAAATTGTTGGGGACGATTTGTACGTTACAAATATTGAAAGATTAAAAGTAGGATTTTTAAACAAATCTTCTAATTCAATTTTAATTAAATTGAATCAAATTGGAACGGTAACCGAAACTTTAGAGGTTATTAAATTTGCTCATAAAATCGGCTTTAGTACTATTATATCTCACAGGTCAGGAGAATCTGAGGATACATTTATTGCTGATTTATCAGTAGGTACAAATTCAAATCAACTAAAATCAGGCTCTTTATGTAGGTCTGAAAGAGTTGCAAAATATAACCAAATACTGAGAATAGAGGAAAATTTAGGGAAAAAAGCTAGAATGAATAAATTATGATTAATAAAATTAAGAAAAATTATTTAATTGGCATTGGGACATTTTTGTTTTTGTATTTTTTCTTCAATCTATTAGATGGAGAGCGTGGTTTAATTTCTCTTTTAAAAAAAGAAAACTTATTAACACAATTAAAATTAGAAGAACAAAGATTAGTAAATAATATTAAGGATTTGGAATTTAAAAATTCTATGTTAAATGAAAATCTCGACTTAGATTATATAGAAATATTAATTAGAGAAAAATTTGTTTTTAGCATGAAGAATGAAAGATTGTATATATTAAATGAAAAATGAAATTAAACCAAGGCACCCAGAAAAAGTAAAGAATCAAATTAATCCAATTAAAAAGAAACCTGAGTGGATTAGATCTAAACTTACTAACAGCAAAGAATTTTTCTTAACTAAAACATTGGTTAATAAAAACAACCTAGTAACTGTATGCCAGGAAGCTAATTGCCCAAATATAACTGAGTGTTGGAGCAAAAGACATGCTACTTTTATGATTATGGGAGACACTTGTACAAGAGCTTGCGCATTTTGTGATGTGAAAACCGGCAAACCTAATAAATTAGATAAACTAGAACCAATTAAAATTTCTCAAGCAGTTAAAAAATTAGATTTAAAACATGTGGTAATTACATCAGTGGATAGAGACGATTTAGAAGATGGTGGCTCAAATCATTTTTATGAAGTGATTAATCAAACAAGAAAAACTAACCCCAATACAACAATAGAGGTTTTAACACCTGATTTCTTAAGAAAGGGTGATGCTTATAAAAAAGTATTAGAGGCAAATCCAGATGTTTTCAATCACAATATTGAAACAGTACCTAGTCTTTACTTAAGAGTTAGACCTGGATCTAGATATTTTGCTTCTCTTGAACTTTTAAAAAATGCAAAAAAAATGAACAAAAAAGTTTTTACTAAATCAGGAATTATGGTTGGTCTAGGTGAAACAAGAGATGAAATTCTACAAGTAATGGATGACTTAAAATCTGCCGATGTTGATTTTTTAACTATTGGACAGTATCTACAACCATCTGTAAAACACTTTCCACTTGAAAGATACTACACACCTAAAGAATTTAAAGAATTAGGAGATATTGCTAAAGCAAAAGGATTTTTATTAGTTTCTTCATCTCCTTTAACAAGATCTTCATATCACGCAGATGAAGATTTCTCCAAACTTCAACAAAACAGATTAAATAATCATTAATGCCCAAAGCTTCAGTTAAGCGATTAATTGAATGTAACAAAAAAGATTTAATAAAACTAGTTCTGGATATTGAAAAATATCCTGAATTCATACCATTTTGTTTTGATGCTAAAATATACGAAACCAAAAATGAAGGTAAACTAACAAAAATAATTGCAGACTTAACGATTGGCAAGGGATCATTTAAAGATACTTACAAGAGTTATGTAGTTTTTAATGAAATGGAAGATACAATATTTGTTAAAAATATAGAAGGACCTTTAAATCATTTATCTAATAACTGGATGTTTACTGAAATACAGAATGGAATTACAGAGGTTACTTTTGATATAGATTTTGAAATTAAAAATAAATTTTTAAACTCTTTAATGTCTGTTTCATTTAAGTTTGGTTTGGAAAAAATAGCAGATGCTTTTCAGAAAAGAGCTGAAGAGTTATTTAACAGTTCTAAGAACTAAATCTAAAGCCTTTTTAACAGTGGCTTTTTGTATTGATGATCTTTGTTTATTTTTGAATAAACACTTAATTATTCTAATTTTATTACCAGTTTTAAGACCAATGTAAACTAAACCTATGGGTTTTTGTTTAGTTCCACCTTTGGGACCTGCTATACCCGTTATTGAAACATTGATATTAGCTTTAGATATTTTTGATAAATTTTTAACCATTGCTAAACAGGTTTCATGGCTTACAGCGCCATATTTTCTAATTATTTTTCTGTTTATCTTTAAAATTTTAACTTTTGCTTGGTTAGAGTAAGTGATTAGACCTAAGTTAAATACTTTGGATGCACCACTAATTGAGGTTATAGTGCTAGCAAGCAATCCTCCTGTACACGATTCTGCAAACGAAATTTTGAGTTTTTTTTTTGCTAATTTTCTTACTAAAGATTTCATTGGATAAAATAATTACTTAAAACCATAAAACAAATTAATGATAAAACTACGTAAAAACCAGCACAAACATCATCCATAATTACTCCAAAACTGTTTTTGAAATTTCTATCAAAAAAACTTACTGGAAATGGTTTTGCTATATCAAAAAATCTAAACAATATAAAACAAACACCATATAAAATTAAAGCTTCATCAGCTGACTTTTCAGTCCCATGCGAAATCTCATACAGATATATTGGTATAGATTGACCTATGAATTCATCAACAACAACTTCTTTTGGATCTTTGTCTTCATTGTCTTTGATATGTGTTTCAACTGCTAAAAATGAAAGAGTAAAGATAGTTATTAGTAGGATTAATATTACATTTGAAGATATGTTAAATACATGAAAAAAAAAATAAAGTATAATTATTGTTACAAAAGATGCAAAAGTACCAGGTATTTTTGGAATTTTTCCTAATCCAAATATTGTTACAAATAATGTATTTAGCTTTTTAATCATGTTTAGTAATCGAAACTATTACTTCGCAAGCAATTGCTTTTTCTTTTCCTATTATCCCTAATTTTTCAACTGTTTTACCTTTTAAATTAATTTGATCTTTATTTAAAGTTGTTAGTTTTGATATTGAATTGATTATTTTATCTCTATATTTTGATACTCTAGGTTTTTCACAAATTAAATTTATATCAAGATTATTAATTGAAAAATTAAATTTATAAAGATTTTTTATAATAGGTTTTAACATTTTTGGTGATCTTATATTTTTAAATTTTTTTGTATTTGGAAAATAGGCCCCAATATCTTTTTTCCTTGCTGCACCTAAGATAGCATCTATGATTGCATGCAATATTACATCTCCGTCAGAATGTCCTTCCAAACCTGAATGGTAGGGTATTTTAATTCCACCAAGGTATAATTTTTTATTTCTTATTAATTTATGTATATCAAAACCAATACCAAAAAATACTTTTGTTTGTTCAATGTCTTCTGCATATGTAATTTTGTAATTATTTTTTTCTCCAGAAATAAATTTTACGTTATAATTTTTATTTAAAAATAAAGTTGCCTCATCCTCGATTTTATATTTAAAATTGGATGCAAGCTTAAATAAACTATTATAATTAAATGCTTGAGGTGTTTGGGTTAAAATTACATTTTGTTTTGATAAATTTATATATTTATCTTGTATTTTATATTTTAAAGAGTCCGATGATTTTATAAATGGAATTACTGCCTTATTATTTTTGAGATGAATAATTAACTTCCTTAACAATTTTGTAGAAAAATTTGGGCGAGCAGCATCATGTATAAGGACATTATTAGGGCTATATTTGTATATTTTTTTTAATGCTATCAGAGAAGAGTCATATCGTTCCTTTCCACCTGATAAAATCATAACTTTTTTGCTTCTGTTTTTTTTGAGTGTCTTTTTATATTTTTTTGGAATAACCACTATTATCTTTTTAAACAGTTTTGACTTAATTGCTCTGTCTATGGAATGATTAATTAACATTTTTCCTTTATATTTTAAAAATTGCTTTGGTTTACTAGAGTTAAATCTCAGACCCTTACCGGCTGCCAAAATTATAAAATAGTTATTCATGTGTTTATTTTAGAAAAAATTACTATAATTTAAACTTATGCTAGATTTCATAAAAAGAAATATTTTTATTTTAATTATATTTTTTACAACATTATTATTGGGTTTTATAACCTTTTTCACATTCTTAGACAAAAGTTTTATCAATCTTACACAACAAAATTTGAAAATACTTCTATACTCCAATTTATTTTTCTTAATTCTTTTTTTCATTTTGATTTTTAAAGAAATTTCCAATTCAATTAAAGCAAATATTAATGTGAAGGGATCAGTGGCAAATAGAAAATATATAGTTTTCTTTTCATTATTTACTTTAATACCATCTATCTTAATATCTATATTTTCGTTATTTATTTTTTCATTTGCTTTAGATAAATATTTTGATCAAAAGATAACTACTGCAGTAAATAATTCATATCAATTAGCAAGAGATTATGTTAACGAGAAGAGAAATAAAATTGAATCAGACATAATTTTAGTAGCGTTTGATTTAGATAAAAATTTTAAACTAATTGAGAACAAAAAAATATTTCAAAATTATTTAAACAATCAGCGAATTTTAAGAAATTTAGATCAATTACATATTATAAATAGTAAAAAAGAACTAATCATGACTGCTGAGGGAACAGATTATATACCAATAGATGATAGAGCTATAAATATGGTTTTAAATGACGATAGACCTTTAAAAATTATTAATGCATTTGAAAATTATTCTGGAGCAATTATTAAATTGCCACAATACGAAAACTCTTTTCTATATGTAGTAAGGTATTTAGATGAAGACATTTCCAATTATTTACAAGAGTCTGAGGAGGCGGTAAATTTCTACTATACAGTTGAAGATCAGAGCACTGGCATAAAAATTTCTTTTGCACTAATTTATGTGATTTTAGTTACATTATTATTATTTTTATCTATAACTATTGCAATAAGGTTTTCTTCAAGATTTTTTGTATCTATAAATAATCTGATTACAGCATCCGAACAAATTGGAAAAGGTGACTTAAATACAAAAGTTCCTTACATAAAAACAGATATCGAGATGGAAAAACTAATTTCTAATTTCAATTCAATGATCGTAAAACTTAAAGATCAACAACAAAAATTACTCAATACCGAAAGAATGGAAGCATGGGAGTCAATAGCAAGAAAATTAGCTCATGAGATTAAAAATCCACTTACCCCAATTCAGCTTTCAATTGATAATTTAAGATCAAAATATATGAATGATATTAAAGCAGAAAATAAAGATAAGTTCGAAATGAATTTGAAAACAATAAATAACCAAATTAATCAAATTGAAAACCTTGTAAATGAATTTTCTGATTTCGCAAGAATGCCAAAACCTATATATAAAATAAATAACTTAAAAAATGTTATATTGCCAAATATAGAACTTTTAAAAAAATTGGATAAAGATATTAAATTTAATCTTAATCAAAATAAGGAAATTGACTTTAAATTTGATTTTGAGCAAATCAGTAGGGTTTGTTTTAATTTAATTAAAAACTCTGTTGAAAGTTTAAGGGAAAAAAGTAAAAAAACCAGTAATTTTAATAAAAATATTGATATAGAAATAAACGACTATATTGATTATATATCTCTTAAAATTACTGATACTGGATTGGGTTTTAAAAATATAAATACAAGTGAATTAACGAAACCATATTTTACAACAAAGGCAGATGGAACAGGACTTGGATTATCAATTGTTAGTAAAATTATTAATGATCATAATGGTGTGCTTACTTTTAACAATCTCAAGAATGGTGCAGAGGTAGAAATAAAATTTTATAAATAATTATGTCAAATGAAATATTAATTGTAGACGATAATCCAGATATAAGAAATATTTTGAATGAGTTAATATCTGATCTAGGATATTCAACTCGTATAGCAGCAAACTATCATCAAGCTTTGGCTGAAATAGACAAAAAATTACCTGATGTAGCTCTTATAGATGTTAAACTTAGTAATACAGAAAATAATGAAGGATTAAAATTATTAGATCATATCAAAAATAAAAATAAAGATATACCTGTTATTGTAATTTCTGGTCATGCAAATATTGAAATGGCAGTTGACTCGTTAAGATTAGGAGCATTTGAGTTTATACAAAAACCGTTTGATAAAAATAGACTAACTAATTTTATAAATCGTGCAATTGAACATTTTAATCTTAAGAGAGAAAATAGATCTCTTAATGAAAAGCTATTTAATTCATTTGATATAATTGGTAAAAGCAAGAATATTCTAAATATTAAAGATCAAATTAATCATCTCGCATCATCTGATAGCAGAATTTTTATAACTGGACCAATTGGTAGTGGTAAAGAATTAGTTGCAAGAAAAATTCATTCATTTTCAAAGAGAAAAAATAAACCACTTATAATAATAAATGGTGCTTTACTTAATTCTGATAAATATGAAAGAGAATTATTTGGTGAAGAGCTTTTAGATGGTTCAATTATTTACGGTGCTTTAGAAAAAGCTTCTGGTGGAATATTATTAATTGATGAAGTAACAGAGATACCTCTTGAAACTCAATCAAAAATTTTAAGAGTTTTGATTGATCAGAAGTTTAAAAGAATAAATGGGATACATGATATTAATGTTGATGTCAGAATAATTTGTTCGACCAATAAAGATATAACTTATGAAATTCAATTAGGAAATTTTAGAGAGGATTTATTTCATAGATTAAATGTTTTTAATATAAAATTGGATCCACTTAATAAAAGGGTTGAGGATATTCCATCACTTTTTGAGTATTTTATGTTAAAGCTATCTGAAATATACAACATTAAAAAAATTGAGATAAATGATTATAATTATCTTTTAAATTATGATTGGCCTGGAAATGTAAGAGAATTAAGAAATCTAGTCGAAAGAATTATCATTTTATCTCCTGGACAAAACCAAAATAAAATAAATGAAATAATAAAAGAATCTCTTTCAAAAGTTACAACACATGAATTTAATATATCTGAAAATCTATCTTTCACTTTAAGAGAAGCAAGAGAAAATTTTGAGAAAGAGTATTTAACTTCTCAACTTAAAAAATTCAGCGGCAATATATCTAAAACTGCTAAATTTGTTGGAATGGAAAGATCTGCGCTTCATAGAAAATTGAAACTACTAGGAATAAAAGAATTTAATTAAATGAATATTGTAATTTGTGGTGCAGGAAAAGTAGGTTCTACTATAGCTAAACTTTTAAGTGATCAAAATCATTCGATAACAGTTATTGATCAATCTAGCGATGATATTCAAAAAATTAATGAAACATTAGATGTTAAAGCAATTGTTGGAAAAGCAACCTCACCAGCAATACTTGAAAAAGCTAATATATCAGAAGCAAATATGATTATTGCAGTTACAAGAAATGATGAAATAAATATGCTGATTTGTCAAATTGCACATTCTCTTTTCAAAATACCAAAAAAAATTGCTAGAATACGAGCCCAAGAATATTTAGATCCAAAATTTTCTCAATTATTTAATAGAGAAAACCTTCCAATAGATTTTGTAATATCGCCAGAAATTGAAATAGCAAAATCAATTCATAGAAAATTAGAATCGCCAGGCGCAAGCGATAATGTTCCATTTGCAAATAATAACATAAGACTTTTAGAAATAGAAGTTGATGAAAGATGTCCCATCAAAAATATTAAATTAAATGAATTAACAAATAAATTCCCCAAACTGAATGCAAATATTTTAGGTGTAGTAAGGGACAATAAATTTATATTCTTAAAGAAAAATGATGTTATGAAAATGAATGATAATGCATATGTGTCTATCAATGCATCACAAATCCAAGAAACTTTAGAGGCGTTCGGACATAATGATCCTATTTCAAAAAAAATTCTTTTGATTGGAGGTGGAAACATCGGGTATAATTTAGCTAAATATATTGAATTATCTACAAACGATACCAGACTAAAAATAATAGAAAAAAATAAAGATCGTGCAGAATTTTTAGCAAGCGAGTTAAGTAATACAATAGTTATTAATGGTGATGGATTAGATGAAGAGGTTTTAAAAGAAGCAAATCTTGATGAAACAGAAACAGTTATCGCATTAACTAATGATGATGAGGATAATTTAATGGTTGGTGTTTTGGTTGAAAAATTTTCACAAAATAAAAGAACTATGGTTTTAACTACCAAGCCAAATTACAGTTTGTTGCAAACATCATTAAACATTGATGACCTTATCGACCCAAGAATGAATACAGTTTCAAGTATTTTAAAACACGTTCACAAAGGAACAATTGAGTCTGCCTATTCAATACTAAACGGTGAATATGAAGTAATTGAAGCTGAAATAATCGAGTCCTCTGATTTAATTAATAAAGAACTTAAAAAGGCAGACCTACCAGAACAAATAAAAATTGGTGCAGTTCTTCGTGGAGAAGAAGTAATTATACCAAGGTCAGATTATATATTTAAAAAAAATGATATAGTAGTACTTATTGCAAAAAAAGAACAAATACCTCTTATAGAAAATATTTTTAGAATTAGTGCAATTTAAATTTTAAATGTTTAAACTAAGTTTCATTTATATAGGTTCATTTTGTTTTGTTCTTTCGTTACTATCTTTCTTTAATATTATTTATTCTTACTATTTTGAAATTTTATATAATATTGAAATTTATATTTATACGTTAATAATCTCATTAATTTTTTCATCACTTTTTTTTTTAAAGAAAAATGAATTAAAAAAAATTTCAATATATGAAAAGATCATCTCTGTAGCTTCAGGATATTTGATATTACCACTAATTATATCTGTACCATATTACTTAGGTTTAAATAATTTATCATTTTTAAACAGTTATTTCGAGGCGGTTTCAGGTTTTACATCTACAGGTTTTACAGTTTTTGAAAATGTTAAAAATTTGGATCAGAGTATTCTAATATGGAGATCAACTTCTCAGTGGTTTGGTGGCTTATATTTTTTAATATCTATACTATTTTTAATAGACATCTACGATGAAAATTATAAAAAAATATTAACTAATTTTATTTCACTTGATATTATAGAAACAATTAAACAGTCTGCTAAAATACTTTTAGTATACACATCTATCACATTAATACTTTTTTTAATTTATAAAGTAATTAATTTAAGATCATTTGATGCATTTAATCTTTCCTTAAGTGTTATTTCATCAGGTGGCTTTTTGATTGTTAATGATCTTAATGAAATAATTCAAACTAATTTTCATATATATATATTTTCTTTTACTATGCTGATATCATTTTTTGGAATATTGCTACCTTATAATATTTTATTTTTAAAAAAAAAAGACATATCAGTTTTTACAGAAGATTATTATCTATTATTTTATTTTATGTTTTTAGTTGCTTTATTTTTTATTTTTTTTAATCAGGAAAAAAATTTTTCAATTACCTTATTTTCATTAATAAGTAGTATTTCAAATATTGGCTTTTCTTTTGAGGTTAATCAAAAAAATAATTTTATATTTTTACTTTTAGTTATAATAGGTGGATCATTAGTTTCAACAAGTTCAGGTTTAAGATTCATGAAAATTTATCTTTTAACAAAATTTTCAATAAATGATATGTTATCTCACTCAAGACCAAAACAAATTATTTTAAATAAGATTTTATTTTCTAAAGTTAAAATTAGTTCTGATGATATTAATAAATATTTTTTTAACATAATTATTTTTATTTTATCTTTAACTATTCTTATATTTTTGATGTCACTATTTAAAATAGATTTTGA
>MDSW01081748.1_pt1 | contig 17218 bp, 16 predicted proteins | sample 811171 | NCBI WGS metagenome assembly MDSW01 (sample SAMN05326641, study PRJNA326480) | marine metagenome | isolation source: seawater | place: Atlantic Ocean: North West | collected 2012
GAATGGTCAATTATTTCATACATTGCTTTATTATACCCTCTTAAGAAATACTCAATATTGTTTTTTTTATTTATAGTACTATACTTAATTTGTCGTCATTTAACTCTAATTGCAACGACAATAAATAATTGCTAAACAGAGAAAGGGCAATTCCTTTTGTCTTTCCTCTTGAGTTACATTAAAGTTTAGGGAGAATTTTATGTCGAACTCTTGCGTAATTAGTCTTCGTTGTGCTGATAAAAAATGTGGGAAGGAATACGAAAAGAAAGATTTATATGTGTGTGAATATTGTTTTGGTCCACTCGAAGTAAACTATGACTATAAAAAAATAAAAAATGACTTAACTATTGAAAAGATTCTCAATAGAGAAAAGACTTTGTGGAGATATAAGGAGCTACTTCCTTTGGATTCAGAGCCTACAGTTGGACTTAACTCAGGCTTTACACCTTTAATTAAAGCAGATAATTTAGCAAAAATTTTAGAGGTAGATGAGCTTTATATTAAAAATGATGGTGTTTCATTTCCTACTCTGTCCTTTAAAGACAGAGTAGTATCAGTAGCTTTATCTAAAGCAAAAGAATTGGGTTTTGATACTGTTGGATGTGCTTCAACCGGTAATCTTGCAAATTCTGTTGCTGCTCAAGCAACAGCAGCTAATTTAAAAAGTTTTATTTTTATACCTTCAGATTTAGAAGAATCAAAAATTATTGGAACTTCAATTTATGGTTCTGAAGTTATTGCTGTCAATGGCGCATATGATGATGTGAATCGTCTATGCACCGAAGTTCTGGGGTCGAAAAAATGGGGTTTTGTTAATATTAATTTAAGAACATACTATTCAGAGGGTTCTAAAACAGTTGGATATGAAATAATTGAACAACTTGGATGGAAAGCACCAAAAAATATTGTCGTTTGTATGGCTAGTGGATCTCTACTAACAAAAATCTATAAATCAGTGAAAGAGTTTGAGGACCTAGGATTCATTGAGCCTAATGATACAAAAATCTTTGGAGCACAAGCAAGCGGATGCTCTCCAATATCGACTGCAGTTAAGAATAAGTGGGATACTTTTAAACCTGTTAAGCCAAATACCATTGCAAAATCTTTAGCAATTGGTAACCCAGCTGATGGAATTAATGCTATTAATTTATTAAACTCAATTAATTCTTATTCTGAGGATGTTTCAGACGAAGAAATAGTTTCTGCAATGAAACTTCTAGCTGAAACTGAAGGAATATTTACCGAGACAGCTGGTGGTGTTACCTTGGCATCTGCAAAAAAACTTATAGAAGCAGGTAGGATACCTAGAAATGAATCAATAGTTCTTGTAATAACTGGAAATGGTCTTAAGACGCAGGACCCTTTAGTGAATAATATAACAAAACCATATATAATAGAACCAAAAATAGAAGATTTTAATAAAATTTTTGATTAAGGAGAATTAAATGGCGATAGTAAAAATACCAACACCACTTAGAAGATTAACTGGAGAAAAAGATGAAGTCTTAACCTCTTCGAATTCTGTTTCAGAAATGATTGATGACTTGGAGTCTCAATTCCCAGGTATAAAAGATAGGTTGTGCGATGAAAATGGTGGAATTAGAAAATTCATTAATATCTATATCAACGAAGAGGATATTAGATTTTTAGACGGACCGAAAACACAAATCAATGAAAAAGATACGGTTTCAATAATACCTGCCATTGCAGGCGGAACGTCTGTTAATTAAAGAAGTCTTTAACTTTATTGATGTAATCTGAAAAAGGGTTCGATGAATCTTTCTCTATTTCTTTTTGAAAATCTTGCATTAGTTTCTTTTGTTTTGAGGATGTCGTTTTTGGTATAACAATATTAAGTTTGACGTATAAGTCACCCACACGACTTGAATGAAGGTCTTTTATCCCTTTACCCTTAAGTCTCATTACTTGGCCTGGCTGAACACCCGAAGGTATCTTCAATTGAGACTGGCCTGTTAAAGTTGGAATATCAATTTCTCCCCCTATTACAGCTTGTGGAATGCTAATAGGGACCTCGCAAACTATATTCTCCTCTTCTCTTAGAAATAAAGGGTGGTCTTTTACTATTAAGTCAATATACAAGTCGCCGCTTGGTCCAGAGTTAACACCTGAATCCCCTTCGTTCTTAATTCTAAGTCTAGTTCCAGTATCAACTCCGGGTGGAACTTTAACTTTAACAGTCTTATTTTCGGTTTCATCTGGAAAAGCACCAACTCCTCCGCAGGATCCACACCCTTGTCTCATGGTCATAAAACCTTGGGAGAAATTAACTTGCCCTGTTCCATTGCAAGCATTACAAGTTTTATATGTTTTAGCTCTTCTAACTTGAACATTCATTTCTGTTCCAGCAACTGCTTGTTCAAACTCAAGAATTAATTCATATCTTAAATCTCTTCCTTTAGGTCTAGTATTTCTAGATGTTCTTTGGCTCCTACTTCTACCTTGACCAAAAAAGTCATTAATTAAATCCTCAAGATCTGGTCCACCACCAGGAAAACCACCACCGGCACCACCTGGAAAGCCGCTTCCATCAAAACCTGATGATCCATATGTATCATATTGAGACCTTTTTTCTGGATCACCAACAACCTGGTAAGCTTCATTTATTTCTTTAAACTTTTCCTCAGACTTTTTATCCCCTTTGTTTCTATCTGGGTGATATTTAAAAGCTAATTTTTTATAGGATTTCTTTATCTGATCATCTGATGCATCTTTTGATACGCCTAAAGTAGCATAAAAATCCTTGGAAGGCATTATTGAGTCTCCCCAGATGAAACACTTACAAGAGAGGGTCTTAATAATTTATCATTATTAAGATATCCATTCTGTATTACTGATATTATTTTATCTTTTCCAACCTCTTTTGAAGGTTTAACCTCTATTGCTTCATGTAGTGAAGGGTTAAAGTCATCATTTGTATTTGTTTCAATTTTTTTAACATTGTTCTTAGCAAGGAATGTATCACATTCTTTAAAGACAGCAGACATTCCTTTATAGAAGCTAGAGCTTTCTTCTTTATCTTTATATAGAACAAGTCCTCTCTCGAAATTGTCTATAAAATTGAGCATTTCTCTTAGAAGCGTCTCTTTAATGTAGTTAGCAGCTTGTGACTTCTCTTGAGACACTCTTTTTTTATAATTTTCAAACTCGGCTACAAATCTCAACAGTCTATCGTTAACCTCTTTTCTGGCTTCTTCTAAACTATTATTAAGAGCTATTAATTCATTAACTGAATTCTCATCGTCAACAAAAATAAGCAGGCCTTTCTTTTTCTCTTTCTCTTCTTTTAAATCAAAAGAATAGGATTCGAAATTATCAGACAACTCCTCTTCTTTAAGAGATAGGTCCTTAAGATGCTCAAGGAGACCGTCCTTAATTTCTAAATTTATACTTTTTTTATTGCCTGAAGACTCTGTGCTTTCTTCAGTGAATTCATCAATCTTATCTTCTGTCATTTATATCTCCAAATTCAATATATTCATTAAAAGTAAAAAATCAATCTATTTCTTGAATTAGGCCCTCTAGAACCCCTGAGTCAGAAACTAGAAAAACTCTTTTTCTTAAATTCAAAAGAATTACTCTTAGAATCAATATGCCATAGATTATAACTTTCTCTCTTCCTTTTTCTAGGCCTACAATAGATAATCTTTCTTTCAAATTTAATTTTGGCAAAAAACTTATTACGTCGTCGACATAATTAACGTTTATTCTGTAGCCATTAATTAAACTATGGTTATATTTTGACAGTTCTAACTTCATAGCAGCTAAAGTAGTTGCGGTTCCTGCATTAAAAACTAAATCAAATTTTTCTCTTTTTATAGCCTCTATAAACTCTTTATCAATTTTTTTTAGAATAAAAGCTTTAATAAGCTCTATTTTGTTAGAATTAATTTTTCCTTTAAATCCAAATAAATTGAGAAGTTTGACAACACCCACATTCAGAGAGACATATTTTATAACCTTACTATCTTTAACTAAGATTAGCTCGGTACTTCCTCCTCCAATATCAATTATTAATAAATTCTTTTTGTTATTTCTTTTCAAAGTACTCAATACACCTTTTGTTGAAAGGTATGCTTCTTTTTTTGGAGTAATAATGTTTAAATTATATGAATAAATTTTTTTAAATTCTTTTATTATAGATTTCTTATTTGTAGCATCTCTAAAGACACTAGTTCCAACAATTTTAATCTTTTCTACCTTATAGAGTTTTATCATAGAGAATATTTTGTCTAAAGCCTTGTAGTATTTTTTTGGTGGAATTAGCCTACTGTCTTTATTTATAAAAGCGCCTAAAGATACTATAGTTCTATACTTCTTTAAAACTTTTACATCTTCTCTTTTATCAACGATTAAAAGCCTGAAAGCATTAGTTCCCAAATCAACTGATGCGCATATCATAATTAGCTTTATACTTCCTGGCATATTCAACGTAGTTTTGTGAAGACTCTAAGATCATTTCATAATCATTATCATTCATTGGTCGGATCTTTTTGCATGGGGAACCCATATAGACATAACCCTCTTCTAGAATGGCTCCTGGAGGAACTAGAGAGCCAGCACCTAGTATAACTTTAGATTCAATCGTTGAGCCATCTAAAATAATTGAGCCCATTCCTACCAAAATTTCACTCTGAAGAGTTGCGGCATGTACTATTGCACCATGTCCAATAGTCACATCATCTCCAATCACTGTTGGATATTTTTTAGAATCTATATGGACTATAGTTCCATCTTGAATATTCGACCTTTTTCCAATCTTTATGATGTTTCCATCACCTCTTATGACGCAATTAAACCAAACGCTAGACTCTTTCGTAATCTCAACATTACCAATTATTGTTGAGTTATTAGCTATGAATACTGATTCATGAATAGAAGGGTTAAGATTTAAATTGGAATCAAAATCTCTATTTTCATCACTGCTGAATTTAGAGTCCATATTAGTTATTTTTTCTTATATTTTTGGTTGAATTTATCAATTCTTCCAGTTGTACCACCAGAACGCTCTTTGCCGGAGTAAAAAGGATGAGATGAGCTAGAAATTTCAACTTTTACTAAAGGATAATCTACTCCATCTTCATTGATTGTTTCTGTGGTTTCAACAGAGGACGCAACAATATAGTTTTTATCAGTAGTTATATCCTTAAATAGAACTTTTCTATAATTAGGGTGTATATCTTTTTTCATAGGCAAAAATTCTACCACTTAATTAATTATTTACAACTATTTATCAGTAAATTCAGCATCAATAACGTCTTCTTTGTCTTTCTTGTTATCTTCTTGATCTGTTTCATTATTTGCTTCTGGCTGATTTTCAGTTGCTTCTTTGTACATTTTGTCAGCAAAACTGTGTGAGACTTTTGTTAAATCGTCATAAGCTTGTTTCAGACTGTCTAAATCATCTAATTTAGAAGCTTCCTTGCCTTTCTCAACAGCTTCTTCAATCTCTTTCTTTTCTTCATCAGAAACTTTATCTGAATTTTCTGTTAAAGTTTTCTCTGTTGAATAAATTAATTGATCCAAAGTATTTCTTTGGTTTATAATTTCTTTCTTCTTCTCATCTTCTTCGGATTTAGATTCTGCTTCTTGAACCATGTCGTCAATTTCCTTATCTGACAATCCAGACGATGCCTCCACTTTAATTTTTTGTTCTTTATTTGTTGCTTTATCAAGAGCTGATACGTTTAGAATTCCATCTGAATCAATATCAAATGTTACCTCAATTTGAGGCAATCCTCTTGGTGCTGGGGAGATACCGTCAAGTATAAATTTTGCTAGAGTTCTATTGTCTGCAGCAAGTGACCTTTCGCCTTGAGTTACATGAATCTCAACACTTGGTTGATTATCTTGTGCTGTGCTAAAGATCTGGCTCTGTTTTGTAGGGATTGTAGTGTTCCTAGTGATAATTGTTGTATTCACTCCACCAAGTGTCTCAATTCCTAGAGATAAAGGTGCTACGTCTAATAAAAGTACATCTTTTACATCACCACTTAAAACTGCTCCTTGAATTGCTGCTCCTAAAGCAACAACTTCATCTGGATTTATTCCTTTGTGCGGCTCTTTGCCAAAAAAATCAGTAACTGTCTTTTGAACTAATGGCATCCTGGTTGAACCACCCACTAAGATAACTTCATTTATATCGGAAGCTTTAAGTCCAGCATCTTTAAGGGCGTTTTTACATGGCTCTAATGATGACTTTACTTTGGCATCAACAATTTGTTCAAATTTTGATCTAGATAACTTAATTAACAGGTGTTTAGGCCCATTTTGATCTGCAGTGATAAAAGGAAGATTGATTTCAGTCTCAACTGAAGATGAAAGTTCTATCTTAGCTTTTTCCGCTCCCTCTCTTAACCTTTGAAGGGCCATTTTATCTGTTGTTAAATCTACACCATTTTCTTTCTTAAATTCAGAGACTAAATAATCAATTATTAACCTGTCAAAGTCATCTCCTCCTAATGTAGTGTCACCATTTGTCGACTTTACTTCGATAACATTTTCACCTAATTCTAAAATTGATATGTCAAAGGTTCCACCACCTAAATCATACACAGCAATTAAGCCTTCTTTCTTTTTATCGAAGCCATAAGCTAAAGCCGCTGCAGTAGGTTCATTGATAATTCTATCAACATTTAGACCAGCTATTTTTCCAGCATCTTTTGTTGCTTGTCTTTGACTATCATTAAAATAAGCGGGAACAGTAATTACAGCGTCTGTAACCTTAGATCCTAAAAAGGATTCGGCTGCATTCTTAAGTTTAGTTAAAATATTTGCAGCAATTTCTGGAGGGGAGTATTCCTTATCATCAACTTTAATCCAAGCATCACCATTTTTATTTTTTACAACATCATAAGGCAAAGTCTTCCTGTCTAACTCTGTCTCTTCGAATCTTCTACCTATAAGCCTTTTTGATGAAAAAATTGTCTTATCAGGGTTAACAACTGCTTGTCTTTTAGCTGGTTCACCGACTAAAGTTTCACCTTCATTCTTACCAAAACCCACTATTGATGGAGTGGTTCTGTTGCCTTCCTCATTAATTATTACTTTAGGTTCATTTGATTCAACAAAAGCTACACACGAATTTGTAGTACCTAAATCTATTCCAATTACCTTACCCATAACGATATCTCCTCTAATTATGCTTAGAAGTTAATCATTAAAGATTAAATGTCAATAGATTTATATTAACTCTACAACCTTTAAAGCGGCATCTTTCATTGTTGTTGCAGTAGAAATGTTTAAACCAGATTCTTCAAGCATTTTCTTGCCTAATTCAACATTAGTACCTTCGAGCCTTACTACTAAGGGAACCTCGATTCCCACTTCTTTAGCAGCAACCATAATTCCATCTGCAATAGTATCACACTTCATTATTCCGCCAAAAATATTAACCAGTATTGCTTTAACATTATCATCCCTAAGAATCATTTTAAAAGCTTGTGTGACCTGCTCTACTGTTGCACCACCACCAACATCTAAAAAATTAGCTGGCTCTGCTCCATGATGCTTGATTATATCCATTGTTGACATTGCAAGGCCTGCTCCGTTAACTAGACAACCAATATTTCCATCAAGTTTAACAAAACTAAATCCCCACTCTTTAGCTTCAAGTTCAGAAGGCTCTTCCTCCGTAGGATCATGAAGCTCTTTATATTCCTTGTGTCTAAACTCAGCATTATCGTCAAAATTAATCTTTGCATCCAAAGCTTTAACTTCATCTTTATCAGTCAAGATTAATGGATTTACCTCTACTAAAGAACAATCAGTCGAAATAAATAAATTATACATTCCCTGAATTATTGACCCTAGCTGTTTTGCTTGTGCTTTATCGAAACCTAAAAAATATCCTATCTTTCTAATATGAAAAGGTTGAATTCCTACAACAGGATCTATCGGTTGTGTAAGAAGTTTCTCTGGAGTTTCTTCAGCAACTTTCTCGATATCAACTCCACCTTCAGGACTTGCTATTATTACATTTTTTTCGGTTGCTCTGTCGGTTACAAAGGACAAGTAATACTCTTTCTTTATTGTTGATGCTGCTTCAACATAAACTTTATTAACTAATTTACCTTCAGGTCCAGTTTGATGAGTAATTAATGTCATCCCCAGCATTCTTTTGACTTCTTCTTTAACTTCTGCGGGTGTTTTTACTAGCTTTACTCCACCTGCCTTACCTCTTCCACCAGCATGAATTTGGGCTTTGACCACATACTCATTTACTCCTAATGAAGCAGCATAGGATTCAGCGTCATTCTCATTATCGAAAACTTTTCCTTCAGAAGTTGCAACATTAAACTTTCTAAATAAGTCCTTTGCTTGATATTCATGAATATTCATATTAATCCCCTTAAATTATAATATTGTTTTTATTAAATTTTTTCTCATTAAAGCAATATTCGATATTGAAATACCCTTAGGGCAAACTGCTTCACATTCTCCATGGTTTGAACACGCCCCGAAACCTTCACTATCCATAGTATCAACCATACTCTTAACTCTTTCATCCCCTTCAACCTTACCTTGAGGTAAGAAAGAAAGATGGGAGATCTTTGCACTAGTAAATAATGCTGCTGAAGCATTTGGACATGAGGCTACGCATGCACCGCAACCTATACATGCTGCGGAGTCAAAAGCGTTTTCTGCATCATCTTTTGAAATTAAAATATTATTGGCATCTGGGGCATTTCCTGTACTAACTGAAATGTATCCTCCTGCCTGGATTATAGAGTCAAATGAACTTCTATCTACAACTAAATCTTTAACTACTTTAAAAGGTGTTGCCCTAAAAGGTTCAATAACTAATGTCTGACCATCTTCAAAATGCCTCATGTGTAGTTGGCAAACTGTTGTCTTAGCCATGGGCCCATGAGCAACGCCATCAATAACGAATCCGCAAGTCCCGCAAATTCCCTCTCTACAGTCGCTATCAAATGCAATAGGCTCCTTGCCTTCTTTTTGTAAATTCTCATTAACAACGTCAAGCATCTCTAGAAATGAAATATGTATTGAGACATCCTTAACTGAGTAGTACTCAAAGGCTCCATCATCTTTTTCTGATGATTGCTTCCAGACTTGTAAATTTAGATTAATAGTCTCGGACATTATTTATAGTTCCTCTGAGTCATTTTAACAAATTTATAATCAAGATTCTCTTTATGTAATATTGGCATACTATCACTATTATATTCCCAAGCAGAAACATATGCGAATTTATCATCATTTCTTAGTGGTTCGCCTTCCTCAGTTTGATACTCTTCTCTAAAATGTGCACCACAAGACTCTTCTCTATTTAAAGCATCTAATGCCATTAATTCTCCAAGCTCAAGAAAGTCTGCTAAACGTCCTGCATGCTCAAGGCTTTTATTTAAAGTATTGGATTCCCCTGGAATATATAAATCATTCCAAAATTTATCTTTAATTTTTGGTATTTTATCTAATGCTTCTTGTAAGGACTCTTTAGTACGTGCCATTCCTACTAAATCCCACATTACAGATCCTAACTCTCTATGAATTTCTAAAGCAGTTGAGGAGCCTTTGATATTTAAGAGTTTATTTGTATTATTTTCACATTCTTCCTTAGATGCTTTAAACTCCTCAGACTCAATATTGACTGCATCTAAATTATTGTTAGCCAAATAATTTCCTAGAGTATAAGGTATAACAAAATAACCATCTGCTAGCCCTTGCATTAGGGCACTTGCACCTAGCCTATTCGCTCCATGGTCAGAAAAGTTAGCCTCTCCTAATACAAAAAGACCAGGAATAGTACTCATCAAATCATAGTCAACCCATAAGCCGCCCATAATATAATGGATAGCTGGGTAAATCTTCATTGGTTCTTTATATGGGCTTTGACCAGTTATTGTCTCATACATGTCAAACAAATTCCCATATTTATCAGAAATATTTTTCTTACCTAATCTCTCAATTGCACTGCCAAAGTCAAGGTAGACTGCTCTCCCAGTCTCTCCTAAGCCTCGTCCTTCATCACAGATATTCTTAATTGCCCTTGATCCTACGTCCCGTGGTACAAGGTTTCCATAAGCTGGGTACATTCTTTCCAAAAAATTATCTCTGTCGCTTTCTGGTATGTCAGAAGCATTTCTTTTATCAGCTTTATCTTTAGGAACCCAAACTCTACCATCATTTCTTAAACTCTCAGACATTAAAGTTAATTTTGATTGATATTCCCCGGAAGCAGGAATGCAAGTAGGATGGATTTGAGCGAAACAAGGATTAGCCATAAAAGAGCCCTTCTTGTGGCATCTCCATGCAGCAGTCACATTAGATCCTTTACCATTTGTAGAAAGGAAATAAACATTACCAAAGCCCCCTGTACAAAGAAGAACTGCTTCGCTGCAATGCGTCTCTATTTCACCAGTTTTAAGATTTCTAACTATAATACCTCTTGCTTTACCATCTACAGTAACAACATCTAACATTTCACGATTTGGAAAAAGCTCAATCTGTTTTTTGGCAACTTGTCTCATCATTGAGCTGTAAGCACCCAAAAGTAACTGTTGACCTGTTTGTCCTCTAGCATAAAAAGTTCTTGAAACTTGAGCTCCACCAAAAGATCTATTTGTTAAGAGTCCGCCATAATCTCTAGCAAAAGGAACGCCCTGAGCTACACAATGATCGATAATACTAGTACTAATTTCAGCCAACCTATGAACGTTGTCTTCCCTTGCTCTATAATCCCCACCTTTAATTGTATCTATAAAAAGTCTATGAACACTATCACCATCATTCTGGTAATTCTTAGCAGCATTAATTCCACCTTGAGCAGCAATGCTATGGGCTCTTCTTGGAGTGTCTTGAATACAAAAGGATTTAACATTGTAGCCAAGCTCAGCTAGTGTAGAAGCTGCAGAAGCACCTGCTAAACCAGTGCCAACTACAATTATATTAAATTTTCTTTTATTTGAAGGATTAACTAGTTTAATAGATGATTTATATTTGCTCCATTTATCTTCTAAATCGCCAGATGGAATTCTTCCATCAAGTTTTGATACGCTTTCTACAATTTCTTTTTCTGGTAACGAATCCGACATAAAAACCTAATTAATTGAATATATGTAGATTGGAATAATTAAAAAACCTACACTTATAATTGTACCTAATAAATAACTTATACTGTAAGTAATCCTAGTAAAACTTTTTCCATATATGCCAAGTGACTGAAATGAGCTCCAAAAGCCGTGGCCCAAATGAAGTGACAATAAAATCATTGAGATGGTATATCCAAGAACTACCCAAATATTAGAGAACTCCTCTGTAACGAGACGATAAAGATCTCTAATTGGCTCTCCATTGTTAAAATCTAAATATATTGTGTCATAATAAGTTCCAAATCTAAACATAAGCACATGCCATACAATAAAAGCTAAAATAATAACTCCACTTAAAACCATTGTCTGAGATGCATATGTCTTTTTACTCTTTCCACCAGCAAAAGCTGAAACTTCGTATCTATTTTCTCTAGCTGAAGTATTTATAAAATTTGAATAAAGCGCAGTACCTAGATGAAGAACAAAAAAGCTCAATAAGCCTATCTCGGCTATTGTGAAAAGTACTCCGAAGGATTCCAGAAAATGTGCATATTCATTGAAATCTTTACCAGGAGGATTACCTGTAAACAAAGTTATATTCCCAAGCAGATGCACCACTAAGAAAAGGAAAAGTGATAATCCAGTAATTGCGATAATAATTTTTTTTAATACGGAAGAAATCTTAACTATGTTTAATGAATTCATGATTACAAATTATACCAAGCCTGAATTATCTATAAAATCGCATAAATCTTTAACATGGGTAGCCGAAACCTCTAACTCATTTTTTTCAATATCAGTCAATTCAATTTCAATAATTTTCTCAACACCTTTTGAAGACAGGATAACTGGTAAACCAATAAATTGATTTTCAATACCATACTCTCCAGTAGCATAAGTACAACAAGGCAACAGTTTTCTTTGATTTTTAAGTATAGACTCGGCCATTTCTATTGCTGAAACACCAGGGGCATAAAAAGCACTTCCAGTTTTCAATAGCTTTACTATTTCTGCGCCACCGTCCCGTGTTCTCTGTATTATCTCTTCTAATCTTTTTGGTGCTACAAGTTGATCAATTGGAACGCCAGAGACAGACGTATAATTTTTCAAGGGAACCATGTCATCACCGTGGCCACCTAAGACTAAAGTATCTATCTTTGAAATTGCTATATCTAATTCCATAGAAAGAAATGCTTTAAATCTAGATGCATCAAGAATGCCTGCCATGCCAATAACTCTTTCTTTAGGAAAATTGCTAGATTTATATGCAACATAAGTCATAGCGTCAAGTGGGTTTGTAACTACAATGATTATGCAATTGGGTGATTTTTCAATTACTCTTTCAGTAACTTCTTTTAAAATTTTTGTATTAGTATTAATAAGATCGTCCCTACTCATACCAGGTTTTCTAGCAAGTCCAGAAGTTATAATCACTATATCTGAATCCTTAGTATCATCGTAGGTATTAGTTCCAATAATCTTAGACGAAGAGCCTGATACGGACAGCATTTGCGTCATATCTAATGCTTTTCCTTGAGGTAGACCTTCAACTATATCAAGCAATACAACATTAGCCAAATTAAGCTCTAAGGCTCTATAGGCCGCAGAAGCGCCTACATTACCTGCGCCGATAATAGATATCTTTGGAAGATTTATCAATCTATGAGCCTCCTAAGATTTAAACTTTATCCATATTTTTAATAATTGCATCACCGAACTCAGAGCATTTAAGTAAGTTCGCTCCTTCGATTTGTCTTTCTAAGTCATAAGTAACATCTTTATCTAAAACTGTTTTCTCCAAAGCTTTTACAATAAGATTACCAACTTCTTTCCAACCCATATGTTCGAACATCATCACACCTGATAAAATAACCGAACCAGGGTTAACTTTATCTTGTCCTGCATATTTTGGTGCTGTACCATGTGTTGCCTCGAATAATGCAATCTCATCGCCTATATTGGCTCCAGGGGCTAGTCCTAAACCTCCTATTTGAGCTGCACAAGCGTCAGACATATAATCACCATTTAAATTAGGAAGTGCTAAGACATCATACTCATCAGTTCTAGTTAATATTTGCTGAAGCATATTATCTGCAATTCTATCATTTATTACTATCTTACCTTCAGGAGCTTTACCGTTATATTTATCCCATAACTCATCTTCAGAAATTGTTTCATCTGCAAATTCTTCTTTAGCTAGCTCGTATCCCCAATCCTTGAAAGCACCCTCTGTAAACTTCATGATGTTACCTTTATGTACAAGAGTCACACTCTTACGGTTATTATCAATAGCATATTGAATTGCTTTTCTAACAAGTCTTTTTGTTCCAAAAGCACTGATAGGTTTAATTCCAACTCCAGAAAGATCTCTAACATTAGCTCCTAAACTATCTTGCAAGTATTTAATTAATTCATTAGCTTCTTTTGACCCACTTTCATACTCAACACCTGAATAAACATCTTCTGTATTTTCTCTAAATAATACTACGTCCATTTTAGCAGGGTTTTTTACAGGTGATGGTGTTCCATTAATCCATCTTACAGGTCTAACACATGCATACAAATCCATTATTTGCCTTAATGCAACATTTAAACTTCTAATTCCTCCGCCTACTGGTGTAGTTAGTGGTCCCTTAATTGATATAAGATATTCACTTATTACATCTGTGGTTTCTTTTGGTAACCATTCTTTAGTAATCTCTAAAGCTTTCTCGCCAGCATAAACTTCAGCCCAAACAATCTTCTTGCTTCCACCAAAAGTCTTTTCAACTGCTGCGTCAAAGACTCTAACAGAAGCTCTCCATAGATCTGGTCCAATTCCATCGCCTTCTATAAAAGTGATAATTGGGTTGTCCGGGATATTATAAGTTCCATCCTCATTTATTGTAATTTTTGTTCCTTCGGAAGGTATATTTATATATGACATCTATTTATCTCCTTGAATTGTATCACTAGAAAATATAATAAAAAAAAAGGAAAAATCAATTATTAATTTGTTTTCTGCATTTGTCTAAGTACAGTTTGCAGAATTCCACCATTATAAAAATAATCTACTTCTACAACTGAATCTAATCTACAAACAAGATCAATTTCTCTTGTTTTACCATTTTCATCTTCTATATTAAGCTTAACCTTGGACAATGGTGTAAGACCTGATGAAATTCCTGCTATAGAAAATTTCTCATTTCCGTTAATTTTATGCTTTGCAGCATCCTCATTTTCCATAAATTGTAAAGGCAAGACTCCCATCCCAACTAAATTACTTCTATGAATTCTTTCAAAACTTTCAGCAATTACAGCCTTAACTCCCAATAACATTGAGCCTTTAGCTGCCCAATCCCTTGAGCTTCCTGTGCCATATTCCTTTCCAGCAATAACAATTAAATCTGTTTTGCTTTCTTTGTACTTAATTGCAGCATCGTAAATTGCCATTGTTTCATTTGTATCAAAAAGCTTTGTAAATCCACCCTCAACGTTATCTAATAATTTGTTTTTAATTCTTATGTTAGCGAAAGTTCCTCTCATCATTACTTCATGATTTCCTCTTCGTGAACCATAGCTATTAAAATCTTTAAGTTCAACTTCTCTCTCTTTTAAATATTTTCCCGCGGGGGTTTCTTCTGTGAAAGATCCTGCTGGCGAAATATGATCTGTTGTAATAGAGTCGCCTAAGTAGACTAAAACTCTTGCTTTTTTAATATCAGATATTTCTGGAAGATCAATCGAGAAGTCGTCAAAAAATCCTGGTTTCTGAATATAAGTTGAAGTATCATCCCAATCATAAATTGATCCCTCAGGAACTGATATAGACTCCCACCTATCATCTCCAATGAATATATTGCTATATCTGTTTACAAAAGTATCAGGATGAATAGAGCTATAGACTGTTTCCCGAATTTCTTCATTAGAGGGCCAAATATCTTTTAAATAAATATCATCACCTTTGGATGAGGTACCTATCTTTTCATTATAAAAATCTATATCAATTGTTCCAGCTAATGCATATGCAACAACTAAGGGTGGTGAGCCAAGGTACGATAGTCTTATAAGAGGATGCACTCTTCCTTCAAAATTTCTGTTGCCACTAGATACCGCTGCAACATGCAAAGAATTCTCAACAATAACATCTCCAACTTCTAGCGGTAAAGGGCCGCTGTTACCTATACAGGTAGTGCAACCAAAACCAACAGTTTTGAACCCTATCTGAGAAAGACTTTCAAGAAGACCAGCATTTTCGAGATAGTCCACAACAACTTTTGAGCCAGGAGCTAAACTAGTTTTTACGTATGATGGAACTTTAAGTCCCAAGTCCCTTGCTTTCTTAGCAACCAATCCTGCAGTAACCATTACATAGGGGTTTGAAGTGTTAGTACAGCTTGTAATAGCTGCTAAAACAACAGAGCCGTTTTTTAGGGAATCTGATGAATCTTTAATTTTAAAATTTTTATTATTATTTATTTCTCTTAATTCCAACTCATTGTGTAGTGCACTTTTCATTTCAGACAACAAAATTCTATCTTGAGGTCTTTTAGGTCCTGCGAGCGCAGGTTTAACTGACTCTAAATTAAGGTATAAGGATTTATAATATTCTGGGTCTTTACTGGAAGAATCTCTAAAACTATTCTGAGCCTTGTAATAGCTTTCAACTAATTTAACTTCATCACTAGTCCTACCAGTTAATTTCAAATAGTTTAACGCTTCTTGGTCAACTGGAAAGAAACCCATAGTAGCACCATATTCAGGTGCCATATTGGCAATCGTTGCTCTATCTGGAAGAGGCAAATTATCTAATCCTGGGCCATAAAATTCAACAAATTTTCCCACAACTCCTTCTGTTCTTAGCATTTCTGTAATATTTAATACTAAATCTGTTGCAGTCACACCCTCACAAAGATTCCCTTCTAGCTTGAATCCAATTACATCAGGAATTAAAAAATATAAGGGTTGTCCAAGCATAGCAGCTTCAGCCTCGATACCACCAACTCCCCACCCTAAAACACTAATGCCATTAATCATAGTTGTATGAGAATCAGTTCCTACTAGAGTATCTGGTATGCAGACTTCGCCACTATCATGATTTACTTTCTGAACTAATTTTGCTAAATATTCCAAATTAACTTGATGAACAATTCCGTTACCAGGAGGAACAGCTCTAAAATTCTCAAACGCAGTTTGAGCCCATCTTAAAAAAGAATACCTTTCTTGATTCCTATCGAATTCAAGTTTTGTATTCAAAGAAAGGGCATTTTCTTCTCTAAAGTAATCCACTTGGACTGAATGATCTATAACTAGATCAACAGGGACCAAGGGATTAATAGAACTAGTATCTCCACCAAGCCTATTTATCACATCTCTCATAGCTGCTAAATCTGCTACACATGGAACGCCTGTAAAATCCTGCAAAACTACTCTAGAGGGTCTAAAAGGTATTTCAAACTTTTCTTCTTTGTTAAAGATGAATTTATTTATCAGTTCTTCATCAACTATTCTATCATCAAAATTTCGTACAAGATTTTCTAATAATATTCTTAGAGAATATGGCATTGATTCTAAATCAAAATTATATTTGCTTGAAACTTTAGGTAACGAATGGAACTTAAACTCTTTGTCTGCATATTTTGCATTTTCTAAAAATTCATTATTTTTCATATATCTTCTCTCTTATTAAAAGTATAAATCAATTCAATCAAAATTAAGCCTCATTCAAAACAGGGGTGGAGAGTCTCGAACTCCCGACCTACGGTTTTGGAGACCGTCGCTCTACCAGCTGAGCTACACCCCTATTTAGTCTCTTTGTGAATTAAATGTTTATTGCATAATTTACAATATTTTTTAATTTCTAACTTATCTCTTTGAACTTTTTTGTTCTTTCTAATATGATATCGATTCTTGCCATCACAACCACTACATTCAAGTGCTACGATTATTATATTGTCACCCATAATTAACTTCCTTTAATTTAAAATCATACTACTAATTTCTTCAATTGAAAGCCCAAGAGCGGGGTTGAACCGCCGACCTCATCCTTACCAAGGATGTGCTCTACCACTGAGCTACCTGGGCAAAAAAGCGGGAAACGAGACTCGAACTCGCGACCCTCTGCTTGGAAGGCAGATGCTCTAGCCAACTGAGCTACTCCCGCATGC
>MDSW01083741.1_pt1 | contig 17217 bp, 15 predicted proteins | sample 811171 | NCBI WGS metagenome assembly MDSW01 (sample SAMN05326641, study PRJNA326480) | marine metagenome | isolation source: seawater | place: Atlantic Ocean: North West | collected 2012
TCGTCTTATTCTTCTTTCGTAAAATATTTTTAAACTAAATTTTTTCTCTGAAAATTCTCTTTTTATAAGTCTTGTAATTAAATACCCACTTATTACAAAGAATATATCAACACCAACATAACCTCCCTCAAAAAATGAAATCCCAGCATGAAATAATACAACTGGAATAATCGCAAGAGCTCTTATTCCATCAATTTCTTTTCTATAATTGCTCAACATTTTTAATTATGTATTAAAAATTTTTTTTGTAAGAATACTCAAAATAATACCTCATTTATTGTGGTTTTTTTATTGAATATGAATAAAAAGTCTTTTTTTGTCGACATAAAAATATTAAAAAAGAATAAACTTACAATATTTTGTTCAAATGCTCAAAAAAAGATCGAGTTATATAATTTTAACGATAATAATTATTATTTGTTCAGTTTTTTTTGGAGTACTATTCGAAAATAAAAAATTTTTTCCTTATTTGGAATTAAAATCCACCTATTTAAAACTTAACAAAGAATTTAAAAATATTAAAAATGATAAAGTTAAAAAAAATATAGAGGAGATTAGTTTATTTGATGAATTTAATATAATTGATTTTAAGTATACAAATTTTAATGTAATTGAAACTTCTACCATCAAATTAGAGAGAAAAGAACTAGATTTAAAAAAATTTTTTCCTAAATCTAGTTCAATAAAAGCAAGAGGTGGAATATGTTCTTTGGAGGAATTCACTATAGTTGTTTCTTCATCTGGAGAAAGTATTTTAATAAATAATAAAAATAATACACTGTTGTTTTTTGACTTAGGAAAATACTTTAAATCAAAAAATTTTAAAATTAAAATTTTTCAAGATATTTACTGTCAAAATATAACAAAAAATAATACATTGTCTTTTCTTGTAAACTTTAAGAGTGAAGAAGATTTGTATAAAGAAAAAAATTATGAAGCTAAATACACCTCTAATATACATCAAGTAAACCTAATCGATTTATCTAGAATTGAGAGTGAATACGTATTTAAATCAAAACAACATGGAGAGAATTGGGCCGGAAGGTTAATAATTAAAAACAACAATTTATATATTTCTTTTTCCAGTCGAGATGCAAATAAAGAGGATTTCTATGAAATTCCACTATCTCAGGATGAAAGATATTTAGAAGGAAAAATTTTAGAAGTAGATTTAAAAAATAAAACAAACTCAATCTATTCATCTGGTCATAGAAACCCTCAAGGTTTAGTTTTAACTTCAAATGATCAAATTTTAGCAACCGAACATGGTCCCAAAGGAGGTGACGAATTAAATTTAATTAAAAAAGGAAATAATTATGGTTGGCCAATTGTAACACACGGAACTACTTATGAAAGTTTTAAAGCGTATGATTATGCAAATGTAATACCTGGGAGGCATGATGGTTTTGAAAAACCATTATTTTCATGGTCGCCAGGAATTGGAATTTCAAGTTTAATTGAAGTTAAAAATTTCGATCCAAGGTGGGATAAGGATTTCTTAATCAGTTCCTTAAAGAATATGTCTCTTTATAGAGTAAGATTGAAAAATAATAATAGTTTACTTTTTTCAGAAAGAATTTGGATTGGAAATAGGATTAGGGATATATCAATAAATAATAATGGCGAAATTTTTCTTTGGACTGATGATAAGAAAATAATTAAGCTTAAAAAAAACTTAGATAATAATGATTTAAGATCAGTTAAATCATATGATATCACAACATTAAATGTTTGTTTAACTTGTCATTATTTGAATAGTGGTGAAAAACCAAGTACAGGTCTGGTTGCTCCAACTCTTTCAAAAATATTTGAAAGAGATATAGCAGGTGACCAGGACTTTGATTACAGTGATTCACTTAAAAAAATTAGAGGAAAATGGAATAATATTAACTTAGCACAATATCTATTAGACCCTCAAAACTTTGCTCCAGGAACTTACAAATCTTATAGAGTCAAAAATTCGTCTGAAGTATTTAAAATCATAGAAGAATTAGAAAAGCTGAGCGCTTCTGGTGATTAAATTTTTAGAAATTTCTTTAAATATACTTTAGTTAAAAACCAGTTGGATCTCACCTTTTTCAAGTAGGAGGGATGTTTGTCAGTAGAATAATTTGATTTAGTTTGGTGTTTGAGATTGTCGGAAAAATTAAATTCTTTTAAATTTATGTGGTCTCTTCTTTGAGATAGTAAATTTGCCAGATAGTCTAACCTTCGACTTTTTTGAGTACAACCAACGAATAAACAATTATTTTCAGAGATATTATTAGTAAAATTTAAGCACTCATTTATCCATAATTTATCAATTTCAATGTCATTAAGGTTATCTGTTTTTTTTTTAAAACTTTCTCTAAAAATTTTAGTATTTCGACCGCCAAAAAATTGAAATTGAAGTAAAATTTTTTTAGCTTTAATAATTTTTAGAAAATGTTTTTTTTCAAGCTGAAGTTCGTATGGATAACCGTAAAATGCATATCCATCAAAAAAATCGATTTCCTCAAACAAAAATTTGTCTGGTTCAATTTGAAAAAAAGTTTTTTTAATAACTTTTTCTTTTTTTAATTTCTCTAAATAGGAAATTATTCTTATTAACTCTTTTTGATTTATTTTGTTTTGATTTAATGGAAGCTTTTCCCAAAGTTGAAATCCAAAAAGTTGATCTAATTTAAATTCTTTTAAACTTTCATCTATTTCATATCTCAATTGGTCATAAGAATAACCTGCAATTTTAAGTATTAATTTTTTGTCATTGTTTGTCTTATTTTTACTAATCGTTTTATAAAATAATGAAGAACCAGGATAAGATATTGAAGAATGAAAAAAAAAATTATTTTTTTCTGCTATTTCAAAACACTTTTTGTGTTCAGAATTAAATATATTAAAAAAACTACCCATACCATAAACAAAACTATTATTTAACGTTTTTGATGTTTCAAAATTATTTTTCAAATTTTTTACCTTATAAAAAATAACAAATATTTTTGTTTATAAATTCTAAAATAATATATTATTTAATTAAATTCCGAGATGTTTTTTTTATACCAAGAAATTGTTTTTTTTAATCCATTATATAACGTAGTTTTAGGTTTCCATTTTAAATCTTTTTTAATTTTAGAATAATTCAATCTTTGATTTTTTATTTCTTTTTTTGAATTATTAGCAATTTTTATAGAACTTTCTTTGACTTTTAAAATTGACCTTATTTTATTTACGATTTGAAGTACTGACAAATTATCTTTCGAACCAACATTGTAAATAAGTAGCTTTTTTTTGCTTTTAAGAAGTTCTTTAAAAACAAGCAGATATGCCTTAGCAACATCATCTACAAAAATGTAATCTCTTTTTAATTTTCCATTCGACCTAATAATAATTTTTTTTTTATTTAATAAGTTAATAATTGTTTCAGGAACTATTCTTTTAGTATTTCTATCATAAGGTCCATAAATATTAGCACTTCTAATAATGCCAACTCTCATGCTATAAGTTTTTGAATATGATTGGGCAACAAGGTCTGATGTAGATTTTGAGACATCATATGGATAAATAGAATTTAATGGATAATTTTCTAAATAACTGCCTTTTGTAACTTCTCCATAAGCTTTGTCCGATGAACTATAAATGAAGATTATTTTGTCGTTTATTTTTCTAGCTATCTCTAAAAGTTTTATAGTTGACTGTAAATTTATCAAATATGTCTTATATGGATATTTAATTGCATCTAAAACTTGAGTTTGTGCGCCCAGGTGAAATACCGCATTAATTTTATAATTTTTAATTGTTTTAAAAATTAGTTTATAATTTGTTAAATTACCTGAAACAAATTTCATATTGTTTTTTTTAATTTTTAAGAATCTTTTATAATTTTTGGCTCTATCATAAATAATTAATTTGTTATTTTTATTTGATAATTGCTTTAAAATCGAATTACCAAGAATTCCTAATCCTCCTGTAATAAAAATATTCATGAAATTTATATATCCTTAAATTTTTTTTTTACATTTACCAAATCATTCCTATTGTCAATATTAAAAAAGAAACCTTTATGGCAATAAGTGTATAATAGTTTTTTTTTAATAAGTTTGGGTAAATATTCAGTTTCTAACTCGTGATTTGCATTATAATTATAAATAAGATCTCTTCTGTTAAAAATATAATATCCAATATTAATTGGTGAATTAAAATAAGGTTTTTCCATAAAATTTAAAACTTTTTTATTTTTAGAAAAAATTATATGTCCATATTGTGATCTAATTTTATTAACACTAACTAAATTTTTATTTCCAATTTTTTTAAAAAATTTAATTTGTTTATTAAAATTTATATTCGCCAAACCATCACCGTAAGTAACCAAAAAATAATCATGATTAAAATAGTTTAATGATTTATAAATTCTTGTAAGTTTTGATGAATTTTTATTTGCGTTGAATAATTTAATATTAATAGAATTTTTTTTTAACTCATCATTTTTATTTTTTATAATATTAAACGAGTATTTTTTAATGTTTTTTTTATTTGTAAAAAAATTTTCAAAATACTTATGTTTGTAACCTAGAGGCAATATAAAATAATTTAAATTATATTTTTTAAAATACAAAAGAATACTTGTAAGTAAGTTATTTTTATTTAATTTAACTAATTGTTTTGGCTCTTGATTAATTTTTGAAAATCTAGATCCTTTGCCTCCTAGTAAGAGAATTACAGGGATAGGGTTGTTTGATTTAGCTTTTAAATTCATGGAATATTTATTTTATATAAATTTGATCAATTATATCTAAAGTTTTTTTTGTTTTTTTTAATTTTAAGAACTTACAGATTTTAATTACTGTTTTTTTAGGATCTCTAACTAGATCCTCATATTGTACAACTAATTTATTTTTTATTTTGTTTGAAGATGAATTAATATAATCAACGTAAAAACTTGCTCTTTCGTTCTCATTAAGTTTGATCCATTTGGTATAAGATTTAAGATCAATCCAATTTTCATTTTTATAAATATCCGGTGAGAAATTTTTTTTACTAAACCATTTTTTTTTTATTAAAGAAGACATTATAGCTTTTTTATCTCTTTTTATTACAATAAATTTATTTTTTGGATAATATTTTTGAAGAAAAACTAAACTGTGTAAAACATCAGGGATTTTAATGACTAGTTTTTTATTATTTTTAGACAAATATTTTTCTAAATCTTTTCTTCGAAGATTTAAATTTAATTTTTTTTCTATATCAGTTTTGCTAAGAAAATTGTAAATACTACTCTGGTCATTTTTTTTTAAATTTATTTTTCTTCCAACGCACAAATTAAAAAAAATTTCTTCTATCATATATTTTGAATATATCTCTTGCCAATATTTCTTTTTAATTTTACTAATTAATGGCAACAAATAAAAAAGTGTTTCTGGTTCATAAGCATACTCAATATTTTTTAGACTAGAGATTATTTTTCCAAGTATTGTTGTTCCAGATCTTGCACATCCTGTGATCCAAACAGCATCTTCAAGAACTTTGCTTGTTTTAAATATTTTTTTTTTCTTTTTCATTTTGTTCGATTAGGTCTTTATAAATTTTTAAATATTTTTTTGAGATTACTTCATTTGAAAATTTTTTGATTACATTTTTTCTTGCTTTTTTTCCTAATTTTAATTTTTTTAAGTTTTTTAAACACCATAATATTCCGTTAGTTAAATCATTTTGATCTTTATAATTGGCTAAATATCCGGATTTCTTATGATCAATCACATCCTCGAAACCTGTGTTTTTAAATGATACACAGGGTGTTTCACATGCACCTGCTTCAGATGCGACTTGGCCAAAAGCTTCCAATTCACTTGGTGCAATTAACAAATCTGCTGCTGAGTAGAAAACTCTTAAAGCAGTATCATTTCCATAAAAACTTCCTTTTTTAAAATAAATTTTTCTATTTTTAAATTTTAAACTTGTATTCTCTTGTTCACCGAAAATCATTATATCAAATTGTTCTTTCTTTAATTTATTTTCGTTTAATGCTCTCAATATATATTTAAACCCTTTTCTTTTGTCTGATATTCCACCTGTTGCCCCAAAAAGTATTAATTTTTTTTTAGTATTTAACCCAAGAATTTTTTTTGCCTCTATTTTATTTATTGGTTTCCATAGATTAGTATCAATTGTGCAATTAATTACTTCTATATCAAAATTTTTTAATAATTTACTTTTTTTAGCTTCTTTTGCTAACCATTCACTTATGCAGATTATTTTAATATTTTTATTTATATTTTTTTTTTTTTTGTTCCAAATATAACGATTTAAATCAAAACCTTTTTCAGTATTAATTCTGTTGTGCTTTAAATAACCTTTTATATATCTTTTTTCAGTAGTATAATGTTCTCCTCCACAAAACAACCACATGTCAACTAAAGTCCAAACTACAGGAATATTTATTTTAGATATTTCTTTTAAACTTATCATTTCATTCGAAATCCAATGTAAGTTAATTATTTGGGGCTTAAAACATTTGATTTTATTAAACGTAATACCTTTGATTAAATTCATAGAAAATGTAGATATGTTTTTTGAAGAAGATAATTTTCTGATATTTCTTAAAAAAGCTTTTTTTAACAGATTAAAAATTAAATGAAGTGTAGATTTTTCACTTATTACATTTTTTTCTTGTGTTGTTTTTTCACTTACAAATATTTTTGAATTGATTTTTTTTTTTAAAAGTGCCTTATGTAATCTCATTACAGAAGTAGCTGCACCACCAATCTGATCTGAATAATTTAAGTGTACAATTCTCATTATTATTTATTTATTTTTTTCAATATTTTTATAAAATTTTTTTCTTTTATTTTATAAATAATTTTTTTGTTATAATTCTGACTAAATTTACCAAAAATTTTAATCCATGTTTTAATTTCTTTATCACTTAAATCAGAAAATTTAAAACCTTCTTTTCTTTTTTTGGATCTATTCTTTATTTTACTTATAGAGGAATTTGTGAACAATATAATTGTATTTGGAGTAAATTTCTTTAGCAATTTAGTATCAGTGAGTATTCTATGAATATCTTTTTTCTCCAATTTTCCAATACCAGATAACACTCTTTGATAAAGACCTTCATCATTTAAAACCATACATTCATTTAAGTTAATTTTTTTACATATATGCATACCTATTAACTCTTCCATCATTCTTGATTTAAGAATTTCTTTTTGTTCTATATTAATTGGTGAATTTTTTACACTACGGCTTAAAATCAAGAAAATATTTTTTTCTTTTCTGGATAAAGAATTAATTATTTTTATTTTTGTTGCTTCTACAGTTTTATGAATAAATTTTTTAATATAATTTTTAAATAGGGATGTAGGTTTAAAAGTTTTCTTTGAATAATTTTTTATAATTTGTTTATTTAAATATTTTTTCCTTTTGTATAAAATATATCCTAACCTTAAAATTATTCTTTCAGTAAACGGTAAATTAATAATATTTTTAGAAAAGATAAAAAATAAATCAGAGTAATTTAAGATATTTAAATTATATTTAGTTTCTAGTAAATTTTTTAATTTTAAATAAAATTTACTTTTGCCTGAACAAGGTATACCAACGAACTCTATAACAGTCACTTTTTCCCTGAAGATTAAATATTTGAAAAATATTTTTTATCTAAGATAAATTTATACAAGCATTCAATCACAACTGAATAAATAATAGTTGCAACTAAAGTATTTCCAAAGAATGGTATTGCTAAAATATAACAATTAAAAAATCCACTCAAATTGTAACCATATGATCCTTGTAACCAGACGCCAAAATTACTTACCACATAAAAAATTATACATGAAACTAAAATTCCACAAAATCTATAAAGAAAATTATTTTTAAAATATTTAGATGTTGCCCCAATTAATATTATACTACCCCATGTAAAAAGAATTGTGCTATGAAAGCCAATAATCAAATCTGTAATAACAAATCCTATCAAAACTATTGGTATATATCTCGATCCAAAAATTATAGGAACGTAAAAACTTAACGCAATTACACTAGTAAAATTTGGCGGATGTGGAATAAATCTACTAGCAGCAAGCACCAAAAATATTCCACTAAAAAATTTTAGATGTTTCATCTAAATTATCATATATTTTATTAAATTATTTTAAACTAAATTTTAATTTTCTTACTATTTAATTAAAATAATCTCTTTAAACCAACTCTTAATTGTCTTCCGTCTTGAAAGTATGTGGCTGGTCTTTCATATCTCTCATTTAACAAGTTTGAAATCTTTATTGAAAAAATGTTGCCAGATAAATTTGTATTCATAGATAAATCTACTATATCTGTGCTTTTTTGCTTTGAGTTTTTTGATCCATCCCAATCAACATATTTACCGGTATGCTTGTAATTAATATTTAAGTTAATTAAACCCACAGGAGTTTCAAAATTTTTTTGTAGAAAATTTAAACCATAAACTAAATCGGGCCTACGAGACTGTGCCTGTCCATTTGTCTTTCTACTTTTAGATAATACGTTATATATAGTCAAAATCTTGTCGTCTCTTGCAAAATTAATTTCACTTTCAAGTCCTTCCTGATTAATATCGATTGATTGATTTTCATGTTTGGTATAGCCGGAATTTGTCTCAATTTGATCATAAACTTTTGCTCTGTAACCTGTAGTCTTAAAATTCAAATTTTGTAAAATATCTATTGAAAAAGATAATTCGTTAGTCTCACTTTTTTCTGGATTTAAACCTGTGTTTCCTTTAATTCCATAATTGTCAGAGCCATATAACTCGTAAAGAGTAGGATTTCTTAAACCTGTAGAATTAGTTAGACTAAGATTAAATCTTTCAAAAAATTTTGTTAAATTAATCTTATATGTTTGATTTCCACCTGTTGTGTTATGGTCATCTGACCTTCCATAAATAGATAAAATTAAATCTTTACTAATTTTATACCCCACATTACTAAATAATCCAAAATTTTTAACATGCCCTTTTGTAGATGCATTATAGCTTCCTCTATTTTCAAAAGATCCCCAATCGTATTTATATTCAGAGCCATAACCAAAAGAAATTTTTTCTGAAAAACTATTTTTATTCTCACTTTTAACTACAATAGATTCACTATAATATTCATCTAAAAAGCCTGAATTCTCATACTGCCTATCATAATTATGGTAGTGAAATATGAGACTGTTTTCATTTTTTTTTGAAATATGTTCAAACATTGATTGAAGAGTATACATCCGATTATCTGAAACATAACCACCTTCATCCGTGGCACTGCCATCATAGTCAGTTACAGTTTTTCTCGAATAAAGAGTTGATTTAAATTTTAAATTATCTTTTATCCATTTTTGAGTATTGAGATTTAATTGAAAATTTTCGGAACCATCATATTCCGATCCACCAGCTATAGCGCTTCCTGTTTCGCTTATATTTGAAGCACTATTAAAATTAAGATGCCATCCATTATCTGTTATTTGTGTATAATTTAAATTAGCAGAATTATTTTTATAATTAAAACCACTCAAGGAATAACTATTTGTGTAATCTACTGAAGTAATAAAATTGATAGCTCCTGCTATAGCACTTGGTCCAAAATGAGCACCATTAGAGCCTTTGTAAATTTCAATCGTTTGAATACTTTGAATAAAATCTTGACCAAAATCATGAAGTCCGTCGGTAACTGATTGGTCATTTATTGCTATTCCATTAATCATTACAAGAGTGTGATTGGATTCTGAACCTCTGGTAAATAATGAAGTTGTTTGACCTTTTTGTCCTGATTGAAAAATATCTAATCCAGGAATTTGTTTAAGTAAATCATTAATGTCTATTGCATTTGAAATATCAATTCTTTCTTTTGAAATTATAATTTTATTGACTGATGCTTCTGAATATTCTGAGGTATTAGCAGTTTTAGCTATTGCTATACAAGGAGTTCCAATAGTATTATTCCATTCGCAAGGCTTAAGACTCTTTGCATGTAAATAATTAGTAAAAAAAACTAATAAAATTATACTCTTCCAAAATATTAACATGACCAACTTCCTTGCCTTAAAAAAAAGCAATTTTTTTCTTTGTGCCGATGCTAATTTTTCATTGCAGAACTAGACTTTTCCTGGCCTTCATTCAACAGCGGACTTAACTGGGTGGCGCTCGGACTTTAACCGTTGCAGGAACAGCAAATGAATTTCACACTTATTTCCCACCATGCATTTCAGTTATTTTAAATTTATATATTTTAAATTTTAACGCAATAGGTTAATTAAGCTCATCTTTGTAGAAAGTAGTTTCTGGCGTTTCTGTAGAAAGCTCATTACCTCCACCTGGTAAACAAATATTAGGATTTTCTATTTCCTTAAATGCATCTAAACCTCCATGTGGGTCTGCATCAGGTTTTGGCATATATTTTTCTAAATATTCTGCTTTCAATTCAGTAAAAATCTTATTTCCTTCTTTGTCATTTTTTTCAGCTCTCTCTATTTCTTTCCATCTATTTTTTGGAAACTTTACATACATTGAAAAGCATTTTCTAATTTCTTCTATTTCATGAGGAGGATATTGTGGCATATTCAGCTGGGTTTCTGCTGTCAAACATTTAGTAATAGTTTCATGATTTATTAGACCTAAATCTTCGCACATTTTTCTTAATGGAGTACCGTGAAAAGGTACAAAAGAATAAATACTTGTGTTTGTTGCATCTATATGCCGATTTAATTCAATGGTATCAAAAGCTAACTTTTTCGTTTCTGTTGGAAAACCGGTAATATTGTTTGTACTAAACTGAATTTCATATTTTTTTGGAATTTTTAATTTTTCAATTATATCCTTATTTTTCCATCTTCTATCTAATATTTTTTTTCTAAATTCCTCATTTCCATGCTCAACACCAAAGGAAATTCTATGAAGTCCTACAGATTTAAGCTTTTTCATATTATAGTCAGTGATTGTTTCTGGCCTTGTCTGCATCCAAAAAGGTAAATTTATTTCTGAATACATTTCACAAAATTGATCTAACTCTTTAGTACTCATACCTAAAAATGTATCTGCCCAAAAATAATTATATTCAACTTTATGAACATCTTTGAAATATCTTAATTCTTTATAAACTAAATCTATATTTTTTTTTCTATAATAATTGTGACCAAGATCTTTATAAAATCTCATTTGATCAGGTGAATTGCAGAATCTGCAAGTAAATGGACAACCTCTTATAGTTTCAATAGGTATCATTTTGTAAACTTTACCAGCCATTGGCCTGTAAAGTCTATTTTCCTCAAATTGAGAAATGTCAATTATCGGATTTTCATTTATATCTACTGGTTTTGTGATTGGATTTTTTTTAATTATATTTCTATTTTTCAAATATTCTGGTCCAATAGTTTTAACCCAACAGTTTGTTACATCGTCATAATTTTCTTTATTTTCAATCTTTTTACATAAATCAATTAAAGCATTTTCACCTTCACCAACACAAACAATATCTACTAGATCTTCCTTAATGCAAATATCAGGCGCAAAAGTTGGAAATACACCTCCAGCGATAACAGGAATTTTATTTTGAATTTTATAATCAGCAATCTCTCTCATTACTCTCATTGCAAGCTCCCACATATCTTCTGTTGATGAAATCGCAATTAAATCTGGTTTAAATTTTTTAATTTTAATTTGTATATCTTCCTTCCAATCTGAATTCTTTAGTCTTATCCCTTTGCTTTCCATTGAATATGGAACAACATTTAATTTTTCCATTTTGCTACCATCAGAATCAATTCCGTGATCGACTGAATAATAAGTTGTGTCAAATATATCAATCCTATGCCCCTCTCTTTTAAGCAAAGCACTAAACATAGCAATTGCCGGGGGCAGCATATTCATCCCAAATGTATTTGGATAAATAAATAAAACGTTAATACCTGTCTTGTTCATCTCTTAAAATAAATTCAAATTCCATTTTTTTAACTTGCCGTGATAAACCATACTATCATCGGTAGAAATTATTCTACATTTATATTTTTCTTTAATCCTATTTATTAAAAATCTTTCAACTCTGCAACGAGAAGTATTCCGAAATTTATTTTTTAAATCTAACTTATTTTTAGAAATTAACTCTTTTGTGGTTTTTGATAAAAACCCATATGATTCTTTTGTTGTGTAATAATGTCCTCCCTCAACCAATCCTATTCCTGACACTATTACTTCACATTCTGGATTTTCATATAATGCTAACAATATACTGTAAAAACCTGTAGATGCTCCAAGAAAACCTCTGTACATAATACACATTTTTATATGATTTATCATTTTAATCGGATTTAATTCATAGAAAAAAGATTCCCCTAGTATTAAATCAATAATTCCAAATTTATAAAACTTTGACTGAAATAAAGATTGCTCTTTTTGATCTGTAAACAAAATTTCACTTGTTTTTTCTAATTCTTTTGGAATTTTAATTTTACCCATCCTAATAATCAACTTGTTTGGTTTTGAATGTATAACTCTTTTGCTTACATTTTCATTTTCCATAAATTCTTTTGCGCCTATTAGAGAGACATGTTCTATATTTGGATATTTTTTTTTATAAAATATTGCTCTCTCCGCCGCACCGTTAGCAGAATATATTTTTTTTACTTTTATGTCAGGTAATTGTGAGTCTGGTTTTGAACCAAGGACTAAAACGTAATTCATAATTAATATAAAGAAGTAGAAATTTGATTATTTATTTTATTCAAAATAAATTCTTTTGTATTTTTATCTTTTTCATTTGAAAATCTTACTGAAGTATCTGTCTTGTAATTCATGTATAGCTTATGATTATCTATGCTATTTAGTTTAATTGATTTAATCAAATTTTCCTTATTAAATTCAATATCAAAAAAAACAAAAATTGATATTATTGTTTCTTCTAAATTTTGAACAAGATCTTCAAATTTAATTAATAAAAAATCTTTTTTATTTATTTTTCCTTTCATAAATTTTTCCCAATATGAAAAAGCAAAATTAATATTTTTAATTCTTTTTTTAAATAACAGCTCATTAAAATGATTTTGATTTTTATTTTTGATATCATGAATATACCATGAAAATAAAAGATCTTTTGGATTTCTAATTAAGATTACTGGTCTCATATGATTCGTATTAACAAGATTTACTTTATTAATTGGAAATTGTGTAAATACTATATTATTGGGATTGAATATTTTTTTATCTTCTAAAGTTGCGCCATATAAATCGTTTGAATGATTTAATTCAAAATTAAATTTCCACCTATCTCGAACTACGTCATATTTTGGAATTCCATTTCCTAAATTATAATTTAATTCATAATAAGAGGAGAATACACACCTTATTAAATTATTACCAGACCTTGGAATTATACAAATTAAGTTTTGTTCAATTTTATTTTTTTTAAATATTAGAGAATAATTTTTTTTAAACAAAGGAAAAATTTTTGCTAAGAAAAAAATTAAATAAATTATTCTAAAATAAAATTTATTCTTTCCATAATTTGAATAAAAATTTACCTTCGAAAACCTCTCTAATGATTGAAATATATATTTTATATTTTTTTTTTTTAAATTTTTAATCTTTTCAAACATCTACTTGGAAAGAGCTTTTTCGACTTTATTTATATCATCGGGAACATCAACTGAAATAGATTTATCTGATAATTTTATCATTTTAACGGATATTCCAATATCTAAAAACCTTAATATTTCAATATCCTCCATCTTTTCAATTGGCGATTTTTTTTTTCTGTATAAATTTTAGAAGGTTTTGTCTTGAATAAGCATATATACAAATTTGTCTATGTGCTTTAATTTTGTTTCTAAACCCTTTTGTTGGAATTGGTACTCTCGACATATAAATCAATTCATTCCTTTTCGAAACAATTACTTTAGGAATATTTCTATTTAAAAATAACTTTTTTTCCTTAATTTCTGTATATCCATTAATAATATTTTTTGGATATTTTTTTATTGCATCTATTACTTTATTTATATCTTTTGGATTGAAAATAGGTTCATCCCCTTGCATATTAATATAAAAATTATAATGAGTTTTATTTGCCACTTCTGCGACTCTATCTGTGCCAGTCAAGCATTTGCTGGAAGTTAAAAATACTTTTAGATTATTGTTCTTACAATATTTCAATATTTTATTTGAGTCTGTTGCTATAACTATATTTTCTTTCGGATGGCCACTAAGAACACATCTATCATAAGTCCTTCTTATCATTTCTATACCATTAATTTTAGCAAGTGGTTTTCCTGGGAATCTAGATGATTTATATCTAGCTGGTATTACAATTAGTATTTGTTTATGACTAATATGCATAAACTGATGTAGACTTTAATTTAAATCTGGTCGGTGTAATTGCTATTATTTCACAGAATTTTTTCTGTGAAAAATAAATTTTTAAAACTTCATCCATCTCAGCTCTCCTTCGATCCTCAACTGGATATCCATCTAATCCTGAAACATATATTTTTTTAGATTGACCACTATTTGCAATTGCTATTGCATAACAAATTGTAAGAGAGTTGGGGGCAATTGCAAAGTTTTTATTAAATTTAAATTTCCCTATTTTTACCTCTAAACCAAAATCATAAATTTTGTTTCCCTTTAATCCTAATATTTGTTCTTTACTCAATCTTTTAAGTGGAACTACAATTGGTTGAGAAATTTTTTGAAATCTTTTCATGTCTGAAATTAATCTGAGTGTGTGACAAGCCACCCTGATATCAATCAATTTTTCACTAATTGTTTTTTGGTCATTCAAAGCTATCACATAAGGTTTTTTTGATTTGATAAATCTTTCTATAGCTTCAGAATGTGTTTTTGAACTTGGCCCAGATCCTAAAATTAACACCTCACGCTTTTTTATTTGTGAAATAGGAGACCAGGATCCGCTGGTTTTTCCTTTATAAATTTGCTTACCAACTTCTATTAAATTTCTATTAAATTTAGTTGCATGATTTTTTCTTAAGTTTTCAATCACAGATAACATTTCGTCAGGCTCTAAATTTAAATCCTGAAGCATACTTTGAATAAATGTAGGATGAATTCCATATAAACCAGAAAGATAATAATAAACATTAGAGCCCCAACTATATTTCTGTTTTAAATTATTAAATCTTTTATTAATTAATTTTAGTATTGGAGAAATATTAAACTTATTCTCTAGCTTATCTTTAAACTCAATTAAAGCATACTCGGTTTTTACATTCCCTGGTCCTCTTCCCATGCCAGTAATAGTGCTATCTATCCACCTCACACCAAAATCAATAGATCTTTGTGCATTTGTTAGAGCCTTGCCCATGTTATCATGAGCATGGAAACCAATATCTTTTTTCCAATATTTTCTTAAAGATTTTACAATTTTTTCAATATTTTTTGGTTCCAATCCTCCCATGCTATCAGCAAAATATAAAACATCGACATTTGAATTTGAAATTTTTTTTGAAACTTCCTCTATCTCAAAAGAATTTCTTTCTGTTATTTGCATAAGATTTAACATTAATTTAAATTTTTTTATTTTTATTTGATTTATGAAAGGTAGTATTTTATCTACTTCATCGAAATGACAAGCAAACCTAATAAATGAAATTTCAGTTTTCCTAGCTCCTAAAGCGAAATGAAGAAAATCTTTTTTACTCAACTTTTTTGAAATAATTTCATTTGCATTTATCATAACACCTAATTTAATGTTTTTTGGTATTTTTAAACTTTGAATAAAATTATCTGTTGTGTATGCACAAGGTCCTAAATAATTTTTTGACATCATAGACCGAAATCCCAACTCAATATACTTTACACCAGACTCTGATAAACAATTTAAATAATCTTGAATTAAATCAATAGAAAAATCCCAATTATTATAATACCCACCATCTCTAAGAGTACAGTCTAGTAAATTTATATTTTTCATAATCTTAATTTTTCTCCATTTTAGTCCACGCAATTATATTTCTTTTCAAATCATTATAATATTCATCAGATTTAAAACTGTGCACTTCCATATTTTTTGTGATTTTCTGGAAATATTCCTCTGAGGACATTTTGTAGTCTATAGCCTTTTTTTCAGGGATAATATTTCCTCTTTTTATTTTTTCAACCTGATCATGATCAAGTAAATACATTGTTTTTTTAGCATCTAATATTTGTTTGTCGTTGAGTCTGTTGTCATATTCTTTATTAAATATAAAGTTATAATAATCTTCTTGTGTCTGAGGAAACGAAACAAAACCAAGATCTGAATAATAATTTACTCCTGCAATAATAGGTTTTTTTCCTAAGCAAGCAAATTCTAATCCTATATTTCCTCTACCAGTCACAAGCTTATCAACGAAGCTTAGAATTGACTTAAGGTTAATTTCATTTGGATAAATTAAAATATTTTTGTAATTTAGTTGTTTAACATAATTTTCAACTATTGATGATTCATTGTGATATTTTGCAGATGGATGGGGCTTAATTAACCATAAAACTTCGTCATCGTTATAGTCTTTAATTTTTTTTAACGTTTCAACAAATTGCGTGTAATAATCTTTAAATAAAAAAAACCTACCACCAACATGAGCTGCATCAGCAAATAAATGAACTGCAAATAAATTTATTTTTTTAAACTTATTTTTATCGATATTAAGGAATTTTAAAAATTCCTCTTTACTATAGTTTTTTTTATCTTGATATGCCTCCTTAAGATCTCTCCAACCAGCAAAATCACCATGGGTAACACCTTTTAATCTCAATTTAAAATATTCTTCTATGAGTTTTAAGTTTTGTTCTGTTTCTTCAAAATTTTTAAGATTTGATTTGTTTAATTTTCTTAGAGCAACAAAAGTGTCATCATATCTTTCATAAAATTTTGCAAAATTATGCGATGAAAAAAAAATTTTAATTTTTTGAGAAGCTGCAACTCTTAAACCTATTGCTGAATTGCTTGCAGAAGTAACGGAATTAGAAATAACCAGTTTAATTCTATTTTTTTTAAAAATATTTAAAAAAAGCACAATCTTAAAAATTGATTTAAATAAAATACTTGCAAATATTGGATTATAAAATTTTGGATTTAAAAATCTAAGATTATTTCTTATGTATGCATCATAAATTAAATCTCCACACTCTGCACCTTGGATTGAAAAATTATCTATAAACCAATGAAAACCTTTTTTATAAACTAGAAAAATATATTTTATAGTGTACATGAAAGCGGATAAAACTATTACTGGAGA
>MDSW01124260.1_pt1 | contig 17217 bp, 21 predicted proteins | sample 811171 | NCBI WGS metagenome assembly MDSW01 (sample SAMN05326641, study PRJNA326480) | marine metagenome | isolation source: seawater | place: Atlantic Ocean: North West | collected 2012
AGTTGTACCAATACATCAAACCCAAGTGTCATAATTGGCGCTGGACTATTAGCTAAAAATGCAATTGAAAAAGGATTATCTACAAAAGATTGGGTTAAAACATCTCTTGCTCCTGGATCAAGAGTTGTTGAAAATTATCTAAGAAAAGCAGATTTATTAGATTCATTGGATCAACTTGGATTTAATATTGTTGGTTATGGATGTACAACATGTATTGGTAATTCAGGACCACTAGACGAAAATTATGTGAAGGAAATTAACGAGAGAGATCTTATCGTAAGTTCTATTTTATCAGGTAATAGAAATTTTGAAGGAAGGATTCATCCAGAAATAAAAATGAATTTTCTAGCCAGCCCGATGCTTGTTGTTGCATATTCTCTTGTAGGAAAAATTAATATAGATATTAATCAAACAATACTCGGCAAGGATAAAAATGGTGAAGATGTTTTCCTGAGAGATATATGGCCTTCAAATAATGAAATTAATGAGGTAATGGCTAAAACAATAGATGGAGATATGTTCAATAAGTCTTATAAAGATTTATTTGAAGGTGATAAAAATTGGGCATCTATTCCTACATCAGAATCTGATCATTTCGATTGGGATGAACAATCTACATATATTCAGCCATCACCTTTTTTCGGTAAAGGAAAAGATAATCAAGAACATTTGCCAGCAATAGATTCTGCATATCCTCTGGTTATACTTGGTGATAGTGTTACGACAGATCACATATCGCCAGCAGGTTCTTTTAAGGACACAACACCAGCTGGCAAACATTTGATTGAAAACTCTGTCAAGATAAAAGATTTTAATTCATATGGATCTAGGAGAGGAAACTTTAAAATCATGCAAAGAGGTACTTTTGCAAACGTGCGCTTATCTAATAAATTAGTTCCAGGAAAAACTGGCGGATATACAAAACTTCTTCCGAATGGAACTGAAATGTCTATCTATGATGCTGCACAAGAGTATAAGAAATCTAATACTAATCTCATTATATTTGCCGGGAAAGATTACGGTTGTGGTTCATCACGTGATTGGGCTGCTAAAGGCACAAAACTATTAGGGGTGAAAGCTGTAATTGCTGAGAGTTTTGAGAGAATTCATCGTTCAAATCTAGTTGGAATGGGTATAATGCCACTACAGTTTAGTCATATTGATAGTTTTGAATCACTTGGCTTATCTATGGATTCATCCTTTAATATTGAGTCAATAAGTAAAACTGATAAAACAGTTATGATCACTGAAAATATGTCTGGTAAAAGTTTTGAAGTTAAAGTTAGGATTGATACTGCAAAAGAATGGGAGTATTTCGTAAATGATGGAATACTTAACTACGTTTTGAAAAAGTTAGCAAATTAAATCATAGTGTAACTGCAAGCTCAGCGATTTTTTTCTTAAATATAAAAATTCTGAATTTAGAGCCACCAGATTGTTGCCATAAGATATAAGATCTTATTGCGCAAAGTAGTAATGATCTTATCATCGCAGCATTCTTTTTATCTGTCAGGTATATATTGTCACCATTTACGATAATTCTAGGCTCTACTGTGCTAATGGTATTCAAATATAGATTAGATAAAAACAGAGCATGATCATTTAAGTTATCTTTTTGTATCGGCATGTTCTGTTCTGTGAGTTCCTTGCGTAATTTATCAAAAATATCTACTTTTTTATTCATATTCTTAATCAGAATACCTATCGCATCAAAATATCTAGAGACTTCAGCATCTTTTGAAAAGGCGTCACCTACAAGTTGCCTTCTCAAAAAGTCTAAACCAGTATTAAGTCTTTTTACATCTATATAAATATCTTCGATATCATCTGAAGTTGTCTGATAGACACTGTTGATTAATGGCTCTATGACATTGTTATTTATTTGTCCCTGCCAGGCAATTTTTTTGATTTCATTACATGCTTGATATATTGCACCCAACGATATAGTTTCATTTTTTAATTCTTGTTTAAACATTTAGTTTTGACTACTCCACCTCCAAGACAATGAGTTTTTTGATATAAGACTGCTGCTTGTCCTGGAGCAATTCCTCTTTCACTATCTTTTAGGTTAATTACATATTTATGATCCACTATATTTAAATCACAATCTCTTAAAGCTCCCCCATGTCTAAATCTTACCTTAAGATTATTATTATTAAAATTTTTGTTTATTAAATTAAAATCTACAAGTTCAACTTCACCTGAATAAATTAGTGGAGACTGATCTTGACTTACGTAAAGTTTATTCTTACTGACATCTTTATCAATCACATACCAGGGACTATCCATGGAGTTTGGCATACCACCAATATTAATACCTTTCCTTTGACCAACTGTATACTTACTTATACCTTTGTGTTGTCCAATTTTCTCCCCAGTATTAAAATCAATTATTTCTCCTTCAATCGGCTTAATATATTTATCTATGAATGTTGAGAACTTTCTCTTACCAATAAAACAGATGCCCATGCTTTCTTTTTTATGACTTAGCCCAAGTTTGAGATCATTAGCTATTTCTTTGACTTCATCTTTACTTAAGTCCTGAAGGGGAAATAGAGTGTTTTTTAATACACTCTGCTTAATCATATATAAGAAATATGTCTGATCTTTAATTTTATCTTTCGGGATATGTAACTCTGGTACCTTTTGATTTATTTTACACGCATAATGTCCTGTTGCTATCAAATCAAAATTCAATGACATTGCATAGTCATAATATTGTTTAAATTTAATTTCTTTATTACAGAAAACATCAGGATTTGGTGTGAACCCTCTTTTTAGCTCAGCAATGAATGATTCAAAAACATTGGTCCAATATTTGTCTGAAAAATTAACTAGATTTAATTCTATCCCTAAATACTTACATACTCTCATAGCATCTTCAAAATCTTCTTTAGATGAGCAATTATCTGTGTCATCCTCTTCCCAGTTCTTCATAAAGATTCCCTCAACCTTGTAACCGGACTCAGTTAACAGATACGCCGCTATAGAAGAATCGACTCCACCAGACATTCCTACAGCTACTTTCTCCTTTGAAATAGACATATTCCTTACATACTCTAATAAATATTATTTAAATTACCAAATCATGATAATAATTGGGCTATTTAATTTGTCAATCAATCTCACAAGTAGTATCATCTAGCCAATTATTTTTTAAGTCCAATGAGGTAGCAATGAGTAAAATTAGATCCGCAAAAGATATACAAGAACAATGGGATAGCAATCCTAGATGGAAAAATGTAAAACGTGACTATTCTGCTGAAGAAGTAGCCAAATTAAGTGGGAGCGTTAACATTGAGTATAGTTTAGCTAAACAGGGGGCTGAAAAGCTTTGGCATGAAATAAATAATAGTGATTTTGTGAATGCTTTAGGTGCACTGACAGGAAATCAGGCTATGCAACAGGCCAAAGCAGGTCTGAGAGCAGTATATCTATCTGGTTGGCAAGTTGCTGGTGATGCTAACACTGGTATGCAAATGTACCCTGATCAATCATTGTATCCCGTAGATAGTGTTCCTGCTGTAGTCAAACGTATAAATAATTCATTAAGAAGAGCTGATCAACTAAATATTGCAGAAGGTAACGATCCTATAGATTACATGCTACCCATAGTTGCAGATGCTGAAGCAGGTTTCGGGGGTGTTTTAAACGCTCACGAATTAATGAAAGCAATGATTGAAGCTGGAGCTGCAGGAGTGCATTTTGAAGACCAACTTGCATCAGCAAAAAAATGTGGTCATATGGGCGGGAAGGTTCTAGTGCCAACTCAAGAAGCTGTTCAAAAGCTTGCAGCTGCAAGACTAGCTGCTGACATTTATAATACACCTACAGTACTTCTAGCTCGTACAGATGCTGAGGCGGCAAATTTACTTACCAGTGACATTGATGAGAGAGACAGAGAGTTTACAACAGGTGAGAGAACATCTGAGGGTTTTTACCGTGTTAAAAATGGAATAGAGCAGGCTATTTCGAGAGGATTGGCATATGCACCATATGCTGACTTAGTTTGGTGTGAAACTGGAGTGCCAGATTTAGGTTTTGCGAAAAAATTTGCTGAAGCTCTTAAAAAGGAACATCCGGAACAGTTGCTAGCCTATAATTGTTCACCATCATTTAACTGGAAAAAAAACCTTGATGATGCGCAGATTGCAAAATTTCAGATAGAGCTTGGAGCTATGGGATATAAGTTTCAGTTCATTACTTTAGCAGGCTTCCATGCTTTAAATTACAGTATGTTTGAGCTATCTAAGGGATATAACTCTGAGCAAATGACTGCCTATGTTAAACTTCAAGAAGCAGAATTTGCAGCAGAAAAAGACGGTTACACAGCTACTAAACATCAAAGAGAAGTTGGAACAGGTTATTTTGATTCTGTGACACAAGTAATCACAGGCGGCTCATCTTCTGTTACTGCACTTACAGGAAGCACAGAAGAAGAACAATTTGATAAATAGTAGGGGCTACTAATTGAAGCTAAATATTCCAGCTGATGGAGTCAAAATAGGCCACGATGGTAAGAAACTTATCGTGCCAGATAATCCTATAATCCCATACATTATTGGTGATGGCATCGGTATTGATGTTACTCCTGTTATGAAAAGAGTCTTGGATTATGCAGTAAATAAAGCATATGGTAATGATAGGGAAATCAAGTGGTTAGAGCTATATGCTGGTTCAAATTCAATTGATTTACATGGATCAATACTGCCTGATGAAACACTAGATGCTATGAAAGAGTATCGAATATCTATAAAGGGTCCATTGACTACACCAATAGGGACCGGGCATAAGTCGATCAATGTAATGATAAGACAAAAGTTGGACTTGTTTGCGTGCGTACGACCAATTAAATATTTTCCAGGTACAAGCACTCCTATGGCAGAGTCTGGATTAACAGATATGGTTGTATTTAGGGAGAATACTGAAGATCTCTACTCGGGAATTGAATGGGAACCTGACTCAGAAGGTGCAAAGAGGATAATTGAGTTTATCAATAATGAACTTGGTTCATCACCTTTCAGATTTGAGAATAACTGCGGAATTGGAATTAAGCCGGTATCTGAAGAGGGAACCAAAAGATTAGTAAGAATGGCTATAGATTATTCTCTAGAGCTCAATAAATCTAGCATAACAATAGTTCATAAAGGTAACATCATGAAATACACAGAAGGTGCATTTCGTGACTGGGCATATGATGTTGTGAAGAGTGAATATAATGGAAATATTCTACAAGATGGGACTTATCTCATTGAAAATAATAAGTTTAATAGTGAATTAATTATCAAAGACTGTATTGCAGATAATTTTTTACAACAAATAATTCTCGCACCCGAGCAGCATGACGTTATCGCAACTCTCAACTTGAATGGTGATTACATATCAGACGCTTTAGCAGCACAAGTAGGTGGAATAGGCATGGCCCCAGGAGGAAATATAGGTAATGGATGCGCTGTTTTTGAGGCAACTCATGGATCTGCTGAGCCATTTGCTGGAAAAAATCGAGTTAATCCTGGGTCAATCATCCTGTCTGGTGAAATGATGCTTAGATATCTTGGGTGGACAGAAGCGGCTGACTTAGTTCTCAAGGGTGTCAAAGGCGCTATCAGAAACAAGCAGCTTACATACGACCTAGCTCGTGCAAGAGCAGGGAAAAGGCTTATTAGAATAAAAAATAACGATAAGAACAGAACTGTAGATGTTAAAGAGGAAATTACGAAATTAGTCCCTGGCGCAACTCTGGTTTCTACTAGTGGTTTTGGTGATGCAGTTATCAACAACACATAAGATTATTTATCTCGGAAAATAATTCTTCCTTTAGATAAATCATACGGAGTTAAAGCAACCATCACGGTATCACCACGAAGTATTCTAATGTAGTGTTTTCTTATTTTGCCTGAAATGTGCGCTGTTACGACATGACCATTCTCTAGTTCCACTCTAAACATTGTATTAGGTAGTGTCTCTATTACTTTACCGGACATTTCAATCTGTTCTTTTTTTGTCATATATAATATATTGTTGTGTATTGTAGCAAAATATTTAGTTATATAAATACAAAACAATTATGAATCAATCATCCAGAAAAAATAAAAAAGAGTTTAAATGCATCAACTTTAACCATCTTATGTCCATCTATGAGACTAATTATTATAATTTTAGATCAATTCTAGACAATAAATATTCAAAAAATAAAAAAAGCATTAATAGAGCTCTAAGAATCAAGGATATTCACAATGATAAATATACTCGTATTTTTAAAATTTATCATAATTTCAAATATGACAATAATTTTTCTGTGTTGAGTACATATTCAATTGCACCTCATCTTGTCTTTTATATGTACAATGATGCCAAACTTTTAGAAGTAAAATCCCTGAGCGACAATAAAACCTTCGCAAATTCAATTCAAGAAAAAATAAAACTAAACCTAAATCTATTCTATTGGTTAAAAGGCTATATAAATCAATAATATAACATATATTTATAATATTAACTTTTTGTAAATAATTTAATACTTTGTAACGTATGGGCTTGAAAAAACCCTTTTAAACCTTACAATTATAGTCAGGAATTAAGGAATCATTTTAGGAGGATGTAAAATGAAATTATCAGCAAAAGGAAGATATGCAATCAAAGCATTGGTAAATATTGCAACAAATGAATCTAGCACACCAAAGACACTGCTTGAAATATCAAAATATCAAGGAATATCTTTGTCGTACTTAGAGCAATTGTTTTCTCTTCTCAGAAAACATGATCTAGTAAGTGGTGTAAGAGGACCTGGAGGAGGTTATAGACTGAAGGATAGTCCTGATAATATAACCATAGCCAGCATAATAAAGGCTATAAATCCAGAGGGTATGCAAGATGTTGATCATCAGAAAACTGATGATGCTGTTTGGGATCAATTCAGCAAGAAACTTACAAACTATCTTGATACAGTTACTCTTGGCAGCTTGATTAATGAGACTAAATCTAAATCAGATGACATTGATTTAGAGGAATTAACCAACTATTATCAAGAAAATTAACTTTAACAAGCGTGAAGCTTGTTAAACAGGGAGACATAATGGCATATAGTGATAAAGTCTTAGACCACTATGAGAATCCTAGGAATGTGGGAACTTTCGATGAGGATGACAAAGTGGGAACGGGAATGGTCGGTGCACCAGCCTGTGGTGATGTAATGAAGCTACAGATCAAAGTTAATGATGATGGCGTCATAGAAGACGCAAAATTTAAGACTTATGGATGTGGTTCTGCAATAGCCTCAAGTTCACTTTTAACAGAGTGGGTCAAAGGTAAAACGCTTACAGAGGCTTCACTTATTAAAAATACTGATATTGCTGAAGAATTAGCACTTCCCCCAGTTAAAATACATTGTTCTGTATTAGCTGAAGATGCTATCAGTGCGGCGATAGAAGACTATAAAAGTAAGAAAAAATAACATTGCGATTGGACATCTATTCTAATACTATGTAACCATTCGAAATTTAATATAGGAGTGAATAAACATGGCAACAACACCAAAAACAATGTGCACAAACATTGGTAGTATGGAAAGAATGTTACGAGTGATAGCTGGAATAGCTATACTTTATATGGGACCTGGTCTTGGCTTAGGCATGTGGTCACTTATAGGCATAATCCCTATACTGACAGGTACAACTGGATGGTGTCCTTTGTATATACCATTTGGCATCAGCACATATAAAAATCAGTAATTAATATCTATAATAGGCGTGTGATGACACGCCTATTATGAAAAATTCAGCAAAAATAACTGGAAGGCCAGCATACTGGAGTTCAGCCACACGATATTTATCCTTAAGAGACCCTATAATTTCAAAATTAATTACTAAGCATAAATCAAATAGTTACCTTACAAGCAGTAATCCGATATTTAAGACTTTTTGTAAAATAATAATAGGTCAGCAGATATCAATTGAAGTTGCTAATTCTATAGAAAAAAAAATCGTAGAAAAAATTGGTAATTTATCATCAAAAAAATTTTTAAATACTGATGATCAGCTTCTTCGTAAATGCGGCCTTTCTTTTAGAAAAATTCAATACATCAAAGGAATTGCTAGAGAAATTATTTCTAATCCAAGTTATTTTACTAAAATTAATAAGATGGATGATTACGAGGCTGTTAAACATTTAACATTACTATATGGAATAGGACAGTGGTCTGCTGAAATGTTCTTGATATTCCATTTTAATAGAAAGAATATATTACCATTAGGAGATATAGGTTTAATAAATAGTTTTTGTAGAAATTATAATATCGAGAGAAATTCATTTATTGAAAAAGTTGCAAACTATAAAAAGTTATGGAGTCCATATTGTACAGTTGCTACTTGGTATTTATGGAGAGATATTGATGAAGATGTTGTACAATATTAAAAATTCTTGTTTATGAAATTATGAATGTACTTGTTATAGGTGGTGCTGGTTTTATAGGTTCACATTTGTGTGAAGAATATATCAAAGCGAACAACGTAGTTTCAATAGATAATTATATATCTGGAACTAAAGATAACCACATTGACAAGGTTGAATACTTGAATATGGATGCAAAGGATATTCTTTCCTTGGATAGAGAATTCGATTTAATATTCCATTTAGGTGAGTATTCTAGAGTTGAACAATCCTTAAAAAAAATAGATTTCGTCCTAGAAAATAATTCCTCACCAATTTTAAATGTTTTGAAATTTGCAAAACGTTCAAATGCAAAACTAATATACGCAGGTAGTAGCACCAAGTTTGCAGATAACGGCATGAATAAATTCAAGAGCCCATACTCATTCTCAAAATGGCAGAATACAGAATTAGTGAGATTTTATTGTGAATTAAACAAAATAACCTATGCCATAACTTATTTTTACAATGTTTACGGAGGTCGAGAAAATTATCAAGGTGAATTTGCTACAGTTATTGCAAAATTTCTAAACAGAAAAGAGTTGGGTCAGAATTTGGAGGTTACCCTCCCTGGAACACAACGAAGAAATTTCACTCATATTAATGATACTATCAAAGCATTAAAATTGATTGCAGAAGATGGTGAGGGGGATGAATTTGGCATAGCACACCATGAATCATTTTCTGTTATTGAGGTCGCAAAACTAATATCTGATAAAATTACCTTTATAAATGAGAGTCCGGCGAATAGATTAAATTCGGAACTTATAACAGATAAAATATTGGCGCTTGGATGGAAGCCCACATATTCACTCGAGGAGTATATTAAAAGTAAATGAAATGTAAACTCGCAATAATAGGTGGTAGCGGTATATATGACATTGAGACCGTCAGAGACTCAAAATGGATGACAGTAAATACTCCATGGGGCAAGCCGTCAGATGAGATTTTGCAGTGCGAGATTAATAATAAAAATATATTTTTTCTTCCAAGACATAATAGAGCACACAACCTCTCTCCATCAAATATTAATTATCAAGCCAATATCTATGCTCTTAAATCGCTTGGTATAACGGATATAATTTCTGTGTCAGCAGTGGGATCATTGAAAGAGAATTTATCACCAGGAACGTTTGTAATAATAGATCAATTCATCGATAGAACCTATATGAGAAAAAAGACTTTCTTCGAGAATGATTTAGTTGCACACGTGTCAATGGCTCACCCAACATCAATGAATTTGATGAGAATATGTGAGAAATCACTAGCTCAAACAAATATTCCATATCAGTTCGGGGGAACATATGTAACCATGGAGGGACCCCAATTTTCAACACTTGCTGAATCGAACCTTTACAGATCCTGGAACGCAGATGTAATAGGTATGACAAATATGCCCGAGGCAAAACTTGCAAGAGAGGCAGAAATTAGATATACATCCATCGCAATGATTACTGATTATGATTGTTGGCACCCAGATCATGCCAGTGTTGACGTTTCAATGATTATAGAAACTCTTAAAAATAATGCTAAGAATGCAAAAATTATGATTGAGCAAATTATTGGTCTTTATAACGATGACGTAATGATTGATGATCTTGATCAGTTTGCACTAGACACCGCTCTTATAACAGAGATTAAAAATGTAAAACTGGAGACTAAAGAAAAATTATTTAAGATCCTAGAGAGATTATTAGCAAAAAGTGAAGATAAATAATAAAAATTTTCAGACCATATGGTATACCAAAGATGAAAATGCCGTCAAGATTATTAATCAAAATAAACTACCTCATAACCTTGAAATTATAACACTCAATACAGTTGATGATGTCGTAGTTGCAATTAAAGAAATGAAAGTAAGGGGGGCACCGCTAATTGGATGTGCTGGTGCTTTTGGTGTATATCTATCATGCTTAAAATCACCTTTGAAAGAGGATATCAACAAAGATTGTGAAAATTTAATTGTCTCCAGACCAACCGCAGTCAATTTAAAATGGGCTGTTAACAGGGTAAAAAACATAATTCTGAATCTTCCAGAGAGTGAGAGGACAACAAATGCCTTAAAAGAGGCATTATTGATTGTTGATTCCGATGTTAAAAATTGTCAGCTTATTGGTGAACATGGCTCTAAAATTATACAAAATATTTCAGAACAAAAACAAAGTATTGTTAATGTGCTCACTCATTGTAATGCGGGCTGGCTAGCTACTGTTGATTGGGGTACAGCAACATCGCCCATTTATTTTTCAAAAAATAAAGGAATAAACTTGCACGTATGGGTTGATGAAACTCGCCCTCGTCTTCAAGGGGCACATTTAACCTCTTTTGAATTGAACAACGAAGAAGTTGATAATACCATAATCTCTGATAATACTGGTGGTTACTTAATGCTCAATAAAAAAGTTGATATTTGTATTATTGGTGCCGACAGAATTATGTCTAATGGTGACGTCATAAATAAAATAGGAACGTATGAAAAAGCATTAGCTGCATATGCTAATAATATACCATTTTATGTCGCTGCACCAACAAGTACGATTGATTTTTCGAAAACATCCACAGAAGACATAGCTATAGAAGAAAGATCATCAGCTGAAATGAATATAGTATCAGGTATACAAAATGGAGAGATTCACAATATTAATATTTATCCAATACACTCTAAGTCATATAATATTGCATTCGATATTACACCATCAAAATATATAACAGGGTTAATATGTGAATTTGGACTATTTGATTGCAACAAGACTTCTTTTGAAAAAATAAAAACATTTATCTAAATGATGCAGCAATATTTCCTCCATCAACGGTGAGTATTGCACCAGTAGTTTTCTCTGAAATCGCAAGGTGATAGAATGCTTTTGCTACATCAACTGCATATACCTCTTTGTTTAACAGATTTCCTTCCATATATTCACGCGTAGATATACCCCTAGCTTTAGATCGTTTAGAAATCATTTTTTTATTTAATATTCCGCTCATAATCCTATCAGCATTTACGCCATTCGATCTTATACCGAAGGAACCATAATCAATCGCATATTGTTTACATAAATTCATTAAGGCAGCTTTAGGCAATCCATATGGACCAAATGATTTTCCTGGATTGACAGATTGCTTTGAAATGTTAAATAACAAGCAACCCTTTGTATTTTGCTGTATTAGTATATTTGTAGTTATTGAAGCGCAATACTGATGTGAGAAAAAATTATCGTCAAAACTTTTTTTTAATTCCTTATCACTTATATCAGCAATCATACCTTGTGGAGCGTTTCCAGCATTAGATATCAGAATATCCAATCCACCATATTCATTAATAATCGTGGAAAACGCTTTCTCCACTGATTTTTTCTCAGACACATCACATTTGATACATAAATCACTATATTGTTTTCTAAAATCTTTTACTGAGCTGCCACACACATCAAGAAGTACTACTTCTGCACCTTGATTCTTAAAAATCTTATAAGTCTCAAAACCTATTTTTCCCAAGGCGCCAGTTATAACTACAATTTTTCCTTCTAGCTCTCTTTTTTGCTTTTTAAGTTTAGCTTGCTCTAACGACCAATACTCCATATCAAAAAGTTCATTTTTAGTAATTGTTTTAAAATGTGATGTCGATTCGATATCTTTTATGACCATTATATTTTGCTCTGCTATATCCATTGCTATCATAGAATCTTTTTTTGTCTGTCCAACAGAAACCATTCCTATATCTTGCAAGTAAATAATATTTGGACATGAATCAAGCATATGTTTTTTTATTTTAGATTTAGCATTGAATTCGTTAAAATAATTCTCATATCGTTTTCTATACGATGCAATTTCTCTGATAATAAGCTTTCTAATATTTTTTGTTTTTGTAATTTTTTCTCTATCAATAAATAATGGGAATGGCTTTATTCTTATAACATGATCTGGTGTAATCGTTCCCTGGTTCATATAATATTTTGCTCGACTATGATTCATAAAATCTATTATATTTTTATTTGTTTTAAAACTCAGAATATACGGATTCTTTGTTGACACAGCCCCACGAATAACAGGCAAAATCATCTCAGGAGTAAACGCACTGCTGATTTTTCTCTCTTTGATAACTGCAAATGAACTTTTTTGTTTTTTGAGATAGTTCTCTGCAATTGAGACGTACTTAATCATGAGCCTGTATGATTCTTGTGCACTATTTGAAAAAGTAAATATTCCATGATTCATTAGTATTAGGGCATTAATTTCAGGATAGTTTTTTAGATACTCGTTTACTTCTAATGCTAGACTAAACCCTGGCATGATATATGGCATTACTTTTACATTGTCATTGAATATGTCATTACACAATGCCTTACCGTTTGCTCGATTAGTTAGTGTCAAGATAGCATTTGAATGAGTATGATCTACATATTTATGCGGCAGAAAAGCATGTAAAAAGGTTTCCACGGATGGGTTTGGAGATTTAGAATTTAATAAGTTCCTTTTCTGATAGGAAACCATATTATCATCGCTTAGATATTTCTTTTTCCTGAGTTTTAAAAGAGGCTTTAACTTTACTGCTGGAAGGCCTTCGGGTTCTATATTTGATAGATCCCAACCACTTCCTTTTACACAAATTACATCATGATATGAATCATCGATATCCTTGAGTTTTGTCTTTACCGATGTATTACCACCACCATGTAATACAAGACTATTCTCTCTTCCTATCAATCTAGATGTATACACTCTCAAGGCCATGTCTTCGTGATAACCAAGAGCTTTATATTTTTTTATATAACGTACTGATTCTTCTTTATTCCATTGATTTTTCATATTGTGTATAATGATATACGTGAAATTTCTAAAAAATATAGCATATAAAGCACTTAAAGCCTATAAATATAGGTTTCCCAAAGTATTATCTATAGAATTTTCCAGTGCTTGTAATGCAAAATGCATAATGTGTCCCCAACCTGAAATGGACAGGAAAAAAGAAAATATGTCCTACGAAACCCTTGATCTTGTTGTTAAATATTGCAAAAACATGCCACTTAAAAAAATCAATTTATTTTGGATGGGTGACTCAACAGTAGATAAAAATATGATTGAAAAAATAAGAATCATCCGTAAAAATCTACCAAAAGTAAAACTTTATCTATCTACAAATTCTCAATTACTTTCTCACAAAAGATCAGAGATTATAATTAATGAGCATCTTCTTGATGTAATAAATTTTGATATTGATGGTTTTACTCGAAATACTTTTGAGAGCGTCAGAAAAAGATTAAAATTTGATACTGTCATAGATAATGTCAATTTCTTTCTTAATCATTTAAAGCATTCTAATAAAAAAATTCAAACAAGAGTGACTATAATTGATATGGCCCCTACGAAACATGAAGTTAAAAAATTTGTGGAGCACTGGACTGGTAAAGTAGATAAAGTTGATGTAAATCATTACAACACGTGGTTAGGAACACAAGAAGAGAGAAATTACGACAGTGATGAGCATATAAAGGAAGAAGATCAAAATAGATTTACTGAAAGTACAACAGAGGCTTTCAATTTCTCGTGTACACATCCATGGGAGGAAATGGTAATTGGTGCTGATGGGAGAGTTGGTCTATGCTGCCTTGATTACGAACTCTCTGCTGAGGTTGGAAATATTTATAACAATTCTCTTAAAGCAATCTGGCAAGGTGAAGAAATGAATAAATACAGAGCTTTGCATGAAGATAGAGCGTATTATAAGATTAGTGCTTGCAAAGAATGTAACGCGCATACATTTCAAAAAGATAAATTATGGGCCAAACTGCAAAACTGATTTCAAAAAATATAGAAGTAATAAAAAATTTTCCAAAGAAAGGGATTCTTTTTCAGGATATATTTTCAATAACTAGCAAACCTCAGATATTTAGTAGGATAATAAACGAAATATCAAAAGTTGTAAGTGATAATAAAATTACTAAGGTTATTGGAATTGAATCACGAGGTTTTATTTTTGCGTCAGCAGCAGCCATTAAATGTAAAATTCCATTTGTCCCAATCAGAAAACCAAACAAATTACCCGGAAGCGTTTATAGACAAAAGTATAAGCTCGAATATGGTACTGATGAAGTACAAATTCAAAAGAAATCTATTACTAAATCGGATAAGTTACTCATTGTTGATGATTTGATAGCTACGGGTGGAACAGCGCTTGCTGCATCTAAATTAATTCACAAATTAAACTCTAAGAAGCAGATTTTTTTTTTCGTAATAAATCTTGAGAACCTCAATGGGATCAAGCTCCTTAAATCAAATAATGCTAAAGTCATTACATTGTTTGATACCCAGGGATAGAAACACTTTTATTTTAATAATATATATATATAATGACTATGTAATTAAGCTGTTGTTCGTGAATTTATAATTTGTAAACCTTCTTAATTATCAATGAACTAAGGAGAATAATTTGAAAACAGGAACAGTAAAATGGTTTGATACTACCAAAGCATTCGGTTTTATTAAACCAGATGAAGGCGATAAAGATATTTTTGTTCATCAGTCTGATTTATTAGATGGAACAATTAAAGAAAATGACAAAGTTGAATTTGAAACAGAGGATGGACCAAAAGGCATCAGAGCTGTTCAAGTTAAAACAGTCTAAAACTATTCAAAATGATAAGCCTATCTAATCAGATAAAAGATTTGATTAGAGCAGGCAAGAAAGATGGGTACATCTTAGAAACTAAGCTTTCAGAGTGTATCTCATCTTTATCCAAAACTGATCAGGATTATATAAGAAATACTATAGATGGATTTAAGATACAAATTGTGGAATCGACTCATGAGTATGATGAACTGAAATACTTGTCTGGAAAAGATGCTATTGAATTTCTTCAAAATCTCAGTGATGGCAAATATCATGCTTTTGATAAAAAAAACGATGAATAATAATTAACGCTGGATAGCTCAACTTGAAAATTATATGGAAAGAAACTTCATCAAAAGATAGTATTTTCAATAAAGGTTTTGTTTTATCGTCACCAAACTTGAAAAATAAACATAAAATTTTAGCTGTTGATCTAGACCATACTCTCATTGATACTGATATGATATGGGAGGGATTAAAATACATCCTAGTAAGGGGAATATATAATTTACCGAAATTAATATTGCTTTTAACCTTTAAAGGAAAAACATATGCAAAAAAATTTCTATTTGATAAAACGAATATAGATATTAAAACACTTCCCTTCAACAAAGGAGTTATTAACTTCATCAATCAGCATAAGTCAGATTATAATCACATCATACTCATATCTGGTTCTTATCATAAATATGTAGAAAAAATCGCAGAACATCTTGATATCTTTGATTCCTCGGTCGGTACAACATTAGGCACAAATATGATTAGTGAAAATAAGATACTGTTCCTCAACCAGAAATTTAAAAACTTTGTATTTGATTACATTGGTGATAATAAAAAAGATATTCCAATTTGGGAGGAATCCAACATCGCATATGTTGTAGACAATGGAAATATAATTAACCATATAAAACATATTGATTATAAGATCGTACAAAAAAAATAATTAGACACTTATATCATTAAAAATTATGTTAAGATCTCACAAACGAAGAGATTTGATTTATGAATACCAACAAAACTAATGAAGTTATAGAAATTCTCAATAAGATTATGGAATATGAATTATCAGGTGTGGTTAGATATACTCATTACGCGCTGATGATAACTGGTAGAGACAGGTTGAGTTTAGCTCAATTTTTTAAGGATCAAGCCAGCGAATCTCTTGTTCATGCTCAAGAAGCTGGTGAAATTGTTACAGGCCTTGGAGGACATCCTTCTTTAAAAATACAGCTTATTGAAGAAACAAACAAACATACTGCGATTGATCTTCTTAATGAAAGTTCAGTTCATGAAACAGAAGCAGTTGATCTATATAAAATACTGCTTGACATAGTGAAAGATGAAAGCATCTATATAGAAGAGTATGCACGAGGAATGATTAAAGCTGAAGAAATGCATGCTATCGAAGTAAGTAAAATGCTAAAAGACTATGCAGATGCATAGTACAAGAATAGACTAAGACCTGGCACTTATTTTTTTATTACATAGCTGGAGCAATTTCTGGCAAATATTTATTTTTTATCAACGATGGATTTATTTTTTATGCTCTGTTGTCTTTGCTATGGATATAATTGATTATAGTATGATGAATAAAAAAAAATTGATATTTGGGTTCATTGATCGTGAGAAACCATTAACTTGGATAATAGCAATCATAATTGCTATGTTAATTATACCTTTGGTAGTAACTTTTACTTTATATTATGGTATGAAACCATAGTTTTCTAGAATGGATCCATTTACACAAGGAATAGTTGGCACTACAGTCGCACAGACAGCTACGAAAAAAAATACTCTTGTTATTGCAAGTGTAATTGGATTATTATCAGGACTTGCTCCTGATTTAGATATATTTATCCGATCCAGCACTGATCCATTATTGTTTTTAGAATATCATCGACATTTTACGCATTCTCTAATTTTTATACCTATAGGAGCTTTGATTTGTGCCACTGTGTTTTTTTACTCTTTTAGCAAAAGATTTAACTTAAGTTTTAGAGAAACCTATCTTTATTCATTATTAGGATATGCAACTCACGGAATTATAGATTCTTTTACTACCTACGGAACTTTGCTTTTTTGGCCAATTACAGATGAAAGAATTGCATGGAACGCGATATCGGTAATAGATCCTTTATTTACAATCCCTATTTTTGTTTTAGTCCTTATGAGCTTGCTAAAGAGAG
>MDSW01091821.1_pt1 | contig 17216 bp, 13 predicted proteins | sample 811171 | NCBI WGS metagenome assembly MDSW01 (sample SAMN05326641, study PRJNA326480) | marine metagenome | isolation source: seawater | place: Atlantic Ocean: North West | collected 2012
AATTTATCAATTTCCTCTCTACTAGGCATCGAATTAGCTGTTCCTATTCTAGTAGTAGAAATTCCAGCAAATGTATTGGCAAAAACTATAGCATCCTTTATATCTTTATCTTCACAAAGGGCTGCTGCAAAAGATCCGTTAAAAGCATCTCCTGCCCCAGAAGTATCAACAACTTTATCTCCCAATGAAAGTGCAGGAACGAAATGGCTTATATCTTTGTTTTCAAAATATACGCCGTTTTCACCTAGAGTTATAACTACATTTTTTATTCCTAAATCTAATAAATCTTTAGAAGAATTTTTTGCATCATCTTGGTTTTTAATTTCTTTATTTGCATAAAAGCTTGCTTCAGATTCATTTGGAGTGAAGTAATCAATTAAAGGAAATAAATCTTTAGGAAGGGTTGCAGCTGGTGCTGGATTTAAAATTGTAGTAACATTATTTCTTTTAGCTACTTTTAAGGCATGAATAGTTGTCTCTAAAGGTGTTTCTAATTGAGTTAAAAAAAATGAGGCATTTTTTATTTCTTCCTCAGCTGTATTAATATCTTCAATAGTTAAAGCACCGGCAGCTCCTGGAACAACAGAAATAGCATTATCTCCTGTTTCTTTATTTAAAAGTATTGCTGCAACTCCTGTGCTTTTATCTTCAGTAACAAACAAATTTTCTGTTTTAACATTTGTTTCTGAATATATTTTTTTCGCCATTTGACCGTAATTATCATTTCCTATCTTGGAAATAAAACTAACATCAGCCCCAGCTTTGCCCGCTGCAACTGCTTGGTTAGAACCTTTGCCTCCAGGTCCAACAACGAAATCATCTCCTAAAACTGTTTCCCCTTTAGTTGGTATTTTGCCAAAAAAAGCCAGATCAGCAACAAAAATTCCTAGTATGCTTAAACTCTTCAAAGGACCTCCTTATTATTATAGAATAAACTAGATTTTTTTTCCTAAACTTTCAAGACACTTATTACATTGAAATAAATTCTGCAGCCTTTTTATTTGCTATATTTATAGCCTCATGAAGATTTTTTTCAGATATCAGTGCCCCACAAAAAGTACCTGCAAATGTGTCTCCAGCCCCATGCGTACTTTTAACTTTAACTTTTATTCCTTTAAAATGAATAGGATCTTTTTGTGTTTCGCAGAGAATAACACCTTCATCACCTGCTGAAAGGATTGCTATTGGAAACTTTTCTGATAATTTTTTTGAAGCTTCCATTGAATCATTTAATCTATTTATTTCAATATTAGTTATATCTTGAGCTTCAATAGTATTAACTAGAATAATATCTATATAATTAATTAATTCAGAATTGATTTTTTTTGCTGGAGCAGCATTGTAAAATACTCTTACTCCTCCTTCTTTTGCTTTTTTGGCAGCTAATAAATTTGTTTGTTCTTCTATTTCATTCTGAATCATTAATATTTCAGTATTTTTCCAAATTTCAGATTTATTTAATATATTAGTATCTATCTGTAAATTAGCACCAGAAACTATTATAGCACCATAATCGCCTTCATTATCAGAAATAGCTACACTCATTCCTGAATTAAAATTATTTAAACATTGAATATAGTTTGTATTAATTTTTTTATTTTTAAGTTCTTGTAAAATATACTTTGCAAAATCATCTGTACCAACAGCGCTAATTAATTTAGTAGGAACAGGATAGTTAGAGGCAGCAATTGCTTGGTTGCCACCTTTACCTCCTAATTTAGGATACCATTTTTTTCCTTTTATTGTTTCACCGGTACGAGGAATACTATTTGATTCTAAAAAAATATCGTAATGCAAACTTCCCAATACCAATATTTCTTTTGAAGACATACTATTTAGAATTCAAATTATACAATGCTTTATTAAAAATTTGACTAGAAGTTACAGCATCTTGATTTGCTATTGCATGAGACAGACTATTATCTGCTAATAATTTTTTAACAATCTTTAACATTTTTTTTACTGTATCAATATTAGCTTCACATTCTTTGACTGGATCAAGATCAGTAGAATCAGGAAATGTATCGAAATATATTGCTCCGTTATATCCGTCTTTATAGACTTGGTATAATAATTCGACAGTTGCCAATTGATGAACTGACCCCACCATTAATCCATCATCTCTTTTGCCGTATCCATCGTTTAAATGTAAACCTAAAAGTTTAGAGTTTTTTGCAACCATTGCAGCAGAGAAAGCAGGTTGTTCATCAGCATATAAAATATGTGCAAAATCTAAAGTCACTCCTAAATTTGAAAGATTAATCTCTTTTATCGCTAATAAAGTTGAAAAAAGATTTGATAATAAAGAATAAGCGCGTGGTTCATTTGGTTTATATTCAATACTAATTTTGCATTCTTTATTATGCAACGCAACTTCTCTAATTCCATCAATTTCATTTTGCCATAACTTTTTATAATCTGATTGAAAACCATAATCAAAACCATCCTGTCCTAACCATAATGTCATTAAATTAGATTTTGATTTCATCGCTGCATCTATTCCTTTTTTTGTTAGATCAATTGCTTCTTGGCGAATTTTTTTATCAGGATTTGTAAAAGCTCCTATTTTAAAAGCTGGATTAGTATAATAACGCATTGCTAGCCCATTAACTTTAAGTTCATTGTCTTCAATAACTTTAAGAATCTGATCGAAATCATCTTTTACGTGATCAGGATAGTTTAAATCTAAGTCTGTAAGTCCATTTACAGTACCTGCTCTTTCAATTAAATTTTCAGTTTTTAAAGATGATATTTGATTTTTCCAAAAAATATGAGGTTTTGCAGCAAATGAATTTAATCTCGTTGCAAATCTTTTTCCTAACATCAAGTATTTTCCTTGTTTTTTTTTAAATTATAGTTGGTTTTTCTTATTGTTCATATTATCTTCTTATGTATATTATTTTTTATTAAATGATATTTTATTAGTTTTGCAACTGATAAAATTTTTTATTTTTCGTTAGGAGGAACAATGAAAAAATCACTTTATGAATATGCTATAGCTTCTAGCAGACGTACTTTCTTAAAAGGTGCTGCTGGTGCTGGTGCTGTGGCTGCTATGAGTGGTGGCTTAGCTTCTGTAGCAAATACTGCATTTGCTGCGGATGATCTAAGAGCTGCTATTCTACAAGTTCCTGGTGTTGGTGTTGGATCACCTACTGATGCTGATTGGCAAAAAGTAGGAGAAATGACACTTGGAGCAACCAAGAACAATGTTAAAGAAGGTGAGTTTAAAGGTGTTAAACTTAATTTTATGGGTTTAAATAACCAAAACTTACATAACATGTTATTTCGTGGCTTTTTAAAACCATGGGAAAAATATACTGGTGCAGAAATTAATTGGATTGATCTTGCTCAAGCTGATTATAATGCTCGTTTACAACAATCAATTGCAACTGGAACTGTAGACTTTGATATCATTGAAATGGGTGCTCCATTTGAAGGTGATGTTTGTGGTAAAGGAATGGCTTCAGAAATGCCTGATTGGGTAGCACAACAAATAGATATGGATGATTATGTTGGTTATCTAAAAGCTCCTGTTGGAACTTGGGAAGGTAAAACTTACAGAATATCTATTGATGGTGACTGTCATAACTTTAACTACAGAACTGATTATTTCAGTAATGCAGATTTAGCTAAGGCTTGGAAAGATGAAGGTCACTCAGGAAATTGGGAAGTTCCTAAAACTTGGCAAAAAGTTCAAGAGGTAACTAAATTTCTAAAAGGTAAAAAAATTGATGGCATGGATGCTTATGGTTATCTTGATCCTTTAAAAGGATGGGGTGGATTTGGTTTTTATTTCTTAGGAAGTAGAGCTACAGCTTATGCAAAACATCCAAATGATCCAGCATTTTTATTTGATCCAGATACTATGAAACCTCGAGTAAATAATCCTGCTTGGGTTCGTGCAATTCAAGATGTATTAGATGTTATTGATGCTCAACCCCCTGATCAGATCAACGCTGATCCAGGAACAACAGGATTCCAACAATTCCTAGCTGGAACTGGATCTATGTTATCTTGGTGGGGTGATATTGGATCTAACGCTAATACTAGTGATAATTCACTTATTGCTGGTAACGTTGCATTTGATATTCTTCCAGGATCTGATGATGTTTGGAATCACAACGCTGGAAAATGGGAAACACTTTCTAGCGGACCTAACTATGCTCCTAATATGGCTTACATTGGATGGGGTGTTTACGTTATGGCAACAGTTGATTCTGACTCTACTAAACGAAAAGCAGCATGGTCTGCAGCTGCTCATATTGGAGGTAAAGACTTATCGCTATGGTGCTCAATGTATCCTTCTGGATTCCAACCATATCGTAACAGTCACTTCAATACTAGTGAGTGGACTGGAGCAGGTTATAGTCAGGAATTTGCAGAAAACTACTTAGCTTCTGAAGCGAATTCATATAACCACTCTAATGCAGCTATCGAACCTCGTATTCCTGGTATTTTCCAATACTATAGTGTTGCGGAAGATGAACTAGCTAAAATTTATGCTGGCCAATACGATGCTCAAACAGGTGCTGATAACATTGCTGCTGCTTGGGAGAAAATTACAGATCAAATTGGAAGAGATAAACAAATCAAGCTTTATAAAGCTTCATTAGGTCTATAATTTATATTTTTTATCTAGCGGCTATAAAGCCGCTAGATTTTTTATCACATTTATTTAATAAGCTCTTGATACATGAGTAATTTAAAAACATCTGAAAGAGACCCTCTTTACGTAGTTGAACCATTAGTTGTTAATCCTACAAAAAAATTTATTGGCAAGTTGTTAGTATGGGGAGCATTTTCTTTGATGATGTTATTAGCAATAATTCAATATTTAAAAGTTAACGAAAATATTAATTTTGGATTTACAACATGGAGGCCAGTTTTATATGCGTACATTTTTTGGGGTTTTTCAATTGGGTATTCTCGTGTTTTAATTTATGGTGAAAAAGGAAAAAGATCTCTTTTTGTTATCCCCGCTGTAATGTTTATTATTTCCATTGTTATTTTTCCTCTAATCTTTGGATTGTATGTTTCTTTCACTGACTGGAATTTGAGTTCATTTGAAGGAAGAAAATTTAATGGATTAGATAATGTATATCAAATGCTTGGAGATCCATATTACTGGAATGCGCTTTATAACATGTTAATATATATATTTTTTGTCATTGTTGAATTTGCAATAGCTTTTGGTTTAGCTTTACTTCTTAATGCAAATATTGTTGCAAGAAAGTTTTTTCGAGTATCATTTTTACTTCCTCTAATGTTAAGCCCAGTTGCAGTAAGTTGGATGGTTGGAAAATCTATGCTAGAGGTAAGATTTGGACCAATTACTAAATTAGCAAAAACTTTAGGTTGGGATTCCCCTGCATTTTTTTCAACTCCAGAAATAGCAAAAATTTCAATTATGGTGATGGATAGCTGGACATATATTCCTTTCATGATGATTATGCTGCTAGCTGGATTACAAGGCCTTCCTAGAGAAATTTTAGAAGCTGCTCGAGTAGATGGTGCAACAAAATGGCCAATGTTTTGGAAAATAATTTTTCCTATAATGCTACCTGTATCGCTTACAGCTATATTAATTAGAATAATATTTAAACTTAAAATAGCAGATATTATTATTAATGTAACTAGTGGAGGACCGGGAGGTGCCACAGACTCAGTTACGAGTTTTATATTTAGAGAATATCGAGATAGATCAAATGTTGGTTACGGTACTCTCCTCGCCTTTGTTTACTTAATTTGTATAATTATATTTATGACAATTCTTCTTAAGATAATTAATAGATGGATGGAAAGACCCTCATGACTAGCTATAAATATTCAGAAAAAATAATAATTTATAGCTTATTGATTCTTTGGGCTTTTATATGTTTATTTCCTATTTTCTGGACTATTACTACTACTTTTAAAATTGCTCCTAACGTACAAAGAGGTGATATATTGCCTTGGATAGATTTTGTACCAAGATGGAAAGGTCTTAGATCTCTTGGAATGTCTCCTGATACAATTTTTAATGAATCAACCGTTAGAGATGAATTTTTAAAAAGGTTTTTTAATACTTTTATAATTTCAACATGTGCCTCAGGTTTAGCTGTATTTTTGGGCACAACAGCTGCTTATGGTTTAAGTAGGTTTAATTATAAATTTGGACCAATGAGAAATCCTGATATTTCTTTTTTCTTTTTATCGCAATTAATACTTCCTCCCGTTGTTTTAGCTATGCCTGTTTTAATTTTATATAGAGAGTTGGATTTTCTTGATACAAGGATAGGTTTGATATTACTATATACATTAACTGTTCTCCCAATAGTTATTTGGATCATGCGAGATCAGTTTAATGCTGTTCCAATTGAATTAGAAGAGGCAGCACTTGTAGATGGTGAAACGGTCTGGGGGTCTTTTCGAAGAATAGTTCTTCCAATAGTAATTCCAGGCATTGTGTCAGCTTTTATTTTATCATTAGTATTGTGTTGGAATGAATATTTATTTGCTGCACTTCTAACGAGTACAGATGCAAAAACTCTACCAGTTATGGTTGCTTCACAAACAGGATCACAAGGAATTAATTGGTGGTCAATGGCTGCTTTATCAGGAGCCTCTATTGCTCCTCTAGTAGTAGTTTGTATATTCTTAGAAAAGTATATTGTAAAAGGAATGGCTGCTGGAGCAATTAAAGGTTAATCATCCATTTCTTTCATTAAATCTTTTGTTCGCTCATATAGAGTTCTAAAATTTTTATATCCTTTAATATAAATTTTATTTTCATTAGCATGAATTTCACTATCAACTACATTCCACTTATTTATTTCATCTTTTTTCACATCTCCTGTTGCTAAAGCTGATAAAAAAGCATCGCCGTATGACGCCCCTATTGTATTTTTTCTTATAATTTGATTGATACCTATAATATCAGAAGTTGTTTGAGACCAAAGTAAATTTTTAGTTCCACCTCCAACACTGAAAAGTTTTTTTGGAAGAATATTTAATTCTTCAAAAGTATCAAAAACATGTTTTGTTCCATAAGATATTCCTTCAAAAATTGAACGGTATAAATCTGATCGTTTATGTGTAAGGTTCAATCCAAAAAATGATCCTTTTGCATGCGTATCATGAATTGGAGTTCTTTCTCCAGAAAAATATGGAAGGAAAATTAACCCGTTAGAGCCAATAGATGATAACTCGGCTTCTTTAGCAAGTATTGCAAAAGCATTTTCTTCTTTAATGTCTCTTGCAAATTCATTTTTAAACCAATGAGTTAAAGTTCCACTTGTTGAGAGACCTGCCAAGGAACAATGTTCACCCTGAAATAACCAAGGAGCATACCACAAGCGATTATCAAATATTGGCTTGTCAGTAAGAGATATAAAAAACATTGTAGATCCATACATCATCATCATATCATAAGGATTTACTACTCCTACGCTTAAAGCTTCTGCTGCAGCATCTATTGTTCCTGCTGTAACTATAGTTCCTTCTTTTAAACCTGTTTCTTTAGAAGCCTTAGAAGTGACATTACCAATTATTTCATTTGTCCAAACTAATTTAGGTAGTAAATCCAGATTTATTAAATTTGGTGCTATTTTATCGCTCCAACAAAAATTTTTTATATCGTAAAAAGGAGTTGAGTTAGCTGCTGAAAAATGATCAATGCAGTAATTATCTGTTAACTTAAAATTAATGTAGGAAGTAGAGTTTAATATTTTATGAGTTTTTTTATACAAGTCATTTTTATTTTTTTTAAACCAAGCAATTTTTGGACCAATTGATTGAGAAGTAAGAGGATTCCCACCAAAATCAATTATTGTTTTTTCACCAATTAAAGAATTAAACTCTTCTATTTCTTTAAATGCTCTTGTATCAACTCCATACAGTACTGCATTCATAAGAGGTATACCTGCTTTATCTACAGGAAGCATACATGGTCCAATAGCGCTTGCCGTAACAGCTTTAACATTATTTGGATTACAAGAATTTTTTTTAAATAAATCTTGGCAAATAAAAATAAAATCTTCCCACCAATCTTCAATAGGCCTATGTTCAGCCCAACCCTTTTGTGGAACAATTAATTCATGTCGTTTAGCAGACTGAGCAATTATTTTGCCTTCAATATTTACCAGAACTCCTTTAGTTTCATAAGTTCCAATATCTATTCCTAGATAAAGATTGTCATTCATCTTTTTAAATTTATTTTATTATCTATGCTTATTATGGTTTTAAATAGTAATTCCTTTAACTTGAATATATCTCTAATATCACAAACTTCATTTGGGGAATGTGAGTAACGAATTGGAAAACCTAAATCGATACATGCTATTCCTTTGCCTAATAGTTGAACATACGAAGCATCAGTTAAAATACCTGATGTGGCACTTCTTTGTAAATTAATATTTTGTTTTGAGGCTGTATTTTCAAAAAGTTTTACTAATTTTGGATGAGGTATAACACCATTCAAGGTTCCTCTACCATGGAAAGAATATAGACTCATAGATGGGCCATTACCTAATTTAATATCACCGTTTCCTGACATTTCTGGAGTATCAGTCGCTAGCGCAATATCTATTTGGATAGCAATATCTGGATTAAGTTTTTGTGCCATTGGAAGCACTCCCCTTAAATTAAACTCTTCCTGAACTGAAAAAACAACATGGACTGTTGGTCTGTTTTTAATTTTTTTAAGCTTCTCTAACACTTCTAAAATTATCCCACAACCAACTCGATCATCAAGAGATGTGCCAGCTAAGCAGTTAGAACCAATAACTTCTATACAAGGTTTGTAGGTTATAGGAGATCCTATATTAATATTATTTTTTATTACCTGTTCTTTTGAAGAAAAACCAAAATCAAAAAAAAGATCTCGAAATGTAGCAACATTATATTTTTCCTCAGGTAGTGTCGCATGATGTGATTTGTTTGCAATAACACCAGAAAAATATTTTCCTTTTTTATTTTTGACTACAACACTTAAAGATGGTAAAACTTTTTCTGGAACACCCCCAAGTCTTTCTACTTTTATAAGTCCATTATTTTCAATTTTTTTTACTACAAAACCAAGTTGATCCATATGAGCAAAAAGCATCACAGATGGATAATTTTTTTGACCTTCAAGTGTGCAAACCAAATTTCCCAAGTTATCAGAATCATAACTTAATCGTTGTTTCTTTAACTTATTTTTAAGATAATCACGAACTTCATCTTCATGTCCTGATAATCCTGGTATTAAACATAAATCAGAAATTAATTTAAATAGAGATAATTGAGCTTTATTCATAACTATCTTAAACTTTTAACTTTTTGCATAAAATCTATTGCTCTTTTTTCATCAACAGCATTCCATGTATCTCCATCAACTTTAAGGGAAGATCCAATAATAACACCATCAGCAAATTTTAAAGTTTCTTCAACATTGGTAATATTTACTCCAGTATTTGCAAGAACAGGCACTTCCGTAACAATCTCTTTTACTGATTTTAATTCGTTTAAATCAGCAGATTCACCTGTAACATTACCTGATACAAGAATGGCATCTGGTTTGGATGAAATAATTGCACTCTTTGCTCTTTCAGCAACACTTCGTTTATCTAATGAATAAGCGAATTCAGCGCTTATATTGAAAAAAAGTAATAAATCTTCACGGTCAACTGATTTCCTATATCTAACAGCTTTGCCAGCATCTGGTTTCCACAAGCCCATGTCTGAAGCATATGTGCCAGTAAATATCTCTCTTGCAAAACTAGCACCAGTAGCAGCTGCTAATGCTATTGTGCTTATTGGATCCCATAAAACATTTACTCCAAAAGGGACTGAGATTTCTTCTTTTAAAAGTCCAATAACGTAAGCCATAGTAGCTGTAGACGATACATTAACTTCTAATTCATATGGTCTATCATTTTCATTGCCAAACATAATGGCATCTACACCAGCTTTTTGAAGCGCCTTGATATCATTTCTTGCATTTTCAATTATTAAATTCAATCCACCTTTAGAGTTATACAAAGGGGAGCCCGGTAAAGCAGATAAATGAACCATAGCAATAATAGGTTTTGATTTGGGAAATAATTTATCAAATGTCATCGTTAAAAAAAATTACCTAAACAATCCAAACAGTTCCATCAGGTTTTAATACACCCTTAGTGAAGATAAAACATCCATATGGTCGTGTGTCACTTGTTGTAATAACAGCAAATGTTTTTTTTGCTTCAGAATAAAATTTTTGTCTTTCAATTGAACCAACTTTCCAATTAGATCCTGAAACTTTATTTACTGTATCTATCAAATCTTTATGTACTTCATTGATTTCATCTGGCTTTCCATCAATTTCCATTCGTAAAACAGGTTCAGGAATAAAGCTATCTAAAGGAAAAACTGATAAAATTGCTTCAGCTGCCTGCGGTATATTTAAGCCATCCATTCTAAGTAAATTGTCAGTATGAGAATAAGAAGGGAAATTTGCATCACTTAAAATAAATCTATCACCATGACCCATAGATCGTAAAGTTGATAAAATATCAGGACTTAATAATGGATTAACATTAATTAACATAAATCCAATATATCATATTATTCACCGTAAGGTATCCAAATATTCTTGATTTGAGTACTTTGATGCAAAAACTCATTTAAAAATGATTCATTTTTAGAAAACCAATCAATATCTTGTTCCTCAGGACACCAAAATCTTTTTAAATTAGAAACAGTATTTCTTATCAAGTCACTTTTTGCAGATTTATCTTTACCAAAGTACCATATGCCATCAATATTTTCATGCAAAGAAAGTGTTGATGTTAATGCATTTTCTTTAGATGTTAAAATATTAATATAGCCATCTGGAACATCTGAAGTATCAAATACTTGATACAATTCTGTTGCAATTAACGAAGTTTTTTGACCTGGCACAACAATGTTTGAATTGCCTGTAGAAAAAATAGATCCAACTACTGTTATTAAATTCAGTAAGGGTAAATTATTATTTAATATTGATGCAATAACACCTAATGGCTCCTTCATAGCTAAAGTTAATCCTCTCATAGGAGGATTATGAATTTGTCCTTCAAATTTATCGGCCATAGAAGCATAATAAAATAATCGCTCGCATGAACTTTCAAATTCTTTTTGAGCCTCAAGACTTGTTGCATTTGTTAAGGCTGTTAAAAGATCAATAAATGTATCCTTTCTTTGTTGAAGATTTTCAGCAAGATAAAATAAAATCTGTGATCTATTAAAATTACTGATTTGTTTAGTGCAAGATTTGGATGCTATTTCTACTGCATTTCTTACATCTTTTCTATTTGAACTTGCAACATCGCAAATAAACGATCCATTAACAGTATTTTGGGAAAAAGAATAACCACTATCAGGTCTTTTTTGTTTACCACCAATATATAATTTAGGCGTCCTATCAATTGAATGTAATGAAATTCTATTTTTCTTTAATTTTTTTCTTTTTATTTTTTTAATGGGTAAAATGTTTTTAGTATAAGCTCTTATACCTTCGCTACCACCTTCTCTTCCAAAACCACTTTCTTTAAAACCACCAAATCCACAGGAAGCATCAAATAAATTGGTTGAATTAATCCAAATAACTCCTGCTTTAATTTTTGGAGCAACGTCTAAAGCAAGATTTATATTTTCTGACCAAATACTTGCAGCTAATCCATACGGAGTATTATTAGCAATACTAACAGCTTCACTTGGTGTACGGAAAGTTAAAGCTGTTAAGACAGGACCAAATATTTCTACCTGTGCAATAAATGATGCTGGAGAAACATTTGTAAATAAAGACGGAGGATAAAATATTCCTTCTGTTGGGCAAGACCATGAAGGTTGCCATAATTTCGCTCCTTCTTTCACTCCTTTTTTAACAAGTTGATTAATTTTTTGTAATTGGACTGGAGCAACTATAGCTCCAATATCTATTGATTTATCAAGAGGGTTTCCAACACGTAATTTTTCCATTCTTTGCTTTAATTTTTTTATAAACTTTTTTTCTATACTTTCCTGAACCAATAAACGTGAGCCTGCGCAACAAACTTGTCCCTGATTAAACCATATTGCATCCACAACACCCTCAACTGCACTATCTAAATCAGCATCTTCAAAAACAATAAATGGGGATTTACCACCAAGTTCCATTGTTAATTTTTTATTTGAATTAGAAGTTGTCTCAATTATTTTTTTGCCAACATCCGTTGAGCCAGTAAATGCTATTTTATTAATGTTTGGGTGATTTGTAATATATTGACCAGTTGATCCATCTCCAGTTACTATATTAATTACGCCGCTAGGTAAATTTGCCTTAATACATAGCTCAGCAAAAAATAATGCTGTCAAAGAAGTATATTCTGCAGGTTTTAATACAACAGTATTTCCACAAGCAATCGCAGGTGCAATTTTCCAAGCTAACATTAACATAGGAAAGTTCCAAGGAATAATCTGACCAATTACTCCGATTGATTTAAGTTTATCATTAGATTTAGAAGCCCACCCTGCATGATAATAAAAATGTCTTGCAACAAGAGGTATGTCTATATCGCGAGTTTCTCTAATTGGTTTTCCATTATCAATTGATTCTAATACAGCTAAAAAACGAGAATGTTTTTGAATTAATCTTGCTAATGCATATAAATATTTAGATCTTTCGTAAGGTGTAATATTTGACCATTTCTTATATGCTTTTGAAGCAGAGGTTACTGCTAAATTAATATCTTTTTTTGAACTTACGGCTAATTTAAATAATTTTTTTTTATTTGCGGGATTAATTGCTTGAATATTTTTAGAGCTACTAGATTTAATCCATTTGCCATCAATATAATTCTTGTTTGGTGAAGAAATCTTTTTTATCCACTCCATAACCTCCTTACTATCTTCAGGAGCTTGACCATATTCTACTTTTTTATAATTTTTGATTATATTATTCATTTATGAAATTGCTAATTTATCTTTAGTTGCATATCTTCCAAAAGCATGATGATATAATTGTCTTTCAATATCAATTAATAAACTTGATGCCCCAATTCGCAATAATTTTGGTTGCACCCACTCTTCACCTAACTCTTCCATAATTAAAATTAAGAACTCTATAACAGATTTTGCGGTTGAAATACCACCTGCAGGTTTAAATCCAATTTTTTTTCCAGAATATTCATAAAATTCCCTAATCATTCTTAACATAACGAGGCTATTATTGAGGTTAGCATTAATATTTTCTTTGCCTGTTGATGTTTTAATAAAATCAGCTCCAGCCATCATACACACTAAAGAGGCTTTAGCTACATTCCTCATTGTCTCTAGATCTCCTACTCCTAAGATTGCTTTAATTTTTTTTCCATTAGCAGCATTTTTAAAACTTTTTACTTCATCATATAATTTCTTCCAATTGTTTTGCAAAACAAAACCCCTATTTATAACTATATCTATTTCATTAGCTCCAGCTTTAATTGAATCAATTATTTCTTTTTTTCTTGTATCAAAAGAAGATAACCCTGCAGGAAATCCTGTTGATACTGCTGCAATAGGAAGCTTGTTTTTTAAATTTTTTTTTGCTTGGCTCACTAAGTGATGATAGACACATACTGCTCCAACATATAGAGATTTTGGAGGTATACTTATTTCTTTTAAAATATCATTATTAATTGGATTTAGTGCTTTTTGGCAAAGATGATCAACTTTTCCAAATGTATCGTCACCACTCAGGGTAGTTAGATCAATAAGAGTTATAGCTTTTAATAACCATGCTGCTTGATATTCTTTCTTAACAGATCGTCTTTTAACTAGTGAAGCTGTTCTTCTTTCAACTGCACTTAAATTGACTCTAACATTATTTATCCAATTTAAATCTAAATCAAAAGAATTTGTATTAGGATTCATCTTTGATTGGTCTTTCTAACAATTCTTTAATCTCATCTTTTATAGAAAGATTATTATATAAAATATTATAAATCGAATTCATAATTGGCATATCTATATTTTTATTATCTGATATTTTTTTTACAGCTTTTACAGTTGAGTACCCTTCAGTAACTTCTTGAGATTTTAAAATATGTTCTATGTTAGGTGTATTTACGCTTGATATTAAATGACCAAATTTTGTATTTCTAGATTTTAATGAATTACATGTTAAAATTAAATCTCCTAAACCCGATAAACCAAAAATTGTTTGTTGTTTAGCTCCTAATATCTTACCAAATCTTGAAATTTCTGTAAATGATCTAGTTATAATTGCGCTTCTAGCATTTTCCCCTAAATTTAAACCCATAGTAATACCAGCTGCAATTGCATATATATTTTTTAAAGCGCCGCCTATTTGGCATCCAATTATATCTTCAGAATAATATATTCTAAAATTATTACTTTGAAATAATTTGCTTATATTTTCAAAAGATCTTTTATTAGATGATGCAAAAGTTGCTGCTGTAGGCAAATTTTGAGCTACTTCATGTGAAAAACAAGGACCAGATAAAATGCTTATGTTTTTACTTTTAGTAGTTTCTTTAACAACCTCACTTAATAGTAAACCTGAGTCAATCTCAATACCTTTGGAAGCTATAATTATTTCTTTTTTTGTATTTTCAAAAGAAATTGATGATAAAACATTTCTAATACTTTGAGAGGGTAATGCAATAAAAACATAATCCATATCTTGCAATAAATCAAAATCTAAAAGAGCTGAAACATTGTTATTAAATACAGCATATTTTAATTTGGGATTAAAATGATGATCATTGATTGCTTTTACAACCTTTGAATCACGAGCAAATATATAAACTTTATTATAGCTTAATAACTTTGCAAGAGCGCTACCCCATACTCCTCCTCCAATAATTCCTATTTTCATATCAATTAACAAATTAACTTAGCTATATAATTAGCTAATGGAAGTGAAGAGGTTAAACCTGGAGACTCTATTCCATATAAATTAATTAAACCTGACATTTTGTGTTCTGCTGAAGTATTAATAATAAAGTCTCGCATTGATTTATCTTTTTTATTCATAATGGGACGTATACCAGAATAGCTAGGTTGGAGTAAATTTATATCAAGAGAAGGTAAATATTTCCTTATTTCCTCAATAAATAAATCTTTTTTTAAAACATTAACTTGATAATTATTACAATTATCAACCCACTCAACATCAGGACCAAATTTTAAAGTATTATCTAATTCCAAAGTAAGGTGAATACCTAATCCAAAACCTTCTGGTATTGGATATACGAGATGTCTAATTCCAATATCTTTACTCAAACTAAAATAATTACCTTTAGCAAAATAAGTCTTAGGTATTAATTTTGGATTTAATTCTTTTATTTTGCTTGCAATTTTTGAAGCTGATAAACCTGCAGAATTAATTAGGTTGTTACATCTAATAGTGGTTATATTTTTTTCTGTATCTAAAATTTCTAATACAAAAAAATTACCATCAAAATTAATATTTTTTACTTTGGAATTATAAGATATCATTCCACCAGCATCTTTTATTTGACCTTCTAGAGCATTCATAAAATTATAGGAGTCAATAATTCCACTTGATGGTATCAATAGAGCTTCTTTACATTTTATTAAAGGCTCTAAATTTGTAACTTGCGAGCTTGAAATATTTGTTATATTTTTTACTCCATTCTTTTCAGCCTGTTGTTTGATTTTTTCAATATCTTGAATTTGTCTAGAATTAGAGGCTACTAAAATTTTTTTTGTTTTACGATGGGGGATAGAATATTTTTTACAATATTCATACATGAGTTTATTTCCCTCAACGCACATTTTAGCTTTAAGAGAATTTTCTTGGTAGTAGATACCTGCATGTATCACTCCTGAGTTTCTTGAGCTTGTAATCTGTCCAAATTCTGGCAAATCTTCAAGAATAAGGGTGTCCATCTTTTTTTCTGATAAAACTTTGCCAATAGCTAATCCTACCACTCCTGCCCCAATAATTACTGTATCTGTATTAAAATCTGCCATCTTTTAGTGATTATATCTAAAATTTAGGAAAAATATAATAATTGATCATGTACCTGCATTTTAAATTAGATTATAGGGGGGTTATATAATTTTCTTGGAGGAAATATGAAAAAATTACTTCTTGCAGTTATTGTTAGCTTGTCAACTGTTTCGACAGCTGCTTTAGCTGAAATAAAGGTAGGTATAATTCTTGGTTTTACTGGACCTATTGAATCACTTACTCCTGCAATGAGAGATGGCGCTAAATTAGCATTTAATGAAGCTGCTGACTCTGGAAATCTTCTAGGTGGTGAAACTTTTAACATCTTAGAAGGTGATTCTACATGTGTAGACTCTGCTGCTGCAACAGCTGCTGCAGAAGGTCTTGTTGCTGATGGAGTTTCGGCAATTATGGGAGCAGATTGTTCTGGTGTTACAGGAGCAATTAATGCAAATGTTGCAGTTCCTAATGGTGTATTGATGGTTTCACCATCAGCTACTTCACCTGGTTTAAGCAAAATTGCTGATAACGGAACATTTTGGAGAACAGCTCCATCTGATGCAATGGGTGGTAAAATACTAGCAAATCTTGCTCTAAGCAGAGGTGTTAGCAGTATAGCTATTACTTATACAAATAATGACTATGGTAAAGGTCTTGCTGATGTTTTTGAAGCAGCATTTAAATCTGGTGGCGGAGAGGTAACTGCAGTTGCATCTCACGAAGATGGAAAAGCTGATTACTCTTCAGAAGTTGGTGTTTTAGCTTCTGCTGGTGGAGATGCTTTACTTGTAATTGGTTATCTTGACCAAGGCGGTAAAGGAATGATTGAAGCTTCACTTGATTCAGGTGCTTTTGATTTATTCGTATTATCAGATGGTATGATTGGTCAATCTTTAGTTGATGCTATTGGTAGTGATCTTGAAGGTTCTTTCGGTTCTATGCCTGGCGCTATTTCAAAAGGTTCTGCTAAATTTGGTGAACTTGCAGCAGCAAATGGTATGGACGGAAGTGCTCCTTATGTAGGAGAGTCTTATGACGCTGCAGCAATTATTGCGCTTGCAATTCAACGTGCTGGTTCAGCTGATAGAGCTGCAATTCTATCTAACATAAGCGCTGTATCTAATGCTCCTGGAATCAAAATCCAACCAGGTCAATTATCTTATGGTTTACAAATGTTAGCTGAAGGTAAGGATATCAATTATGAAGGCGCAACAGATGTAGAATTTAATGCATTTGGTGATGCTGCTGGAGCTTTTAAAGAATTAGAAGTTAGTGG
>MDSW01057015.1_pt1 | contig 17215 bp, 14 predicted proteins | sample 811171 | NCBI WGS metagenome assembly MDSW01 (sample SAMN05326641, study PRJNA326480) | marine metagenome | isolation source: seawater | place: Atlantic Ocean: North West | collected 2012
AGGCATGGGAGCTGACGGAGTAACCGAAGTCTACGAAGCTGAACACATCGATCGGGGATATGAAAACCTCGCAGGTAAGCTGACGGCAATGGGCGCACAGGTAGAACGCGCCTAGATTGTTTCGCCTACTTTCGATTCCTTGGTATCTATTGCATCATGAGCACGCTTTCAAAAGATCCCCTAGCAATTCTAGCTGCGGCACGCGATGGGCACAGATTATCGATGGCGCGTTTGATGTCTTTGGTGGAACAGGGTGGTGCCGATGCCCGGTTAATCGGATCATTGACGTTCAAAGGAGCGGGGCAAGCCCATACAGTTGGCGTTACAGGAGCACCGGGATCCGGTAAATCAACTCTTAGCTCTGCCCTAACATCTGTTGTGCGCCAAACTGGAGAACGAATGGCTGTGCTCGCGGTAGATCCATCGTCTCCTTTTACCGGAGGAGCCATCCTAGGCGACCGGGTGCGCATGCAGGATCATGTGCTGGATGATGGCGTATACATTCGATCAATGGCAACGCGAGGCCATTTGGGCGGCTTGAGTCTAGCAACGCCTCAAGCTGTGAGGGTTCTGGATGCGTTGGGATGGCCATGGGTGTTTGTGGAAACTGTAGGAGTCGGCCAGGTCGAGGTAGAGATCGCTGGTGCAGCTGACACCACTGTTGTTGTGGTCAATCCTGGTTGGGGAGATTCTATCCAAGCAAATAAAGCTGGTTTGATGGAGATCGCAGATATTTTTGTTATCAATAAGTCTGAACGGCCTGGAGCTGATGATACACGTCGAGACATTCAGCAGATGTTGGAGCTGTCCTCTATAGGAAGCTGGGAGCCTCCGATTGTAATGACCGTTGGTACAACGGGAGAAGGGACAGAAGATCTCTGGGAACAGATAGGAAATCACCGGCAGCACTTGACGAAGAGCGGTGAATTAGTTGCCCGGCGAGCGCAGAGAGCTAGAACTGAGTTTAATGAAATCCTCCTCCGAAGCATCGAAGCCAGAGTTGTTTCTCTATCTGAAGGTGCTTTAAGTGAATCCCTGCATGAGCAATTAGAGGCGAGACAGATTGATCCGTATGAAGCAGTTGAACAACTAATGAATTCTTTGCAGGAGTCTAGAATAAGTTAGATCTAGTCGAGTTCGCCTCGAGCGAGGGCAAACACTCGTTCGCGTTCTGTTGCGCTCAGATTGGTATTTAGTAATCGAAGTTCTGCAGCTTCTCGTAGATATTTTTCTATCTGTTCTTTTCCAAATGCTTTTGCAAAAAACTGTGCAAAAGTTTTACGAAAGGTGTTAATGACAAGACGAGCAAATAATTTAGAATCTGTTTCACCTGTGCGGAGCATGACGTATGTTAATGCGGCATCGAATGAAGTCGATCCTCGAGCCACTGTGTGCCAGTTAACGACTACTGGCCCGTCAGTTGTTATGAGAACATTTCCGGGGTGAAGGTCTAGATGCAATACCGAACTCCCAGGGCAGACCTGAGCCCAGCTTAGTGGAGCTTCAATATCGCCTAACTTTCGGTGCAGCTGGGCCAAAGTTCTGGCGTGTTTATGGATGCGCCATGGCCTAGATGTTAAGTCTTTGAGCATTGTTGATCCCTCGGGCTTTTCCAAAATAATTGAGCCGTCGGTGAGTTCACCAACCATGTTGGGTGCTGGATATTTTGATGCCCTTAGAATCGTTATTGCGTCTCTTTCCCGTATAGAATTTTCTCCTGGTGTTCTACTTTCTGTCGAACGTTTTTGGGAAGTGAATCTTGTCTCTCTTTCCTGGTCGAGGTCTCCAGAAGTTTGAGATTCAGCGAGAAGTTGCTTATTTAATATTTGAGCACGAAGTGCTCTGAGATTTTTTTTCCAAATGGCCTTGAGAATTGGCGTCGCGAGTGATTCTCCGAGTTTTCCTCCGTAGTTCCAGGATAATTCTAAGTCTTCTTCCCAAGTAAATAGAGTCCCAGCTTCGATAATCTCAAGTGAGAACTTGCCTTGGCCGCTAACTAAGCCGTTGTGTTTGACGCCCATGAGATAAGGAGGCTGCCAGTCAGTTATTTCCATTTTATCGGTAAGTCGAAATGGTCCGACAGCGGTCAAACATTCAAAAGAAGTTCCGACCCCTTCGCGTTTATCGGATGTAATGGTTATGGACAAAGCATCTTGCATCCATTGGGTATGCGATTGGATGTCAGCGATGTATTTCCAAGTATTTTCTATTGATGTAGGTAACTCGATTGATACTTTTATGTCCATTGAGTTCCTCGCTCCTCGCAGCCGAGCTTAGGTGCAAGATCGATAAAGTAGATAAACCCTTCATGTTGTTTTAGTTATTCATATGGGTTTCGTTCTCAAAAATTAGATTTCGAAATGATGCAAGTCGAATTTTTATTTAGCGAATTTAAAAGAAATTAAATTGTAAATGGCGCAATGATTCAACCTAACCTAGAACCATGTCGGATAGTTCTAGGAGAGGAACCACTTACTTAGATTGCGCCGCCTCAACACCGATTCGACCCAGTGTGCTTGAGTTCATGATGCCGTATCTGAGCGATCACTATGGAAACCCTTCGGGTGCGCACCGAATGGCTCGTAGAGCCAGAGCTGCGATAGATGATTCGCGCGAACAGGTAGCAGAAGCTATCGGGTTCTCGCCCCACGGAATTGTATTCACAAGTGGCGGGACGGAGTCAGATAATTTGGGGATTAGAGGGTTCAGCGACTATCCGGGAGCCGTAATATGTCCTGAGAGTGAGCATCATGCTGTTCTTCACCCAGTAGAAGTTCTCGGTGGGAAAAAAGTCAGAGTGACGGATGAAGGACAGGTCGATTTCGATCACCTGTCAGAATTATTGAAGTCTACGACCTCGTTAGTGTCGGTAATGATGGTTAATAACGAGTCTGGAGCTATCTGTGACTTGGATAAGGTTGCGGAAGTGATAGAAAATGTGTCACCCACGACCTTGCTGCATACTGACGCCGTCCAGGCAGTCAACTGGGTGGACATTAAGAAGGCGGCAGCAAAAGCTGATCTAGTATCTCTTAGTGGCCACAAATTCGGCGCTCCTAAAGGTGTTGGTGTGCTGGCGTTAAGAGAAGGAGTGGCGCTTCAGGCCCAGATGCTCGGAGGTGGGCAAGAGGCGGAGCGTAGAAGCGGGACTCACAACACTGCTGGAATAGTTGCCTTTGGCGCTGCACTTGCGGAACTAACATTGAGTCGAGATTCGGAGATATCGAGATTGACTAAAGAAAGAGATCGGCTAGTCGATGGGTTGTTAGCCACAATTGACAGATGCGCTGAGACGGTGCCGAGGTCTTCGCGATCAGCAGGAATAACACAATTAGTATTTGAAGGAATCGAGAGTGAAGCGTTGTTAGTCTTGTTGGAGCGTGACAACGTAATGGCGTCTGCTGCTGCATCCTGCGCTTCAGGTGCCATGGAACCCTCGCACGTATTAGCCGCCATGGGCATGGATAGAAGGACGGCGGCGGGATCGCTCCGTTTGTCTATGGGATGGTGCACTAAGCCTGCGGAGATTGATGTGGCGTTAGAGGTAATCCCGAAGGCTGTAGAGCAACTCAGAGGGTCACTATGAGCAAAATTTTAGTGGCCATGTCTGGTGGAGTGGACAGTTCTGTAACTGCAGCGCTTTTAAAAAATGAAGGTCATGAAATAACTGGTATTACTTTAAAGCTATGGGGTGGCGAGCAAGATAAGGGCTGCTGCTCAGTGTCTGATGTTGATGATGCGCGACGAGTAGCACAACAGCTGGACATAGATCATTTCGTCTTTAATTATGGTGACCAATTTGATAAACATGTGGTTCAGCCCTACGTTGACTCACATGTTGCCGGAATGACACCAAATCCGTGTATCGAGTGCAACCGACACATTAAATTCGATGCTCTCGTAGAACGTTCACATCGTTTGGGTTTCGACGCTTTAGCAACGGGTCACCATGTTCGTTTGTCGGGTGTAAATGAAGGTGCCAGACTAAGGCGAGGGGCTGACATAGGAAAAGATCAGTCATATGTCCTCTACATGTTGCGATCCAAGGATCTAGCTTATTTACGATTTCCCGTCGGTGACTTAAGTAAAGAAGCTGTTCGCAAATATGCGACTGAGTTAGGTTTGCGAACAGCAGATAAGCCCGATAGTCAGGATGTATGTTTTATCACTGCAGATAACGGAAGAGAGAAATTTCTAGCAGAACGAGTTGAGTTGCACCCTGGGAGCCTCGTAGACGCTGATGGCAAAGTTGTCGGCTCAGTCGAAGCAATCGAACTAGTTACTGTAGGACAGAGAAAAGGTCTTGATCTTGGCGGAAATTCCGGCCGGTCCTATGCTGTGGCGGTTGACATGCCGTCTCGGAAAGTTCGCGTTGGTGACGCCTCAGAGCTAAAGTCAGACACCGTTGTACTTAAAGACTTTAGTTGGGCTGACGCACCTTTTTCTGGAAAGGTACTTGCCCAGACGAGCGCCCATGGGAAACCCGCACCTGGCTGGCTTGATGCAAGCGGAACGCTGACCTGGGATTCGAAGAGGCAGCGAGTTGCGGCGGGGCAAGCCGTTGTCTTCTACCATGATGATCTTGTTATCGGCGGCGCCATTGCAAAACAGGGTGCATTGTCGGACGAGTAGTTACAACCTTGGCAGGTTGCGGTTTGCTGCTTCTTTGAGGGCCGCCCCGGGCCGGGTAGGGCAGAAGAAAACTTGTTTGACTAACTTAACTTCGGCGATTTGGCGAGATTGTGGAACTACTTCTACCTCTCCATCAATGCTCGCTTGAAGAACGGCGCCGAGTGCATTTTGTGAAATGTCCAAGAAACCCTCAGAATCTAAGCTGTCGCCGGTCTTGATGGCGCCGAGGCTAGATAGATCAGCTCGACGAATAAGAAATGGTTCCCGTGTTGAAAGTAAATCATGAAGTACGAATCCATTCGGAACGAAAATAATCCACCTTTTAGACAACTGATGCATGGATCGAATGCCTGCTGCAGCTATCGGAATTCCGAAAAAAATGGAAATTGATCCGAAGAGCCACTGGCCGTTAACTAAGAAAATTGGACCTAGCCAGGCGCCTGAAACCGTCACGACCCACGCTAAGGGTAGGGGCCCTAGATAGAGGGCAGAAGGGCAACGAAGTAAGAGGCGTCGCTCATTCCCATAGCTCAATCCGTCTACTAATGAATTACCTAGCTCTGGAAGGAAAACGAGAATAATGATGACACAACTATGTATGAAAGCTACCCAATCAAGAGTCGAACCGGTCGCTGTTAATGCGGTAGCGACTAACGTTAAGGGAGCAGTAATCCGGACCGCAGTGAGTGACCAAGCTCTGCGTATTAGTGTGCAAGTAAGAACGAAAAACCAGATTAGCCAAAGGTAAGCGGCAAATAAAACTTGAGTGTTACCTGATGAATCCTTAAGAAATTCGTCAAATATATCGCCGAGAGATAGCGGTAAAATTAGCCAGTTGATGCGAACCAGCCATAGTGAAGGATTTTCTTTCCAATTCTGAAGAAAGGCGGAAGGCTTGCTGGTGCGTAACATCTCTATAAGCGTGGCGTAATATCTCTCAATGGTCTAGCTGGAGAAGCATTTAAATTCTCTTCTTTAATCGGTCCCTCATCGCAGCTACTGTTAGGTATTGTCGGTTTTGATATGGAAGACAGCAACAGCCCTCCTGATGTTATTAAAGCGAGAGTTATTGAATCTCGTATCACAGAGCTACGAGCTCAAATTCGCGCACATAATGTCGCGTATTATGAGTTAGAGGAACCAACAATCGCTGATGCCGACTATGACTTGATCAGCAGAGAACTAGTTAATCTAGAGCTGAGTCATCCAGAGTATGAGCTAGAAGATTCTCCGACTAACGACGTTGGTTCGAAGGCAAGTGTGTTGTTTAGCCCAGTACAACATCAAGTGCCGATGATGTCGTTGGACAACGCTATGAGTTTCGACGAGCTAGATGTCTGGCACGAACGTGTCAGTAAAAGTCTCGGAGACGTTACCTCACCAAGATTTGTTTGTGAGCTTAAATTCGATGGACTAGCAGTATCCATACGATACGAAATGGGGAAGTTGGTTCAGGCTGCAACACGCGGTAATGGCAGAATTGGGGAGGACGTAACTGCCAATGTTTCTACCATCAAAGATATCCCCAAGGTTATAGGACCACATGCGCCAAATGTTCTTGAAGTACGTGGGGAGGTGTACCTTCCCATCTCGCGTTTCAAAGCCCTGAATGAAGAGCAGATCAGGAAAGGAGAAAGCGCATACATAAATCCTCGAAATACTGCTTCAGGTAGCCTGCGTCAAAAAAATTCAAAAGTTACGGCTTCACGTGGCTTGTCGTTCTGGAGTTATCAGCTAGAGGAGAAAAGCCTCGAACTGGCAATGGAATATTCATCCCAAACATTTGAGTTTTTATCTGCCCTAGGATTGCCCGTAAGTCCCGAGATTGAGTTTTTTGATCGATTTGAAGAAGTCAAAGAATTTTGTAAAAAATGGATTACGAATCGACACATACCAGATTATGAAATTGATGGAGTCGTTATAAAGCTAGATAGTTTAAGAGATAGAGAAAAGTTAGGCTCTACCAGTCGAGCTCCACGTTGGGCGATCGCCTTTAAGTTCCCGCCGGAAGAACGAACTACAAAACTTCTGTCAATCGAAGTATCTGTAGGAAGAACTGGTCGAGCTACTCCGTTTGCGGTTCTAGAGCCAGTCTTTGTTGGTGGGTCTACTGTGGCAATGGCTACTTTACACAATGAAGATCAGGTGGCTTATAAGAATGTTCGACCTGGTGATGTCGTTTTTGTAAGGAAAGCAGGCGATGTTATTCCAGAAGTGTTAGGTCCAGTTTTGAGCCAGCGGTCTACAACTAGTGACGCATGGCATTTTCCTAAACTATGCGCTTCCTGTAATCATGCCTTCACCAGACAAGCTGGAGATGCAAACACCTATTGCCAAAATCAGCTTTGTCCAGCTCGGATCCGACAAGGAATCAGCTATTTTGCGGGCAGAACTGCGATGGATATAGAGGGCTTGGGTGAACAGACAGTCAAGCTTTTAGTAGAAGAGCATGTTGTTGAAGATGTTGGGGATTTGTTCAGTTTGAAGGAGAATCAATTACTTAACTCAAAAGGAACCAATCAAACGTCGGTAGATAATCTTCTTACCGCTATCGGCGCAGCGAAAGATCGCCCTTTAGCTAGTGTTCTGATTGGTCTTGGAATTGACCACCTTGGGCCATCAACTGCTGAAATGCTTGCCCGGCAGTTTGGAAACATTGATGCGATCATGCAAGCTGACGCGGAAGCCATAGAATCGCTAGAAGGTATAGGTCCAAAAATAGCTGAGAGCGTTGTAGCTTTCTTTTGTGATCCTGTTCAACTAACAGTTGTTGAGAAGCTGCGTGCAGCAGGAGTCCGGCTTGAAGAAAAAGTTAGTGAAGAAGAAGTGTTTCCGGTCCTGCAGGGTAAGTCAGTCGTTGTAACTGGAAATCTAGATAACTGGTTTTTAAGCCGTGATGACGCAAAAAAAGCTATCGCCGCAAGAGGAGGCAAAAGTCCGGGCAGCGTGTCTGCTCAGACGTATGTCTTGGTAGCAGGAAACGGTGCCGGTCAGTCAAAACTAGCGAAGGCAGAATCTCTCTCAATTCCGATAATTGGAGAAGACGCATTTCGCCGACTACTTCAAAGCGGGGAACTAGAAACTTAGCTTCATAATCAGCCATGACTGATTCGTCTTACTTAGATAAATTTCAGAAAGTCGTAAAACACCATTCGAAGTCAATGTTCTCGGCTTCTATGTTTATTGTTGGTACAGCAACCACTCGAGCGCAGACGTTGCCAGTTCGTAATTCAGGAAGCGTTTTTTCGTCCGTTGGAAAATAAAAAAACTCACCTAGTTCCCTAGTTCCGTCAGTTAGCTCTGTATCTGGAATTAAGACTCCATCGATTGTGAGCGTAGGTTGCCACCCGGGGCTCAAAGAAACACCTACAGGACTTTGAAAAGGTGTTTTACTTCCTTCGCCAGGAATGACCGAAAGAAGGCCATTCGGGTACAGATCAGGTCGAGGAGCACCGCGAGTTACGGCAACAATCCAGAATATGAATATTACGGCAAAGACAGCCCCCACTGTTATAGAGGTAGCTACTCCACGTCGAAGCGACCAATTTACGCTGCCGGAGTTTTTATCGATTGATAGAGAATCTCCATTGTTCACTCGTACAGCATGCCCGGCATGGGAGCGAAAGCCCACTGACAGAGCTAAGAAGCTAAACGAACTTGTAACTAGCTGACATAGAGCTATTGTCAGGTTGTGGATCAATGCGATGAGGAAGAATTTCCGGGTAAGCCCTCTTCTAATCGTGGATGGCTTCTCTTGTTAACGGTCTTTGCTTTTGTTATTGCCCTTGGGGCTTTGGCCGTTAGCAGTGTTGACCCCCCAGGAACCTCAATCCATGCTATTGCCGACTACAAAGGTCACACGATTGGCGAGGTACGTGCTATCGCTGAAAAAAATTTGTGGGTTCTAGACGAAGATCAAGTGCGTACTGATTTGGTGCCTGAGGGGTTAGTGCTGATGCAAAACCCCTCCGATGGTCAGGGATTGGCGGAAGGAAAGCTTTTATCTGTTGAGGTCTCTAGCGGCCCGTTGCTGCGCCTAACTCCGCACGTACCGGGACTCTTATTAGATCAGGCACGTATGAGGCTTGAGGTACGAGGTTTCGAAATTGATGAAGTAGAACGGCGCTACAGCGAAGAAATTGCTGACGGGCAAGTTCTAGAACTTTTGATAGGGGAAAAAGTAACCTACGGCGGCTTGCTTAATGAGCCTGGAACCCGTGTATCTCTGATCGTTTCTGCAGGCCCAGTCCCGAGAGTGATACCGAACCTGATTAACACCTCGCTTGAGGATGCGACAAAAATTCTGGCGGGTTTACAATTGGCAGTTGTGGTGAACGAAAAAAAGGATTTCGATTCAATATTGCCAAACGAATTCGTTACCAAACAAACTCCGGTGAGTGGTTTGTCGGTAGCCAGAAATTCCCTAGTCGAATTAACGATTGCTGGAACTTCTCCAATGGTTGAAGTACCAGATGTATCCGGTCTTGAGGCAGATGAAGCAGCCGAAATGCTCAAAAAAGTAGGGTTAGTTGTCGAAAAATTTGAGTCTGGCGTTGGGCCAGTGGAAGAAACGTTTCCAACGACTGGTGCACTTATCGATCTGGGATCTCCAGTTGTCTTGAAGTTTGACACTGGTCAATAGGTGTTTTTGCAAATATTGAACTGAGAATTATCAGATAATGCTTGCAGTAAGTAACCGGAATACGAAATCATATGCCGTAAACTCGTATCGATGGCATCCGGCAATAGCCCCTCTCGATTGGCGAGAATAGATAAACGCCAGCGAAACGAAAACTGGACTAACGCGCCGCTTTACATAGATATGTCAATATGCATAAATTGCGATGCATGTCTGAGAGCGTGCCCGCCGAATTTTGGTGCTATTTTCAACCACGGAATCGATGTGATCATAATTCCTGAGTTGTGCTCTGGTTGCGATAAATGTCTTGATCCGTGCCCGGTTGATTGTATCCATCCTTTGGATCAAAAAGGTTGGGTAACAACGCCAGATAGTTGGTGGAACGAGCCACTAAGCGCTAATGATTCGTATATGTAATGAATAGTTTGAGTAGGTAGGTTTTAAATGCTCACGGAGGAATTTTGACAGAACCATTATCCCAAGATGAAGTGGCGCACGTGGCGCATCTTGCTCGAATCGATCTTAATGAAGGCGAACTAGAGCATTTTGCCGATCACCTCGGAAAAGTTCTTGAACACGCTAGTGAGCTTGACTCTCTGGATTTAGAAAGTATCTCTTCGATGTCGCATCCGCGTTTGCTCACAAATGTTATGCGAGACGATGTCGTTGGAACGACCTTGGACAGAGCCGAAGTGTTGGAGCAGGCTCCGGACGCGGAGTCGGGTCATTTCCGAGTCCCTTCGATTTTGGGGGAAACGTCGTGACTCCAGACGAATCTGCACTCTCAATCGCAGAAGATGTTCGGCATGGTAGAAGAAGCGCTGTTGAAGTTTTGGAGAGTTACCTTGCGGTTATAGATGCGACAGAAAAAGAGATTCACGCATTTAATTTGGTGACTCGCGACCGTGCCCTTGCGACAGCTCAGGATGTTGATGCAAAAATTTCTCGAGGAATTGAGCCTGGCCCGTTAGCGGGTGTACCGATCGCTTATAAGGACAACTTATGCACCTGGGGTGTCGAAACTACCTGTTCTTCGCGAATGCTTGAAGGTTGGAAACCACCCTACAACGCAACGGTTGTGGATCGTATGTCGGCTGCTGGAGCCGTGATGATAGGGAAAACAAACCTCGATGAGTTCGCTATGGGGAGTTCAACAGAAAATTCCGCTTTCGGACCAACTCGTAATCCAGTTGATGTTTCTAGGGTTCCGGGAGGATCGAGCGGAGGGTCTGCTGCAGCGGTCGCAGCGGGTTTTGCTCCGCTTGCGCTTGGATCAGACACAGGCGGATCTATCAGACAACCAGCAGCTTTGTGCGGGGTTGTAGGCGTTAAGCCCACTTATGGGCTAGTTAGTCGATTTGGGTTAATTGCTTTTGCTTCTTCTTTTGACCAAATAGGTCCGTTCGCAAATAATGTTGCTGATGCTGCGGTAGCGCTCGAAGTTTTAGCCGGCCAAGACATTGCCGACAGCACATGTATCCCGAGCCCAGAACCGACGCTCTTAGCTGAGATTAACCGAGGTGTGGAAGGTCTTCGTATTGGCATTGTCAGAGAGCTATTAGATGGTAGCGATGAAGACGTTGCATTACGAGTACATCAAGCAGCTGAAGCTCTTGTGGCAGCTGGAGCATTTGTCGATGAGGTTTCTGTGCCGGCTGTTGAATATGGCCTTACAGCTTACTATCTGATTGCTCCAGCTGAAGCCTCTAGTAACTTAGCTCGCTACGATGGAGTTCGATATGGCTTAAGACGTAGAGGTTCTAACGTTGAGGAAATGAATATGTTGAGCCGACGCCATGGCTTCGGAGATGAAGTCATCGCTCGGATAATGCTTGGTACCTTCGCTTTAAGTGCAGGATATTACGATGCTTACTACGGCAAAGCTCAGAAAATAAGGAGCTTAATAAGGCGGGACTTTGACATAGTGTATGCGAATCATGATCTGTTGCTTTCTCCTACTTCACCATCAGTAGCGTTTAAATTTGGTGAACGGTCGGATCCTATGTCTATGTACCGAAGTGACGTATGCACGATTCCGAGTAACTTGGTCGGTGATGCGTCGATGTCAGTTCCCTTTGGAAATGGCTCGCACAACATGCCAGTCGGAGTTCAGATAATGGCGCCGGCCCTAGGAGAAGCTTTGATGTTTCGAGCAGCAGCAGTTCTCGAACTTGCAGAGCCAGTGGAGGAAGTTCATGACTGAGTGGGAGACAGTTGTTGGACTGGAAGTTCATGTGGAATTAGCCACAGCGACTAAGTTGTTTTCTTCAGCCCCGAATCGTTTCGGAGATCAACCGAATACAAATGTAACTGCGGTTTGCTTAGGCTTACCGGGCTCGCTTCCAGTTTTGAATCGTAAAGCTGTCGAGCTTGCGATCAGTACTGGTTTAGCGTTGAACTGTGAAATTCGGCCATCAGTTTTTCATAGAAAAAATTACTTTTACCCAGACATGCCAAAGGATTATCAAGTAAGTCAGTATGACGAACCGATATGCGCTGAAGGTTATTTAGACTTGATAAATGGAATTCGAATAGGTATTGAAAGAGCCCATTTAGAAGAAGACGCCGGAAAGACCACTCACCTTGGAGGCGAAGATGGCCGTATACATGGGGCTAGGGAGGCCCTTATCGACTACAACCGCGCTGGAGTGCCTCTTCTTGAAATAGTTTCTCGTCCAGATATCCGATCCGCTGATGATGCTCGGTTATATGTGGAAGAATTGCGCGGAATACTTTTGGCAACCGGAGCTTCTGAGGCGCGCTTAGAAGAAGGGTCAATGCGTGTTGACGCGAACGTTAGCGTCCGTCCGTTTGGAACTTCTGAGTTAAGAACGCGCTGCGAAATTAAGAATTTGAATTCGCTTCGATCGTTGCAACGGGCAATTGAGTATGAAGCTCGGCGACATATTGATCTATATGAAGCAGGTGAAAAGCCGAAGCAGGAGACACGCCATTGGTCTACCGAGGGTCGGACACATACATTGCGCTCTAAGGAAGAGGCGAATGATTATCGATATTTTCCTGAACCAGATTTAGTTCTATTAGATCCGGATCAGGCGTGGATAGAAGAAATCAGAAAAGCTCTACCAATACTCCCGGCAGCGATTCGAAGTGAATTAGTGGCCTGCGCCGAAGCTACTTTAGAACAGGCCAACTCCATAGTTAGTCGTGGTCTCGGCTCAATAGTTTTATCTGCTGTAAAATCAGGGTGTGATCCCAAGAGAGCCTCAACCCATGCGGTCCAAAACTTAGCTATGGAAAACGCTTCGAAAATTTCAGATGTGTCATTTATTAAGGTGTTGCAGATGGAGGAGGAAGGTTCGTTAACTCCAACTCAAGCTAAGCAAATTTTGGCAGAAGTCGTGGAAACAGGTGAAGACCCGGCCCTCCTTGCAAAAAAGCGCGGCTATGAAGCGATGGAAAGTGGAGCGCTCGAAATGCTTGTAGATAAAGCGATCAGTGAAAATCTTGAGGCTTGGGCAAAGTTTTGCGCAGGTGAAGAAAAAGTCCAAGGTGTCTTTGTCGGAGCTGTGATGAAAGATACGAAAGGGCAGGCAGACGGCGGGGAGATTAATCGAATCTTGCAGGTTCGACGGTCGTCCAGCTAGCTAGCGGACAATCAATTGTATATCTTTGGCTTGATCGACCCAGTGTCCAACTTCCTTTTCATTAGGCACACGACCTACGAGAGGTTTTCGTCGCGCAGCGTTAGCGCTTACAATTTCTTGGTGTAGGCGCGATGAGCGTGAGCGACGGAGTTTCTTTAGAGAATCAATGCCTACAGCCTCGAGCAAGTCCGAGTATTGAGTCGAGATTCCATGAATCCGCATTAAATCGGCGCGATTAACCCACTCGAGTACTCGTTTCTCCGACACACCGACTGTATCTGCGATGAGTTGTCGACCTTTTCTTGTAGCGCCAGAGCTGAGAAGGACGTCGCAAGTTTTTATATCAGCAGAAATCAGGCGCTGTTGCGCTCTAGCGCCAATGTCTTTAATTGCGGCGATCGACGCCATGAAAAATCCTTGAGATAAATAGTACGTGCGGAGGGCACAACTAGTTTGTAGCAGTTCTCTGACTCGTGCACATCAAAGTGAAGATTTGAGCCAAGTATTTCCTTTGAAACGAATACAAAGTGGGATGGCTCGTAAAATCGTAAGTATCGTTATCGCTGACCAGAGCCAACCTAGTCCTAGGTCATATTTATTTATAGCTGCTGCTATGACAACAAAAATTACAAATGCTCCGACCATGGCTTTAGCTAGGAATGAGAAATCTCCTGCGCCCATAAAAATGCCATCTAAGGCGAAGACTAAGCCATTTAGGGGTTGAGCTATGGCAACAAAAACTAAGATGAAAGAGCTGAGCTGTACAACTTCCAAATCTCGTGTGAATACGTATGGGAGCTGATTATTAAAGACCAAGAGAGCAGTTCCAAATACTAGGCCTGCCTGTATGTTCATGCCGACCATTCGATTGCTTGCATTTCTCGCTGTTTTGAAGTCCTCGGCCCCAAGAGCGTTAGCTACTAGTGCCTGGCCGGCTATGGCTATTGCATCTAGAGTCAATGCAAATAGGCTCCAAATTTCCAGTCCAATTTGGTGCGAGGCAACTTCAGTAGTTCCGAGCCTGGAAGCCAAAGCTGCTGCGATTAACAGCGAAGAGCGCAGCGCAGCGGTCCTAATAAACAGCTGAAATCCGATACGTGCATAGACGGCTAGACTTCGGAAATTAGGTCGAAAAGATAGGCCCAGCTCTTTTGTGCTAGATCTAATGGCTGATAAGTAAAGAAAGGCGGATAACCATTGTGCGATAACTGTGGAGAGCGCTGAGCCAGTTATGCCTAAATCAAAATAAAATACGAAAATAATTTCGAGTAACAGGTTCGTCAACGCTCCACAGATGGCAATAACCAACGGGGTTTTCGTGTCTTTTGTGCCGCGTAGATAGCCAGTTCCTGCAAGAGCAACAAGCTGGCAAGTGAATCCTATGAGGCTTATTCGCAGGTAAGTTAATGCAAGCGACTCAACAGCAGCTTCTGGGTGAAATAGTGAGATAAAGGTCCGACCGAAAAACAAAAGTATAACCGATGTAATTATTCCCAGGATTACTGCGAGCCAAAGAGCTTGAATGCCCTGGCCGGCTGCCTCTTTGTGTTTTCCGCTTCCAAGAAGCCGACCAACAATTCCGGTGGTTCCATAAGCTAAGAAAATAAGGGCAGAATGAGCACTTAGTATTACTGCTGATGCTATCGCAAGGGCAGCGAGTGAATCAGTCCCGACGTGTCCCATGAAAGCGGTGTCCGTCAAAATATAAATTGGTTCTGCAACTAGTGCGCCAAACGCAGGCAATGCCAGCGAGATAATGGCTCTGTCATACATACTTTTTCGAAACATAAGTTACTTTGTTGCAGTTATCTGATGTAAGCCAGTCGACATATCTATGACATAGAGATCTCCGTTTGAATTCTCCGCGAATCCAACTGGTTGCGAAACTCGTAGGCCGAGAGAAATTACGCGAGGAGAGCTATCAAATGAAAGCGCCATTATCGATCCGTTGCAAAGATCGCTAAAAACGTATTTTCCGTGGAGATTTGGGATTTTCGATCCGCGATATACGAAACCGCCCATAATGGCGCATAGTCCTGACGAGTGGCGGTACTCAAAATCTGGGCGGCGATGGTTATCAGCCCCTGAAGTGGTAAACGCTCTTGTTCCTTCAAAGCCGTTCCAACCAAGGTTAGCACCTGCCTCTGTTGGTTTGAGGACGTTAATTTCTTCAAGGCACTGTTGGCCAAGATCGGTTAGCCATAAATTCCCAGTTGCTTGGTCGAATGAGAAACGAAAAGGATTTCGGACTCCAGTAACCCATATTCGCGGGTCTGTATCGGGAGTGTCTAAGAATGGATTGCCTGGTGCCGGTTGGTGAGGTGGCCAATTTGTGGGGTCTACTTGCAAACGTAATATCGTGCCGAGAGGAGTGCTGTTGTTCTGCCCATGACCATATGGGTCCCCTTGACCACCCCCGTCTCCAAAAGAAACGTAGAGAAACCCATCTGGACCGAATGTGAGGTCGCCTCCGTTGTGCATGGCTGAAGGTTGTTCGACTAGAAGAATATTAACGCCCTTTCCTATCTTTACGAAATCGTCGCTGATGCTGTAAGCACTAATGATGCTGGTGCCTGACTTGTCGGTGTGATTCAGATACAACCAATTTGAATCAGGCGATAGGGCCATTCCCAGCAAACCTTGGTCCATCTCGGTACTAATTTCTGAAGTGAGATCAATTACTGGATCAGTGGATAGACCAGATCGACTGAAGGCCCATACTTTACCGGCTCTATTCCCGATGAAACCAGCATGTGCATTAACAAAAATTGTTACCACTGCGTCAACTAGAGCAACTGTTGGTTCCAAAGTTAACTCGAGATCTTCGACGTCTTCTAGATGTAGGTCTGGAAGGCCGGCTGGGCATGGTTGATTAGATAAAAAAAATTCTTCGCTGGCTTGGATATCGATACTTTTTTTCTCTCGGTCAAACCAGCGAATTTGATCGTCTTTCGATTGAGGATCAGAATTCACGATGATAAAAATAATAATTATGAAGATGCAAAGCCCTAGCAGCAGGCTAACTACGCTCATGGGATACTTGAATTTTCGGGTTCGCACAGTGAAAAACCTATCTCTTCATGCTCAAAGATATGGCCTCTAGTTCATAGATGGCATCTTGTGAGGTTGCGACGAGATGCGCGGCGGGCCAGAATAGAATGGATGCTGACGCATATTATGATTATGCAACAACTGCTGATACCCACGATCGCGGTCGCGTAGGCGAGCACGATTAGCGTTCTCGCTAAGACTATCCAACGGAGAGTTTTTGCTAGCTATAGAGAACGGAATTGCCGAACACCCTCAGTTACGATTACCCCCAGGAGAAGAGCGATGCAACTCACCGGCGCTCAAGCGCTCGTCAAGAGCCTAGAGATGTGCGATGTCGAGGTAATGTTTGGTCTTCCTGGTGGGGCAATATTACCTGTCTACGACCCTATCCTTGACTCTAAAATTCGACACGTGCTGGTCCGCCATGAACAGGGCGCGGGCCATATGGCCCAGGGCTATGCTCAAGTAACCGGGAAGCCTGGCGTGGCAGTAGTTACAAGTGGTCCCGCTGCAACTAATATTGTGACCCCCTTGTGCGACGCGTTTATGGATTCTATTCCAATGGTTGCTATTACAGGTCAAGTGGCGTTGGCTTCAATAGGTTCTGATGCTTTCCAGGAGTGTGACACGACCGGTATCACGATGGCAGTTACCAAGCATAATTATTTGGTAACTGACCCCGCAGACATTCCTCGGATCGTAAAAGAGGCTTTTCATATAGCTACGACTGGTAGGCCTGGGCCAGTTTTGATTGACTTGCCGAAAGATGTCAGCAATATGCCAATGGAGTGGTACTGGCCTGATGATCTTGATCTACCTGGGTATTCGCCGATAACGGAAGTAGATGAGAAACTAATTGCTCAAGCTATCAAGCTGATAAAGGAGGCTAAAAAGCCAGTTATATATGCTGGTGGCGGGTTGTTGAAGGCTAGAGCTTCTGAATTATTGATCGAGTTTGCCGAAAAAACTGGAATTCATGTGGCTACGACCTTGATGGCGCGTGGAGTGTTCCCCGATCGACATGCGCAATGCTTGGGGATGCCAGGAATGCATGGTAATTACACGGCAGTCATGGCGTTTCAGAGGGCTGATTTACTTATTAATTTAGGCGCTCGATTTGATGATCGTGTTACTGGAAATAAAGAATATTTTGCGCCAGATGCAAAAATTATCCATGTTGATATTGATCCGGCGGAGCATGGAAAAGTTCGTATCCCAGATGTAGCGATTCAGGGTGATGCAAAAGTGGCGCTAGCATCTTTGATAGCTGAATTTGATCGTCAAG
>MDSW01130117.1_pt1 | contig 17214 bp, 15 predicted proteins | sample 811171 | NCBI WGS metagenome assembly MDSW01 (sample SAMN05326641, study PRJNA326480) | marine metagenome | isolation source: seawater | place: Atlantic Ocean: North West | collected 2012
AAGAATAATACTAACGTTACTTTTAATACCAGCATACGCTATTGCTGATGAAGATGCTGTAAAAGCAAAAGAAGAGAAAACCGAAGTTAAAGAAGAAAAATCAGATGACAATTCTGAAAAAGTAGAAGATTCTTCAGGTGGTCTGAACGCTAGTGATATCGCCAGTCTATTAGCTCTTGCATTTGGTGCTGCTATGTCAGCAGATGAGGAAGATGGAGGTTCATCAGAACAAACTGGACCATTTACACCTCCACCAGACCCTACACCGGCACCTACGCCAGCACCTACGCCAGCACCTACACCGGCACCTACGCCAGCACCTACACCTGATCCAGGTACAGGTACAGGTACAGGTACAGGCACAGGTACAGGAACTTAATTTACTGAATTAGTTTTTAAATTTATTTAGAAATTGATAAAGATTATCTTTTCTTATTAGTTTTGCGCCTGGATCTTTTGTAAGGGGTCTCCAAAGGAAATTAAACCATTCTCCATTTAAAGGTATCGTAAAGTATATTCCTTTATCGAAACTCCCTTCTCCAAACTGTTCTGCTGTTACATCTGTCTTAGTAAAAAATCCTCCCATCACAACACCGTTTTTAAACCTTCTAGATATATCAAATGTATAACCTTTATCTCCTGCTAAATATTCTCCATATGAGATGTGAAGACTAAAAGGAAGAATTAAATCATTTTCGTAAAAAAGATTTACATGGCCAGTAACATTAGAGTAATCAAGCAAATCAAATGCCAAATCATAATCTCTCTTATAGATTTTAAATACTTCGAAACCTAAAGAGAATGGCAAATCATTTTTACTCCACAAGTACTCCATCCCATAGCCACTAAACATTTCTTCGAAAATGCCAGCAGATAGCTGCAAATGATGATCTTTAGATAAGGTTTTGAAATAGTCTAATTGCGATCTGCCAAGAATAAGTCTATTACCAAAATTATTTAGATAATCCTTAACATCTGATCTTACTTGATTTGGGTATGTGTCTACAGGAGGAATATAAAGATCATCAAAATTTTGCCATAAAGCATATTTAAAATTTGAACTCCAAAAAAAATTGTCATTAAAAATATATTGAGTATTTAATTCAGCCATTAGTGCCATCTTAAGAAAATCCTCTCTTCCTGCTATAAATGGTCTTAAAACTAAATCTGGGGAATAGATGAATGCTCTTTTATTATCTTCATCTATTGAATATATTGTTTCATATCCTTCTTCATCATTATCTAATAAATTTTTATTGCTTAAATTCGGTTGTAAGCCAGCAATATTATAATTTATTAGTATTTCTTCAGTATCCAAATTGGAATCATCAATAGCATTCGCAATATTTGAATTAAGATTATTGATGTCTTTATAAGAATATTCATATATATCCAACAGCAATGCTTTCTCAGACTCCTTTATTTTATTTACTCCAATACCATTGTCATTAAGTATTGATTTTAATTTTTCATAGGAATCAGAATAAGTTGACTGATTTATCTTATATGGGTTTGAAGTAAAATTAGATGAATTATTTTTCCATGAGAATTTAATGCCTAAATAATCCCCCCTTTCGAAGCTAAACCCAAAAATGAAATTATCATTTTTAATATATTCTAAACTTGAGCTATATCCTGAAGTTCTTAAAGGAAATCCTTTACTGATTGGAATGTCTGTTGAATCATATTCTAATTTAAATAGCCAATCATCATGAATTAAATAACTGATGCCACCAAAAATAGCTAAATCTTTACCTGAAAAATAATCATCAATATTTAAACTGCCTCCCTTACCAAGTTCTGAATCTCGGGAAAAGAATGAATCATCAAAATCCCCAAGAAAATTTTCATATTGTAGCTTTCCGCCACTTAATGCTCCCCAACCTAGCCCAAAATGAAAATCTATATTTTCAATCCCATGGCTAGCTACAATGTATTCTGATGAATAGATTCCCGTTCCTGCTATATCATTGAAACCAATTGCTATGGCAGGAAGATCGCCCTGCTCTTTTAAACGAAATTTAACATTAAAACCTTTATCTTTATAATCTTGGTCATATCCTGGGTAAGGCCTATCTTTTATACTGGTATAGAAAACTGAAGCTTCAAGCCAATCATATGGAGCCATAGTTATAATTATTTTTCTATCAGGATCTCCTCTATATAGCGTGAAGGCAGATGACGACTCATCATAAAATCTAGCAGTAGGAGTATTGATTAACCCAACAACACCATGATTATTTGGATTGTTGTACTTAATAGAATCTGAATAAATAAGATTACCAAAAATTAAAAGAATTAGTGCTCTAATTTTGTATCGCATTAAGTGAAGCAGCTGCAAATGCTATTTCTGAAATTATTTTTGTAGCGACACTCAGCATTGGAACTGTACTGAGTTTTTCGATATCTCTTGGAACAACTATAGTATCGCCAGGCTCTATCACTACCTTGCCTCCTATAAAAATATTACTTTTTACAGGGATAGATTCACCATTTGATCTTATGATATAAATTGATTTCTTATCAGCATAGGAATTATATCCGCCGGCAAATTTAATATAGTCATTTAATTCAGAATCTTTCTTAAATGATGTTGTAATAGGGCTTAGAACTTCTCCAGCAATTGAAACCGTTGAGGGAGCTCTTGGTACAAAGATATAGTCTTTATCTTCAAGTTTTAAATCTCTCACGATGCTACCATCCAACTCTAAATTACCAACTAACCTTCCAACTGGATTTAAGCCTTCTGTTAGATTATATATGTCTATCAATTCTTTGCTTATTGGAACATTATTATTGCTTGTCACTAAAGATGCGTTAGTTAGATTATTTATTATTGCATCCAAGACATCTGATCTAGATTTCATTATCGCTTTTTTTTCACTCTCTTTAATTGAATCTCTTATAAAAATTATGCTTTCTTCAGATGCTTCTTTAGTAAATAAACCTGCTTTCTGATATAAATCAAAAAGAGTTTCACCTGGCAACATCTCGTACAAGCCAGGATATTTAACTTCACCTGCAATTCTTACACTTATTAGTTCTTTTTTTGTAGATGGTGCTGTTAGAGATAAGTTACCATTAGCTGAATACATATTCACTGAATCTAAGTTTATTTTTTTTGAATTATTGTTCGCAAAATCTACTAACTGTATATTATCTTTTTCAGCCCCATCTCTTATTCCTCCCACATAGTTTATAAAAGTAGATACATCAAAATTTCCTACTACAGGATAAGATTTACCTTCATTATAAAAATCACCTTTGAGTCTAATTAAATGATCAGAAATTGATTGATTCATTAGGATATGTTCATAAGAACTCAAACTCTGCAAATTTATTTCATCATTGACTGAAAGGAAGTCTGAGGATTTAAAAAATATCACTATAGAGTTGTTGCTTCGTTCTTTAAGAGAAGAGTAAGTACTAGAATCAACGAGACTGAATGGAAATACTGAGTAAGTTGAATCAGATAAAGCGTTTCTAGTGATAAGCAAAGAAAAATATGGGTAAACTTTATCAGAGAAATTTAAAGAATTAATTATTTCAATAATGTTAAGGTTCGTATTTTTAAATATTTTATTTCCTAAAGTGGGGCCAATAATTCTTGTTCCAAAATTTACAGTCTCAAAATTATATGGAACATTAATTGATTTGATTGAATCAATTGATTTTTGAGATAAAGAATTTTTATCTAATATTTCTCCTTGATAAGTTTCAATATAGGAGTTTTCTAAATCAGCAACTTCATTATAACCAAGTGCTAAATCAATAATTTCATCCAAGCTACCTTCATCTAAAACTTCGTACCTTCCTGGCCTTATCACTTCACCAGAAACATCTATTATATTATTCCTAGGTTTTACAAAAATAATATCGCCAGATTTTATAGCAGTTTGTTCTATTGCATCTCCTTTTATTAAATAGTCATACAGATCAAAACGAGTTATTTTTCCTTTTGAATTAAGTTCAATATTACGCAAAGAACCATATTCAGTTATGCCCCCTGCATATTGAAGAGCTGAAATTATAGAAGAAAGCGGATTCAATCTATAAGACCCAGGAAATTTAACAGCTCCAAAGACAAAAACCTCAACTACACTTAATTCTGTTATTGTCAGAATGACATCATTGAATAATATAAAATCTGATAAGAATTGTTTTATTTTATTTTCAGCTTCAATAACAGTTAAGCCGCCAATAGCAATTTGACCGAAGTCTTTGAACCTAATTGTTCCATCAAGAGCAACTCTAAATTTTTCGATACCATCATGCTTTAAGGATCCATTAATAAAAACTTCTAAATAATCTCCCTCTGAGAGAATTAGATCTGATTTTATGGGTAAATCACTAATTGGAGTTGTGTCTGAAGGCAAATTACTAAATAAAGAAAATCCATACACTTCATCATTTATAGCAGAAATCTTTTCATTGTTGGAAACATTTAAAGAATTAGTAATTTCAGGCAATTTCTCAGTAGTTTCCTGAGTAGAAATTTTATCCATAACATCATTACGGATATTTTCTGGAAGATTCTCTAGTCTATTCTTTAATTCATCATCCAATATATCTTGGGCGCTAATTAAAGATAAAGAAATGAAGAGCAATAAAAAACTGTAAAAAAATCTTAACATTCTATAAATCATAGTACTTTTTGTACCAAGAAAAAAATTTTTCTAGTCCGGTCTCTAAATTAATTTGAGGTGCAAAACCATAGTCTTCATAGAATTTTTTATTATTTCCTGAAGTAATTTGCACATCTCCAATTTGATGGTCACTTAACTTGATTGATGCTTTTTTACCTATAAGACTCTCCAGAATACTAATCATGTCTCCTAGTGATCTATTATGTGAAGAAGAGATATTGTATATTTGATGGGATTTATCTATATCTTTCTCACTTATTAATAACTCCACGCATTGAACAAGATCATCTATATATGTGAAATCTCGTCTATATTCTAAAGAACCATATATTTCTAATAATTCATTATTTAGTATTTTTTTCGTGAATTTCCAATATGCCATATCAGGCCTTCCAAATGGTCCATAAACAGTAAATAATCTTAGGCCTATAGAGTTAAATTTAAAGCTCTTATGGAATAATTCTGATAAATCTTCATTAAACTTTTTTGTTAGTGCATAAAACGATATTTGATCAAGACCTAGCTTCTCTTCACTTATATTATGATCTTTCGTATCCCCATAAACTGATGAAGAAGATGCATAGATTAAATTTAAATTATTTTTTTTGCAAAATTTTAAAATTCTATAATGTCCAATTATATTGGAGTTAAAATATGAATCTGTATTAACAAAAGAATATCTTACTCCTGCTTGAGCTGCAAAATGTAATACATAATCATAGTTACTATCCAATTCATCATAATCAATCAAAGAAATATCAGATTTTATGAATCTAAATTTCTTGTATGCATGCAAAATATCTTTCCTTGATTCTTTTAAATTGACATCATAGTAATTATTCATTGAATCAATTCCATGAATCTCATGCCCTAATAAAAGTAGCTTATTTGCGATATTAAAACCTACAAATCCGCACACACCTGTAATAAGAATTTTTTTATTAATCACAAGATGTACTTATAGTCGATGGTGCCCAGGGCCGGACTTGAACCGGCACGAAGTTTCCTTCGAGGGATTTTAAGTCCCTTGTGTCTACCAATTTCACCACCTGGGCATTTAGAATTTAATATTTTGCTCTTTCTCTCTATCACTTTCTCTTGAATATTCATTTCTTATTTCATTATTTATTTTGATCGCTTTATCTAAAAGATTTAATTTCATGCCAATATCTTCGGAATACTTCATCAAAGCATAAGTATCTTTTGGAAAACATGCTCCACCAAAACCTTTTCTACCATCATGACCAGGAACATTGAGATGACTCGAACCTATTCTACTATCCTCACAAATGATATCTGTAAAATCAGACCACTTCATACCTTTTACTTGATTATCAAAAATCTCTTTTAATTCATTAAAAAAAATAACTTTAGTCGCCAAAAAAGAATTTATGGCATATTTAATAAGAGAGGCTGAAGATATATCCATTATCTTAAAATTAAAATTCTTGCATATAGAATTATTTTGGTAAATTTTCCTAACTTCATTAATTTCCTTTTTATTACCAGATAAAATTATCATTTGAGGGTTTGTAAAATCATGTTTAAAGTGTTTTTCCCTTAAGAATTCAGGGTTATAAACAATTTTAAGCTTAGTATCTTTTATTATTTTATGAATTATATGAGGTAATACTGTACTTTTAATCACGATAGGACACTTGAAACTTAATTTATCCATTTCTGAAAAAGCCTTTTCAATTATTGATGAGTCCAAGCCTTTCTTTACCATAGGTGTAGGCAAGCACGCAAAAATAATATCAGGAAGAAAATTTTGAAGATCCTTTAAGCTTGTATTAAGTAATGGGTCTACTTTAAATATCTCAGTATTTTTTGAGAATCCATATTCTACTGCTTTTCCAACAAAACCATACCCTACTATTCCTACTTTAATTACGCTTTTCATGTTTTAATTGTAATTTATAATTTATTTTAAAAGATTTGAAAGAATATAGCTCACTTAATGCTCAAAAGCCAAAAAAGAAAGGATTTTTTAGCAATTTCCTTATATCTATAAAATCTATAACAATACTTAGAGTTATTGAGATTAATGGACGATTTAACTTGGGTCTTTTCTTTGCAGCCCTGAGGCCTATACTTCTAGTTTTTATTATTGGAGTATTCATCAGAGGTTATGATGCCAGCTACGGTATATCAGATGCTTTAAAAAATGTCCTTTTTTGTGGAGCTGTTTTCTTTTTTATACAAGAAATTATGAGGGGAGTAAATTTTCTAGATCAAAGAAAATATATCTTATACCTCCCTAATACAAACCACCTTTCGATTGTTTTATCAGTGTTATTTGCATCTATTTTTATTTTCACTCCAATTTTTATCGGCTGTTTTATACTTTTTGGACTTTTAAACATAGAAGCTGATCTTATTGGGATAATAAAGGCTATATTGCTTGCATCATTTTTTGGCTTAAGTTACTTAATAACAGTATCATTCTTCTGCTTCAATAATAATATTGTTCAACAATTCGCAAGCTATATTCCATTAATAGCATTATTTACTTCTTGCGTTTTTTATCCTTTTAGTAGCGTTCCAAATCAATATAAAGAATTTTTTTTGCTAAATCCTATTGTTCATATAATTGAGACTGTAAGGGAATCAACAATAGTAGATTCTGACTATACACACATAGATTCTAGTTATGTCATTTTATTTTCTATGATACTTCTCTCATTTTCAATAATCGGATATTTGTCGAATATAAAACAATGAAAAAGATCCAATTAACAGATTTTACAAAATCGTATGATGCCAATCTTGGAGTTAAATATGAAGTATTTAAGAAATCGCATTTTGAAATTGATTATGGTGAAAAGGTTGGGCTTCTTGGGGCAAATGGCTCTGGAAAAACTACACTTTGCAATATGGTTTCAGGTAATGAGCTCTTAACATCAGGCATGAGATCTGTATCAGGCTCTATATCTTGGCCAATAGGTGTATTTTCAAGCCTATCTCCAAATCTAACAGCTAATCAAAATATTTTCTTCATCTGTAGTCTATTGAGCCTAGATTTTAATAAAATGCGTTATTCAGTATTAAATGCAGCTGAATTGCTCGAGCATGCAAATAAAAAGATAATGCATTATTCTTCAGGAATGAGAGCAAAATTAGCTTTCTTTATAGCACTATCAATTGATTTTGATTTTTTTATATTTGATGAGGTCACTTCTGTTGGGGATCAAGAATTCAGAATAAAAGCAGATAAAATATTTTCAGATACATTAAGTAAAAAAGGTTTGATACTTTGTTCTCATAACTTTAATCTTATTAAAAAGCACTGTGACAAGTGTTATATAATAGATAACAAGACTTTAAGCAAAAAGATGGATATTGAAGTTGCTGAAAAAATATACTTAGATAAAAAATGAAAAAAATAAATAGTAATCTAAGAGATTTATTTCTAGTTGCAATATTTAGTCTAATATATTTTCAGTTTATAGAGACGCCTAGATATACCAGTCAAATGATCATAGCGATCAAACAGGATGAACAAAATAATGAATCCAATTTAAAGTTAAATTTTGGTATTGGTCAAAATGGCTTCCAGTCTTCTGGCACAGAACTCTTCAAAATAAAGGAATTCTTTGAGTCAGAAAAAATAATCGATACAAAAAATATTCTGATTAAGACTCTGGATACAAATAATATATATGATTCAAATTTTTTAGATATTAGCAATTGGGTAAGCAAAAAAAATAAGATTAAGAAATATCAAAAAGTAGTTGTAAAGAATGAATCTAATACAGTCTCATTCTTCTCTACTAGCTTTTCAGCAAAAGGCTCTCAATTAATTAATTTAATTAACCTTGCAGTTCTTAGTGATCACTATGATAAGACTCAAAAACTCAATAGCGAATTTAAGATAGCAAGAAAGATCTGTGAATTAGATATTGAAGATTTTAATTTTGATGAGGATGTAAGTGATAGGAAAGAAATAAATATTGGGAAAATTAAAGATTTTACTTCTGGCATTGACTTGCTATCTGCAAAGCTAGAAGATGCAAAAAAACTATGTTTAGAGAATATTAGCAATGAAAAAAATGTTGATTTTGACAATTCTGATCTAAATATTCCAAGATTCAATATGAATAATCTTCTGGTTAGATCCGTCAATTCAAGCACTGATGATATTGTTGGGGCTTTGATTGAGCGTAACTTTGTTTCAGATAAAATAGAGATAGTCTCTGATATATCTTCACCGGATAGCAGAGATAACAATAATGTAGTGCTAAAAACAATCTTAATTATTTTCTTATTTTCTGTGTTAAAGTTCGCATGGAAGATCTTGGCAAGAGTTATTGAAGAAGGCTAAACAGCTTTTTTAAAATGATAGAAATAAATAAAATTAAAAAATTAATTAAAAACAGAGATTTCAATGTTGGAATTATAGGTTTAGGCTATGTTGGCCTACCTTTAGCATTAGAGTTTTTACAAAAAGGTTTTAAAGTAATTGGTCATGATATTGATAAGTCTAAAATTGATAAATTATCCCAAGGCATAGCATATATAAGCCACTTAGATAATGAATTAATTCAAAAATTTATTACTAATGGTTCATTTGAAGTAAGCGCAAACAAGGAAATTATTAATGAAATGGATGCGGTAATGATATGTGTGCCCACTCCAATTGATAAAAATAGAATTCCAAATTTAGATAGTGTCATTTCTACAGCGGAAAGTATTGCTAAGAACATGAAGGAAGGAACGATAATTTCTCTGGAATCAAGCACATACCCAGGCACAACAAGAGATATCATAAAGCCTATATTAGATAAATCTAAATTTAAGATTGGAGATAGTTATTTCTTATGCTATTCACCTGAAAGAGAGGATCCAGGAAATAAAGAATATAAATTAAAGAATATTCCAAAAATCATTGGATGTGATGATCCACAATCTCTTGAGGTTGGTAAGCATCTTTATTCTAATATTGTTGAAAATGTCCATGATGTATCATCATCTTCAGCTGCAGAAGCTGTAAAACTATCTGAGAATATATTTAGAGCTGTAAATATCTCACTTTCTAATGAATTAAAAATAATTTACAAAGAAATGGGAATAGATATTTGGGAGGTAATTGATGCTGCTGCAACAAAACCATTTGGTTATATGGCTTTTTATCCCGGCCCAGGTGTGGGGGGGCATTGCATTCCAATTGATCCCTTTTATTTAACATATAAAGCAAAAGAGTTTAATGTGACGACAAGATTTATTGAATTAGCAGGTGAACTTAATGTAATAGTTTTAGATCACACCATTCAATCATTAATAAATCACATTAATTTTGTTTTAAAAAAATCAATTTCTGAGGCCAAATTATTAATATTGGGTTTAGCATATAAAAAGGATGTAGATGATATGAGGGAGAGTCCATCAGTCTACATTTTTAATAAATTAAAAAAACTTGGGGCTGAAGTAAATTTTAACGATGATTATATTCCTATAATACCGAAAACAAGAGAACATAAAAATTTAGAGGGAATTCAAAGCGAAACTATAACCGCAGAAAAAATTAAAAAATATGATGGAGTTATAGTTTTGACTGATCATAGCTACTATGACTTAGATTTAATATTTAAACATTCAAAGTTAATATTTGATACCAGAAATTTATTTAAAAACTTCTCTTCAGAAAAAATAATAAAACTCTAAATATGATTGCTGTTATTGGATGTGGGTACTGGGGAAGAAATCTCATAAAAAATTTCCATGATCTCAGTTCATTAAGCTGTGTATATGATTTAGATAAAAATTTACAGAATAAGTTTTCAAAAAAATATAAAATTAATGAGCTCAGCTGGAAGGAAATTCTTGAATCAAAAAAAATAAAAGGTTGTGTTGTAAGCACAAATGCCGAAACTCATTACAGTATTGTTAAAGAATTGATCAACAATGGGAAGAATGTTTTTGTAGAAAAGCCAATATGCTTGGATATTGAAGAAGCAAAAGAACTGAATAGACTTTCTAAAGAGAATGGATCAGTTCTGATGGTTGGGCACCTTTTGAGATATCATGATCACTTTAAAAGGCTTGAAAAATTAATTAAAGAGAATGGTTTTGGAGAAATAAAGAAAATTAGAAGCACCAGAAAGAGTTTTGGAAAACTAAGATTAAATGAAGATGTAATATGGTCATTTGCTCCTCATGATATTTCTATGTGTATTGCTTTGACAGGTAATGGAATAAGGGATTTAAAAGTATTAAGGAAAAAATTTTTTTCTGGGATAACAGATTCAGCTAATATCAGCTTTAGTTCTGGAAATATTCCTATTGAAATTGATGTAGATTGGACATCTTATGAAAAGCTTCATAGATTTGAAGTGTATATGGAAAAGGGTATTGTTGTATTTGAAGATTCTGCATCTGAAAGTAATAAAAAATTATTTCAAATTAAAATGGGATTTAATCAGGAAAATTTAACCCGAAAACAAGATCTAGAGAAAGAATACATTACTGATTTTAGTTATTCAGAGCCACTGAAAAATGAATGCAAACATTTCTTAGATTGCATTCAGAATAAGACTGAACCAATCACTAATGCTAATGAAGCTATAGAAGTCTTGAAAGTATTAGTAGAATGTGAAAAGAATTAAAGATGAAATTTATTGATTTAAATAAACAATATAAAATTATAAAAAATGAAATTGACTTAGCTATACAAAGCACTTTAGATGATGGAGATTTCATTCAAGGTAATAAAGTTAAAGAATTGGAGGCTCTATTAGGTTCATATTCTCAAACTAATTGCACAACATGCGCTAATGGTACAGATGCTCTCTATATATCTTTAAGAGCATTAGGAGTATGTGCAGGTGATGAAATTATTGTGCCATCTTTTACTTGGGTATCTACTGCTGGCGTAATTAGACTTTTAAATGCAAAACCAATTTTTGCAGAAATTTCAGAAAAAGACTTTAATATTGATCCAAACAATATCATCGAATTAATTTCTAATAAAACTAAGGGGATAATACCCGTGTCAATTTTTGGAAGATGTGCAAATTTGACTGAAATTAATTTAATTGCAAAAAAACATAATCTTTGGGTAATTGAAGATGCTGCGCAAAGTTTTGGAGCTAAACATAATGGGAGTTTCTCATGTTCTATGACTGATTTAGCTACTACGAGTTTCTTTCCTGCAAAACCATTAGGTTGCTATGGCGATGGAGGTGCAATTTTTTCAAAAGATGAAAGTCTACTAGAAAAAACAAGAATAATTTCGCGGCATGGACAAAAAAAGAGATATGAATATGTAGATGTTGGAATGAATAGTAGGCTTGATACAATTCAAGCCTCTATTCTTATAGAAAAAATGAAAATTTATGAAAATGAAATTGCTTTAAGAAATGATGTGGCTCATAAATATAATTCAAGACTTGATCATTTAGATGTAATAAAAACTCCAGAAATTCCAGAATCTACTAATAGGTCTGTTTGGGCTCAATATACCATTCTTCTTGATAATGAACTGAAACATAAAAGAGATAAAATAATGAATTTGCTAAAAGAAGATGGGGTGCCATCTGCACTTTATTACCCAGCACCTCTTCATCTTCAGCCTCCTTTTAGAAATGGACAACGGCTACCAATAACTGAAGAGATATCTAAAAGGGTTTTAAGTCTACCAATGCATCCTTATTTAGAAGATAATGAAATAGATTTTATAGCTCAAAAACTTAAAATAAATTTAAACAAACAATGAAAGAAATTCTACATATAGTCCACAATCCAATAAATCTTGATGCTAGAGTAAGAAAATATTCAAGATCATTAGGAATTTTTGGGGAAGGATATTTAGTTCACTTATTAGGAATTAAATCCGCAAAAAATCAAGAAAAAGTTCCATTTGATGAAGGTCAGACAACTTTTGAATTACTAGACCTTTACAGGGCAAGAAATAATTTTATTAAAGCATATAAAAATATTTTTGGATTTATCCTTTTAATATTTTCTGCTATCACCTTATTTTTTATTGCGACATTTTTATTTGGCTATGAAAATCTTGTAAAAAATACTGAAGATTTTTTTTTATTAATCTCTGGATGGATTAATTCATTAAGCTCTGGATGGATTAATCCGTATATAGAATTAATCAGATCCACATTCGCTAATTTGCAAAGTTCGTTGACAAATTTTGATCAAATAAACTTGCTTACCTTCCACTTAATGAACACTTTTTTAATTTTAGGAATACTATTTTTTATTACAAGAGGCTGGAAAAGAATGAGGTATATTTCTCTTTTAGTCTGGGGAATGTATATATACTTTCTTCCGCAATTAATTTTTTATTATCCTGGTTTTGAAAATGTAGATGCTAAAATTATTTCTCAGTTTGACTTTGCTTTTCAAACTACATATTTTTTAATCTTAATAGCTTTATTCTCGATTTTTTTTCTAAAAAGTTCTTTTAATTTTCTAAAAAGATCTTTTAGGTTTTCAGTAAGGCAATTTAGAAAATTCAAAAACTCTATATTGAATAATAATTTTTTAAAGCAATATTTAGTCCCTACAAAAGTTTTTTCATTTTTATGTATTCATAGCCTAATAAGCAATCAATTAAAAAATTATGATAAAGACAAGTTAAAAATTATCCATGTCCATGATCATATAGCTCTGTTGCCAGTATTATTAAATATGAGAAAATTTAAAAATACTAAATTAATTTGGGATGCACATGAACTATATATAACTCCAGAAACTTCAGGGGTATTTTTCTCAAGAATAATAAGATTTACATTATGGAAATTTCAGAAAAAAATTGATCATGTCTTCACTGTTAATGAGTCATTCAAAAAAATATATCAAGAAAAATATCCGCAATTGAAAAAAATCGATGTAGTTATGAATGCAGCTGATTTTGAGATTCCTAAAAGAAGAAGGAAGTCTAATAAAATAAAAGAGCTATTAGATCTTCCTAAAACAAAAAAAATAATTCTTTTTCAAGGTGGACTTGCGCCAAATAGAGGAATAGAAGAATTACTTAAAGCATCCAGTGGACTCAAAAAAGATTGGGTAATTGTTTTCATGGGCAATGGAAGATTAAGCAAAAACATAGAACAAAAAATTATTGAGCAAAAAGATTCAGAGCATAAGAATGTATTTCATATACCGCCAGTTACTCAAAGAGAACTTTTTCATTGGACTTCTTCAGCCACGATTGGAATAATTCCATATTTAAATACAAGTTTGAATCATTTGTACTGTACTCCAAATAAGTTATGGGAATTTACTTGCTCAAAAATTCCTTTTATAGCTACAGATCTGGAAGAAATGGGACAATTTGTTCGAAAAAATAAAGTAGGATGGCTTTTACCAAGAGATTTTCATGCAAAAGATATTATCTATCTTGTTAACTCACTAAAAGAAAATGAAATTAAAAAGAAGGTAACGCAAACTAATAAAATATTAAAAATAGAGAATTGGAAAAAATATGAAAAGGTTTTCAGAAAAGAATATTCTAAAATGCTTTTAAATCAATAGATTACTTCCCAAACATTTCTTTATATTCAGCAAACTCTTTTTTTAGAAATTTTTCTTTTTCAAAGGGCATTCGCATTTTCGGAACACCATCTTCATAACATTCAAACGGTTTACCAAAATATCTCATAAAGTTTGATAGCATATTAATTTCAATTTCATAATGTCTTCTGGCAAGATCATCTAGTGTATCTGTAGCATATACTGGAGTTCTTTCTATGCTGATTATCTCTCCTTCATCAACTTTTGCATCAATATAATGCAAAGTAACACCAAGTTCTAATTTTTCAATAATTGACCATTTGAATGAATCTAGCCCCTTTGATAAAGGTATTATTCCAGGATGGCAATTAATAATTTTTTTAGAGCCAATAGCTTTCTCTGGAATCAAGCCTGCGCCAGTAATTATATTATAGTCACAATCAATTGGCAGTTCTCCTTCCATATCCCAATTATAAGAATTTAGATTATGTATTTTTGATATGGTTAATTGAGGGTTTAATTTGAACTGATCTGGTCTATGATGAAAATAAACTTCTCGTGCTTTTCTAGGTTTAAAATCAATTAAAAAAACAGTTATTTCAGAAAAAGAATCTTGTTCAATAATTTTTTTCAATACTTGTTCAGTTTTAAGATGTGCTACGTTATAAGTAATAACTCCTAGGGAAGGTTTATTCATAGACAGATTATAGCTAAAAGAATACAATTTTGAATTAATGGTTTACAAAATCTGTTCTATTGTAGGTGCCAGGCCTCAATTTATTAAATCTTCTCCATTTTCTGCAAAAGTTGCTGAATCTAAATGTCTTGAAGAAATCATAATACACACAGGGCAACATTATGATAAAAATATGTCAGAAGTTTTTTTTGATGAAATGGGTATACCAAAACCTAAATATAAATTGAATATTAATAATCTTTCACATGGAGCAATGACTGGTAAAATGATTGAGCAAATAGAACAAATACTAATTAAAGAATCGCCAGACATTGTAAATGTATATGGAGACACAAATTCAACTTTATCTGGTGCATTAGCCGCTTCTAAGTTACAAATTCCATTGAGCCATGTAGAAGCAGGATTAAGAAGTTTCAATAAAAAAATGCCTGAAGAGATAAATAGAATATTGACGGATCATGTAAGTAATCTACTTTTTTGCCCTTCTGAAGATTCATTAAAAAATCTTAGAAATGAAAATATACCTGATAAACAGCAGAAAGTAATATATGTTGGCGATATTATGAAAGATTCAATTAGACTCTTTAATCAGAAGAATCTTCAAACTACAAAAACAAGAAAAGAAATATTAATCACAATACATAGAGAAGAAACAGTTAATGAGTCAAATAAACTTAGAGAAATAATTGTTTCAATGAATGAATTAAGCAAAGATTATGAAATTATTTTTCCAATACATCCAAGAACTAAATCAAAAATCAATGACCTTGATATATCGATAAAATTCAAAACTATTGAACCTGTTAGCTTTACTGAGATGATTAAACTAATAAAAAGATCAGATTTGGTTATTACTGACAGTGGAGGATTGCAAAAAGAAGCATACTATCTTAAAACCCCTTGCATAATTACTAGAAGTGAGACTGAATGGGTTGAAATGTTAAAAAATGATATAAATTCTCTATGCGAATTAAATTCAGATTTAATAATAGAAACAGTAAATAAAAAAATTAAATCCAAATATATTTTTGATGAAAAAATATATGAAGTTAAAGAAGGGTGTACAAATAAAATAATTAGTGAAATAACAGATTTTCTCCAAAATAGAAATTTGTAATGAAAAGAATATTAATTGTTAGTCCATATGAAGAGATACCAATAAAAAAAACTTGCCTTGAAAGAAGTGGAAGAATTTCAAATATATTTTTAGAAAGAGGTTATGAAGTAGTTTGGTTCTCATCATCCTTTGATCATCAAATAAAAAAAAGGAAAGTTTGGAATCAGAAAGACAGCTCCAATATAAAAGTAGAAATTATAAAAACAATACCTTATTTTAAAAATATATCCCTACTAAGAATCATTAGTAATTTTATATTAGGCATTAATCTTTTTATAAGGCTTAGAAAATATAAAAATTCAGATTATATTTATTCTACTGTTCCTATTTTAGAAACATCATATTTTGCTGCAATTTTTGCATCAAAGAACAATATTCCTTTGATTATTGATTACAGAGATTTATGGCCTGAAATATTTACAAATTATATTAAAGCGCCTAATTGGGTAAAAAATATTATTCTTTCGCCTTTTTATTCGATGAAAAAATATATTCTTAAAAAAGCGAAATACCTGACATCTATAAGTGAAAAAATGTTGGAGCTAATTCGTGAAAAAAATATAAATGCTGAAGATTTTGTTCTATATCATCATTTTGATGGTCCTGCAAAAGAAGATAGTTTAAATTTAACTACTAAATTTAAATCTCTTAATTTAGACAATGAACTTAAAACAAGAATAATTTTTGCTGGCAGTTTTTCTAATAGACATGATTTTCAGACAATTATAAATGTGATAGAAAAATTTCAAAATATCGATTTAATTATTGCTGGAGATGGAGAACAAGATCTATCAAAATTCAGTAAATTAAATAATGTAAAGCTAGTTGGGCAATTAAATAAAGAAGAGCTGCATTTTTTATACTCCAAATGTAATTTTAGCTTTCTTCCTTATCCTAATGACTTAGATTTAAATAAATCAATACCTAGAAAATTTTCTGAATACATGTATTTTGGTCTTCCAGTTATATCTACTAACCTTAAATTTTTGAGTAAAATTATTCATCAAAGAAATATTGGCTTCACTTATGAGCACAAAAATAAAAAAGAATTAGAAAGAATTTTCACAAAAATTACCATGATTAAAAAACATGATCAAGATATGAGCAATCTTATAAGGAATTGTAAAAAAACTTACAATCAACTTTTTTCATTAAAAGTCTTTAAAGAAAAGATAGCGAAGCATATTCCTTAATGGAGGCTGAGAACGGAATCGAACCGATGTTAACGGAGTTGCAGTCCGCTGCATAACCACTCTGCCACTCAGCCATTCTGATATATTTTA
>MDSW01180267.1_pt1 | contig 17214 bp, 23 predicted proteins | sample 811171 | NCBI WGS metagenome assembly MDSW01 (sample SAMN05326641, study PRJNA326480) | marine metagenome | isolation source: seawater | place: Atlantic Ocean: North West | collected 2012
AAGAATTTGCTGAAGGGGAAGACTTTTACGCACTAGGCTTAGTTATGGGTTATGCGATTATAGAAACTGTCAAGCCTATAATAAATTTTAAAGATGACGGCCTACCCTTCTAAATAACACAACAAACGGGGCGGTTCGCCGCCCCAACACAAGGAAAAACAAAATGACAACCAAACAAAAAACTGAAAAATCAGCAACTCATTATGGCACTTGTCAAAGTTGCGGAAAGCAATACAAAGCAGACGTAAAAACAAACAGACTTGCTCACCATGGTTACATTAGAAAAGGTATCCAAATGGGCGGTTGCAGAGGCCGACATGAATTGCCGTTAGAAAAAAGCTGTGAGTTGGTAAAAGAAAGGTTGGCACAAATTCAACACGAAATAAAAAGATTGCAAAAGGTTGGTGATTTCTTTGCCAGAACAGAAATTAGGGCACTAGAAGTAACAGAAAAACGTCTTATTAAAAAAATCGCAAACTGGAAAGAAACTGATCAAGTAAAAATTTAAACAGGGGGGAAATAACAATGACAACTGGATTAAAAATGAAAGGGGATAAAAATGAAGATAACTGACTTACAACAAGAATGGATGGCAGACAGGTTTGAAGTCTACGAGGAAGATGAGATTTTGAGAACCTATGGTTATGAAGTCGAGGACAACACGTGGGATAGTGCTTCGTTAGTGGTGGAGCGAATAGGATACCTCCCAAGTAAGGATGAATTTTATCGGACTTTTGACGAAGTGAGACAGTGGATAAAAGCAAAAGTTTTCCCGATTGAAGTTACCAAATTGCAAATGTATGTCATCAAAGATTGTGTCGATTGGGCTGAGTTAAAATACCCCGTTTATGAAGATGCGATTGAGTACGGAGAGGTTGACAAACCAGCAGGAAGTTTCAAACGCTCATTCTACAATCTCGAAGATAAATTTGAAGCGTGGACAAACAATGTCACTTACATAAAAAACGAGAATGGCCAAAATAAAAAACCAAATAAATTAAACGTGCGAGTTATCGGTGATTGGTATGGCGATGCTTTCAAAATTCAAAGAGGGGAGAAATAACAATGACTAAAGAAGAAAGAATAGAATTTATTAAAACTACAACAACTAAAAAAATAATTGAAGCGATGGAATCTACCGATTCTAATTGGATAGAAGAATGGACAGGAGGGTGTACTGAACTACCTTATAACCCAACAACAAAAACACCGTACTCAGGGACGAATATTGTATGGCTAATGATGCAAGGCCGTCCATCAAGTAAGTGGGCTGGTTACAAACAATGGCAAAAAGTAGGCCGAAAAGTGAAACTTGATGAAAATGGAAGACTTGGAGACAACACACCTACAGACATTATTAAAGTTGTACCAGTGCCAAAAAAAGATAAAGATGGCAATAAAACAGACGAAATAATACCAAGAATTAAAGTGTTGCGAGTATTTAATGAAAGCCAATTAGATGACTATGAGCCAGAAGTCAAGACAACTGCTAACCCAAATTGGGTACACGCAGAAATTGATAAAATGGTTAAATCATTAAACGTCAAAATACAATATGGCGGTACACCATCTTATAACCACCAGACAGATATTATTACGTTACCTGAACAACAAGACTTCAAGCCGACAGAAGGTACAGCAGAGCAAAATTATTTTGCAACGAAATTACATGAGCTAGGCCATTGGACAGGACATAAGGATCGCTTGGATCGTAATCTGTGCCAACGAGATAAAGTAAGGTATGCAAAAGAAGAATTAGTGGCAGAGTTAACGGCAACCTTACTAAGTGCTTACTATGGGATAGAACATACGCCACTAAAGAGCCATGCACAATATCTGAATGGGTGGGTATCCATGTTAAAAAGTGATGATCAAGTAATGTGGGAAGCATCTCAAAAAGCATACGAGGCTATGGATTTTATTTTAAAAAACAGCAAACAAATAAAAAAAGTAGCATAAATAAATAACAAACTATGGTAAAATAAAGGGGATTTGAAATGGAAACAATTTTAAGAGTGTTTGAAGATGGTGGGAAAATTAAAGTAGCAATACAAAATAAAAAAGTAGTTGCTATGTCGGTAGTATCTAAAGGCAAATCTATTAACCAACAAATAACACAATTCATGAAAGAACTAGGAGATGAGCATGGAATTCGAGACGCTGAAAAGACAGCTATCTAATGCGGAAAGGCAAAAATTGCATCGGCAAAAAAAACTAGAAGAAGGTTTTAAAGCGGTAACGGTTTATGTGCCACTTGAAAAAACTGATGAAATAAAGCAAATTGCGAAACAATATGCTGATACGCATAAGGAAATAATGAGGGCAAAAAATGAGCATGGATTTGCATGATGAGATTAAAGCCCAGTTGATGAAACATGAGGGGCTTCGATTGAAGCCCTATCAATGTACAGCGGGGAAGTGGACTATTGGGGTGGGACGTAATATCGAGGATCGAGGAATTACGGAAGCAGAAGCGATGCACTTATTGGATAATGACATTGATGAATGTCAGGAAGAATTAGATCGCATTACACCTTGGTGGATCGAAAAACCAGCCCATGTACAATTAGTGCTAATCAACATGATATTTAATTTGGGTGCGACTAGATTGTTAGGGTTTAAAAAGTTCCTTAAAGCAGTAGAAGAAAATAATTTTGACTTGGCGTCCACAGAGATGTTAGATAGCAGATGGGCAAAACAAGTAGGCCAGCGGAGTATAGAACTAAGTGAGTTTATGAAAAATGGATACACAGAATAACATACCCGATAAAAAAACTTACCAGTCAAATAGGCGTAAAATGGCGTGGGCATCACTGGCCATGATATTAGTTACTTGCTTGGCGGTGCTTGCGTTTCCTAGCCGTTTTGAGCCGTCTGAAAGCATTTTAATGATGCTTATTGGATCGCTCAGTGCAGTGGTAGCCGCCTATTTTGGATTTAGCCATAAAAAATGATAAAAATTAACCATAACTTTAACCGTCAAAAACCGTCGGAAAAGTATGAAAAACTGTTAGCAGAGTACAAAAAACTCCATGCTGGCAGAAAATTATTTGACGGTAGAAGCACCAAAAAGTTTATTTCGGTGATAAAGCAAGCCATAGAAAATCATCGGTGCAAAACAATTCTCGATTATGGGGCTGGACAAGCCAAGTTATATACCGATAAATTTGCTGAATTAACAAACCAAATAAACAGGCCGTTACAAGAACATTGGGGTGTAGAGGTTCGTTTGTACGATCCAGCTGTTCCAGAATATGAAGAATGGCCTAAGTTTATGGAAACATTCGATGGTGTTTTATCTATTGATGTGATGGAGCATATACCCGAGGAAGATATTGGGTGGGTAGTGTCAGAAATATTTGGTAAGGCAAAACAATTTGTATTTTTAAATATTGCTACCTTTCCAGCATTGAAAACTTTTAAGGACGGAACTAATGTACACGTTTCTATTTATACCCCAGAGGAATGGTTAGAGCTAATCGAGCGAGTACACCGTAACTATCCGTACTTGACGATTTACGGTTATTTTGATGTAGTGACTGATGAGGAACAGGTAAGTCAAGAAAGTTTTAGGATAGATAAACTGGAGGAATACGATGCTTGGTTTTCTAACACCTATCGTGAAAATTGCCGGTAGTTTAGTTGAGGGGCAAGTAGAAAAATCTAAAGCCAAAGCAAAAGCTAAGGTAGCGAGGGCAGAAGCGGAAGCAGAAGTTATGAAGGTAGCCGCTACGCATGAAGCTGGTTGGGAAAAGATAATGGCAGAAGCCTCGGCTGGTTCTTGGAAAGATGAAGCATGGACTATCTTATTTATAATTATTATCGGGGCATCATTTATTCCTTGGTGTAGGCCATATATTGCCGAAGGATTCCAAGCGTTAGAAACAGCACCAGATTGGTTTACTTATGCAATGTACGCTTCCATAGCGGCATCTTTTGGTATTCGTGGCATTAAAGGTATGAGAAAATGAGCATAACTTATCGTGGTGAAAGGTTCTCTGGATACAATAAACCTAAACGAACAAGCGGTAAAAATAAAAAATTTGCGGTATTAGCCAAGCAAGGTGATACCGTAAGATTAATTCGTTTTGGTGATCCTAATATGCGAATAAAAAAATCTAACCCTAAAAATCGAGCATCATTTAGAGCCAGACATAAATGCGATACTAAACCACCATCAAAACTGACAGCAAGATACTGGAGTTGCAAAAATTGGTAGAAGTTAGAAATAACGTGATGGCAAGAGAACTAGCCAGACAGTTAGTAGAATTAAAAGAATCAGAGAAACCTTTAGTTAAAGAACAAGTGAAAGAAACTAAAAAGCCAGAAAAAAAAACTCAAGTAGATAAAAAAGTCTGATGGCAAAAAGAGTACCAAAAACCAAACGAGGGACACCAAAAAAATATTTAACAGGTGCTAAAAACCCTAGAAAAAAAGAAGAAGAAATACGTTCTACCGCTAAAAAATACAAACGTGGAGAATATATTGATATTCAGGAGGTAAGCCGCAGTCGTGCCGAACAAGCCAAAAAGAAAACCAATAAGCGAAAAAGTAAAAGCAACGCTAAGAAAAAAAGCAGAAAATAGCAAATTCACTTATAGTCAATTAGCCCAAGTTTATCGGCGTGGGCAGGGAGCGTATCTTAGCAGTGGATCACGCAATGTCCCTATGGCTGCATGGGCGATGGGTAGAGTCAACTCGTTTATTTCTGGTAAGGGCGGTGCAAGAAAAGCTGATAAAGATATTTTAAATAAAACACGCAAAGCATAGGAGGTTGGAATGCCAGTGATGAAATCAGGTAGAGGTTATAAATACGGAACTAGCGGTAAAACCTATAAAGGGCAAGGGGCAAAGAAGAAAGCCGCAAAACAAGGATTAGCGATTCAAGCAAGTAAACGAAGAAAACGGTTAAAAGGCTAATGGATATTATACAGATAGCTTTCATTGTGATTGTATTGATGCCATTAGTTAAACATTTTAAAAATAAATGGCGGCAGAATTTCTAATATGTTATAAATAGCCGTTACCAGATGTGAGAGCAGACATGGCTTATTTAAATGGCGAAATAAAAGAAATCAAATCCGTTCCTATTAGCGAATTAATACCTTACGTTAATAACGCTAGAAAACATTCTGAAAAACAAATTCAACAAATAGCCTCTTCCATCAAAGAATTCGGCTTTAATAACCCTATTTTAATAGATAGTGAAAACGGCATTATTGCTGGGCATGGCCGTATGGAAGGAGCAAGACTGTTAGGGTTAGAAAACGTGCCTTGTATAGAAGTTAAACACCTTACCGAAGCACAAAAAAAAGCCTTTATCATAGCTGATAACCAAATAGCACTTAACAGTACATGGGACGATGAAATTTTAAAAAATGAATTAGAAGAAATAGGAAAGCTTGATTTTAATTTGGATTTAACAGGTTTTTCTTTAAAAGAAATTGATAAATTATCAGGAGAATTTACCAATAAATATACAAAAAAAGTGGAAATACCACAGTATAAACCACTTGCCGAAAAACCAAATGTAGAAGAAATGTATGATGCTGAAAAAACAATAAATCTTTTAAATGCAATAAATTCAAGTCCGATAAGCGAGGAAGAAAAAAAGTTTTTACAATTTGCCGCATATCGTCATGTAGAATTTAACTTTGAAAAAATAGCCGATTATTACGCAAACAGTAATGAAACAATAAAAAAACTTTTTGAAAGTAGTGCTTTGGTGATAATTGATTTTGAAAATGCCATTGCTAATAATTTTATTGATTTAAACGATAAATTAAAAAAACAATATATAGAAGATTATGAAAATTGATAACTTTGCTGTTTTTATACTTACAAACGGTAGAGCGAACAATGTTGTTACTTATAATGTTTTAAAAAAACATGGTTATACAGGCAAAATTTATTTATTGGTTGATGATGAAGACAAACAACAAAATGAATATATAAAAAAATACGGTGAAGAAGTAATTATATTTAATAAACAAAAAGCCATAGAAATGACTGATAGTGGTGATTGTTTAAAAAAAAGAAATAGTGTCGTATACGCAAGAAATTATAGTTTTAAGGTAGCCGAAAATTTAGGTATACAATATTTTTTACAGTTAGATGATGATTATACAATGTTTGCTTATACTTTTAATCAAAATTTATCTTATATAACGCAAAACAGGGCAATAAAAAATTTAGATAAAATTTTTACCTATGTTTTAGAGTTTTTCATAAAAACAAAACAAATAATCACAGTGGCGTTTGCACAAGGAGGCGATTTTATAGGGGGAGAAGGTTCTAAAGTGGCTAAATTAGGTATGCAAGGACTTATGTCAAGAAAAGTTATGAATAGTTTTTTTTGTGATACCGAAAGGCCATTTAAATTTTTTGGTAGAATAAATGAAGATGTTAATTTATATACAAATCAAGGACTGAAAGGAAAATTATTTGTAACATTGCCAATGTTAAGATTAGAACAGACATACACGCAAGCAAATAAAGGTGGTTTAACGGATATTTATTTAGATTTAGGTACATACGTTAAAAGTTTTTACTCAATAATGTACGCACCATCATGTGTAAAAATAACAGAAATGGGCGTATCGGATAAAAGGTTACATCATAAAGTACAATGGAAAAAAACAACGCCATGTATAATTTCGCAAATTTAACAAAGAATAAATCGGAGTTATAAAAATGGAAAAAAAACCCCGAGGAAGGCCTGCACATGAACCAAATGCCGAAACAAAAACTTTAGCACGAACATTATCTGCTGTTGGTGTAACTTATGAAGACATTGCTAGCAAACTACAAATTTCTTCTGATACCCTGACAAAATATTATAAAACAGAATTAGATGAAGGACGTATTGATGCAAATGCGCAAATTGCTAGAAGTTTATTTGAACAAGCAAAAACAGGGAACACATCAGCACAAATGTTTTGGTTAAAAACAAGGGCTGGGTGGAAAGAAACAGATCGCAGAGAAATTGATGGAACGATACATTTGTCTTGGGACGAATGGGTAGACGATGGTAACGATTAAAATACCTTATCGGCCAAGGCCATTACAGCGAAAAGCACATAATAAAAAAGAAAGGTTTGCTCTGTTAGTCTGTCACCGTAGATTTGGTAAAACTGTTTTTGTTATTAACGAAGCTATCAAACAAGCCGTTACTTGTAAGTTAAAAGCACCACGCTTTGCTTATATAGCCCCATTTTACAAACAAGCTAAAAACGTCGCTTGGGATATGCTGAAGTATTACTGCCAGCCAATACCTAATATAGTTTTCAATGAAAGTGAGTTAAAAGCCGATTTTCCCAATGGAGCAAGGATTAGCCTGTATGGTGGGGATAACCCAGATTCTTTGCGTGGTATTTATCTTGATGGCGTAATGATGGACGAGTATGCCCAGATGAGTCCTAGACTGTGGGCAGAAATAATACGGCCAGCGATTAGTGACAGAAAGGGTTGGGCAATATTTATAGGCACACCGAAAGGGCATAATAATTTCTTCGATTTATATCAAGAAGTAAAAGATGATGAAGACTGGTATGTCAAAGTTCATCGGGCATCTGAAACCAATTATATCGATGCAGAAGAGCTAGAAGCCGCTAAAAAAGATATGTCGGAGGATCAATACCAGCAAGAGTTTGAATGTTCTTGGACGGCCGCCATACAAGGGGCGTACTACGGACGGTTGCTAGAAGAAGCTGAAAAAGAAAGCAGAATAGGTAAAGTTCAGCATGATACAGGTGCATTGGTAGAAACATGGTGGGACTTGGGAATAGGTGACAGTACGGCTATCTGGTTTGTACAGCGTATAGGGGCAGAATTGCGGGTTATAGACTACTACGAAAACAATGGAGAAAGTCTTGGACACTATGCAAACGTCTTACAGGATAAAGCAAAAGAGAACGAATGGAACTATGGCGATCACGTTTTTCCGCATGATGTCAGACAGCGATCACTTGACACAGGGCGTACAAGGGTTGAAACTTTACAGAATTTAGGTGTAGAACCAACGATTATTCCGCAAATGAAAGTAGAAGACGGAATAGAAGCAGTGAGAAGAAAACTGAAAAACTGTTGGTTTGACGAAATGAAATGCCGACGAGGTATTGATGCGTTACGACAGTATCGTTCGCAATATGATGAAAAGAACCAAGTATTTAAACTGCGTCCAGTGCATGATTGGGCGAGCCATGCGGCAGACGCTTTCAGATATGGTTGCTTACACGAGCCTTTAAAACTAGATTGGGCAGATATCGAGTATAGCAATACAGGGATAGTTTAATATGGCAACAGCAATAACCGATGAACAAATAGCATCTATCTGTCGGGGAGAAGTAGATAGTGCATCAGGGAAGGCTAGTGGAGAACTAGCCCACGAACGAGCAGAAGCATTAGATTATTATAACGGGGAGCCGTATGGCGATGAAATAGAAGGACGAAGCCAAGTTGTTACCCGAGAGGTAATGGAAACGATAGAGTGGATAATGCCTTCACTAGCCAGAATATTTACTGATGTAGATAATATGGTACGTTTTGAGCCAGTAAACGGTGACGATGTAGAACAGGCAAAAATAGAAACCGAAGTAGTTAATTATGTGTACTGGAAACAAAACAAAGGTTTTTATAACACCTATGCCTTCTTAAAAGATGCGTTATTAAGCAAAACAGGCATCTTAAAAATATATTGGGACGATTCAGTAAAAGAAACAAAAGAGCGTTACGAAAATCTTGATGACGTTCAATTAGGTAGTTTGCAAAACGATTCTAATATAGAGCGTGAAATAATAGAATTTGAGGAACTGGAAAACGGTTTAATGAATGTTACCTTTAGGTGTAAAACACTGACAGGTAAAGTACAAATAGAGCCAGTTGCCCCAGAAGAATTCGGTATCGCCAGAAACGCTAGAAGTCCTTATGTATCTGATAGTAACTTCTGTTACCACCGAGCCTACAAGTCGTTTTCTGAGTTAGTGCAAATGGGCTACGATCCCGACGTTATAAGAACACTTCCTTTTGATGAAGATGTAGAAACGCAAGAAGAAATAGCCAGAAGAAATACAACTGACGAGCGAGAGCCGTACGAGTACATATCAGAAGAATCCATGCGTATGTACTGGATTACCGAGTGTTATGTGAACATAGACAGAGATGGCGATGATGTAGCAGAGTTATTAAGGGTTGTGTTAGCTGGTGGGCATTATACTGCTTCCTCGTCTAGGTTATTAAGCATTGATGAAGTAGATCACATGCCGTTCGCTACCGTATCACCGATTCCTATGCCACATAAATTCTTCGGTATGAGTCTTGCTGACTTAACTATGGACTTGCAACGAATTAAGTCGGTTCTTACCAGACAGATGCTAGATAATACCTATCTGGCTAATAACTCAAGAACATTAGTAAACGACACACACGTTAACCTAGATGATTTATTAACTTCTCGTCCGGGCGGTGTGGTGCGTTTTAAAGGAGAGGGTTCACCACAACAATATGTGACACCGATTCCGCATAACGCTTTACCACCCCAAGCATATCAACTAATGGAATATTTAGATGAAGTGCAAAAGAACAGAACAGGGGTAGGGAACAATACGGCAGGGCTAGATTCTAATTCACTGGCGAAAGTAAACACTGGCGTAGCGATGTTAGCTTATGATCAGCAAAGAATGAAAATAGAGTTAATCGCACGAATTATAGCGGAAATAGGTTTTAAGGACGTATTCAGAATAATCCATCGCCTGTTGAATCAGCATCAAGATAGAGAAATGATGATTAACGTAACAGGGAAATTTATTCCAGTTAACCCAGCAGAATGGCGAACCAGAGAAAATACAACGGTTGCCGTAGGTATGGGAACAGTATCTAGGGAACGTCGCATGGTAGCGATAGAAGGTATTATACAGAAACAACAACAAGTAGCAGAAGCTGGAGGCATGGGTACTATTGTTCAACCCCATCAAATGTATCAGTCGCTATCTGATATGGTAGATTCACTAGGGTTAGAACCCTCTGCATACTTTACCGATCCTCGTACAATACCGCCTAAGCCACCGCAACCCAACATAGATGCCGAAATACAACTGGCTACTGCAAGAGCATTAAAAACAGACGCAGACAGCAAGATGTTACAAGTAAGAGTTACGGCAGAGAAAAATGCAGCAGAAGCGGCATTAAAAATGCGAGAACAAGCGTTAAAAACCCAAGAAACGCAAATGAAGCTAGAAATAGAAAACAAGAAATTGCAGTTAGAATCGTTACAGCGTGAAACTGATATGGATACTAAAGTGGCATCATTGGAAATGAAAGTTAGTGAAGCCGATGCCAAGAAAGAATTGAAAGAGTTAGAATTGCAATTTAAGGGCTTCGAGAATAATCGTGACAGAGAAATAGAACTGCTTAAGACACAAATAAATGCTTTAACAAAAATATATACCGAAGATTTAAAACAAGAAAAGGGCGAAGAAAGCCCAGACTTGCAAGCGTATGTGCGTAATTTAGAAGCTGAAAACCAACGATTAAGAGAACAAGGAAATACGAATGAGTCGTAACCCTTTAATCAAAGAAAAAGAGCGAGCAATTTTAGCTAGACAAGTTTTAGAGAATCCTGTATATACTGATGCGATAGATGTTATAAAAACAAGTTTAATGGATACATGGCAAACAACTAGTATGAGTCAGACGTTAGAGCGTGAAAATATTTATAAAATGTTGTTAGCAGTGAAATCCATCGATTTTCATATTCAATCGGTAATGAAAACTGGGCAACTTGCAGAGATGCAAATGGAGAAATTTAATGGCTGAGAGGCAACCATCAATAGAAGAACGTATACAGACGGCACTAGCACCAGAGCCAGCACCAGAGCAAGCTCAGGAGCAACAACAACAACTATTTCAAACTGAGGCACAGCCAACAGAAGAAGTAGTTGAAGCACCAGTTGAAGAAACGGTTGAACAAGAGGAAACAAATAACGAGCCATTAGCTCAAGAGCCAGCAGAGGAAGAAGCGGTAGAGCCTACAGAAGAAGTAGCACAAGAAACACCGCAAGAAGAAGTTGAGCATTTTCAAGTCGAAACATTAAATGAGTTAGCAGAACACATTGATGTTGATGCAGCCAATCTTTATAACTTAAAAATACCCATTACAAACGCAAATGGTGAACGTGAAGATATAACGATTGGTGAATTTAAAGATAATGTACAAAATTCCAAGTTAGCAAAAGAAGCAACCGCTAAAGCTAATCAACAAATAAAAGAGACTGGTGAACGGTTAAAAGCCATAGAACAAGCGGTAGAGACATTTCATAGTGAAAATGCAATTATACTAAATGATGAAGTGGCACAACTGAAAAAAGATTTTGAATCAGTAAATTGGGAGCAATTACGCTCCGAAAACCCGACAGAGTGGAACAGTAAGAGATTACAGTTTATGGATCGGGAAAAAGCATTAGTTAATAAAAGACAAGATGCTAAACAAAAATACTTGCAACAAAAAAAGCAAGTAACAGAAGAATTGGCGAAAATACGAGAAGAAAAACTACAGCAAGAAGCTGATAGGCTATTTCAGTATTTTCCACAGTGGGAAAACAGAACGAAAATGGAAGCCGAGCAAGCGGAAATAAGAGAATATCTGTTAAATAATGGCTATACGGTAGATGAAATCAATGACGATAATGGCATATTACAAACCGATGCAAAGGCTATTAGGTTAGCGTATAAATCAATGTTATATGACAAAAGTCAGAATACCAGTAAAGCCTCGAAGAAAAAAATAGCCGCCATAGGTAAGAAAGTGCTTAAACCAAGTGCAAAAAGAACTAAAGCGGCCGTAACAGCAGATGCAACTAAGAAAGCTCATGCTAGACTGAAAAAAACCGGTAAGGTAGAGGACGCATCTGTGTTAATTTCACAACGATTTAATAGAGGTAGATAAAAATGGCAGTACCAGCAGGTTCATACCAAACTTATTCGGCTGTGGGAGAGCGAGAAGATTTAACAGATATTATTTATGATATTTCTCCTCTTGACACGCCTTTCATGACAAATGCAACTAGAGAAACGGCTACAATGACGTTATACGAATGGCAAACCGATTCGTTAGACGCAGCCGCTAGTAATGCTCAAATAGAAGGTGACGATGCTACAACTAACACCGCATCGCCTACTTCACGATTAGGCAACTATACGCAAATCAGCACTAAAGTACCGAGGGTTACTGGTACATTAAGAGCAGTGAATACTGCTGGACGTGCCGATGAGTTGTCTTACCAGATTTCCAAAAGAGGACGTGAACTGAAGCGTGATATGGAAACTGCATTAACTTCAGCACAAGCTGGAACTGCGGGTGGAGCGGGTACTGCTCGAACACTTGCCGGACTGGGAGCTTGGCTTAGTACGAACCAAGTACAGCAAGGGGCTAATGCGACTACTCCCGCAACTACTTCAGGCGTTCCGGGAACTGCACCGACAGCTGGCACAGCGGCTACCTTCGTAGAAGCCAATCTAAAATCTGTCGTGAAGTCTTGTTGGGATAATGGTGGCGATCCGGGAATCATTATGGCTGGCTCGTTTAACAAACAAATCGCTTCTGGTTTTGCTGGTATCGGTACTCAGTATCGTGATGCACAACCAAATGGCGGACTGGCTCCGGGATCGGTAATTGGTGCAGCTGATATTTATATATCAGACTTTGGCCAACACCAAATAGTAGCCAACCGTTTTCAACCAGCAGGAACAGTATATGCACTAGACATGGAATACTGGTGTGTAGCCTTCTTGCGTGGTATAGAAACGGAAGACTTGGGCAAAACAGGTGACTCTGATAGACGTTTGATTATCACTGAATATACGCTAGGTTCTAAGAACGAAGCGGCAAGTGGTAAGATTTACACAACGACTACTTCATAAACCCCTGCCCCTCATGGCAAATGGGGCTTGTTTCGGCAAGCCCCTACTTTTAAGAGGTAAGAAAGATGCCAAAAAAATATGGTAAGAAAAGCTCGGCAAATAGCACTGAGACATTTAAAGTTAACAAAAACCAGATGATGAAAAATACTGGCGTATTCAAAGCTGGTGCGATGAACCAGATGCCAAAAAATTCAACCTTTGGAAAAATATCTAAAACTCATGGCTAAACGATTACTTGATTATGATCCAGTAACTAAAACCCAAACGTGGCATGACTACGACGAGGTAAACAAGGTTACAACGATTGCTGATATACAGGATTGTGAACCTACTCTGGATTCCAATAAAGCGGTTAGAAACTATGATGTTGGTGGGGCAAAAGGGATAAACGAATATTCCAAGCAAGGTATTAAAAACGATTGGTGGCACGTTGCCTCTATACCTAATTCCGTTATTGTTAAATGGAAGAAGGAAAAAGGGGTAGATGTATTTAACAAACACCAGTGGAATGAAGTCAGAAAGCTATTGAATGATAGTGAGTACGCATACCTTAGAACTGGAACAGGGCGTGTCTGAATTATTATTAGATGTACATAACGCACTAGAGCATAATGACACAGAGTTTGCTGGTGCGTGTTTAGTAGAACATTTATACGATAAGCCAAACGACACCGATGGTTTAATTTTACTGGCACGATTTCTAATTGATGGCGGTAAAGCCCCTTTTGCATACCCAGTGGCTAAACAAGCTGTGGCACAGCAACGGACATGGCGTACCCTGATGATGTTAGGTGCGACTGAAGCCGTACTACAGACACCAAAACAAGCCATTAAAACCCTCAACGAAGCCCTTAGAGCGATTCCCAAGAGCGAGCCAGATATTCATAAGGCTATGCTGTATAGATTGCTAGCGAACGCTTATGTGCAAGATTTTAATTTTGAGAAAGCAGAGAATTGGGCGAAAAAATCACTGGCGATAGAGTCACATTCACAGGCTCATACTGCTTATGCGTTTTCAAAGTTACATAAACGTGAATGGCGAGAAGGTTGGTATCATTATAAATACCAGTTAGGCCATGCTGATTTCAGGAAAAAACATGATTATGGTTTGCCAGAGTGGAATGGCGAACAAGATGCTAATTTAATGGTATACGGTGAACAGGGTTTAGGGGATCAGATTGCATTTATGAGTGCGTGTCCTGTACCGCCAAAACAAATTAACTGCCACCCTAAACTAGAAGGATTGTTTAAAGCCACGTTTCCTAAAGCGGAAGTATATGGCAAGCAGTTTGATCCAGAGTTTACTGAAGCCGTTACTTCTACCCATCAAACATCTATGGCCACGATGATGCAGTGGGCAGATATGAAACCCAGAGGTGCATATTTAAAAACTGTTCCAGAAAAAGAAATCATGTGGAAAGGATTATTAGATTCTTTAGGTGAAGCACCAAAAATAGGAATTGCTTGGACAGGTGGCGTTACAGGTTCAGATGGTTGGCGAACCAGAAAACTGGATTTAAAAGATTTACAACCTTTACTTGAGTTGCCTATGAATTGGGTATCATTACAATATAAAGATTTTAGTGATGAAGTGGCGGAGTTTAAGAAAAACACTGGCATTATTATTCATGAGTTTCCTTGGGGCGCAATGTCGCAAAATTATGAAGATACAGCGGCAATGGTGAATTGTTTAGATGCTGTTGTATGTGTACCCACGACTGTTTACCATTTGGCAGGCGCATTAGGTAAACCAGCTTTCGTATTAGTTCATGAACAACCGCATTGGCACGAAGGACTAGAGGGCGATTGCCCTTGGTGGGAAACGGTAGAATTTTATAGAAGGCCACAGTTAACAACTAAAGGTGCAATTAACGCAGTAACCAACCGTATAAAAGGAAAGTTCAGTGAGAATTTACATTGGTATCGATCCAAGACAGCCAGTAGCGTATAACGTACTACAATGGAGCATAACCAGACGGGCTTCCAAACCTGTTTCTATTGTGCCTTTGGTTTTACCTACTTTACCTATAACTCGTACTGGACTCACTGATTTTACATATAGTCGTTATTTATGCCCAGCTTTAAGTGGCTATCAAGGTATTAGTTTATTTATGGACGCAGATATGCTTGTGCTAGATGACATTTATAAACTGCAAGATTTTGTAAGTGATGATTACGCAGTAAGTGTATACAAAAGTAAACAAAAATTTGAATGGCCGTCTTTAATGCTATTTAATAATTCAAAATGTAAACAGTTAACAACAGAATATATAAACAATCCCGAAACAAAACCTCAATCTTTTGAATGGGCAGATGCAATTGGTGAGTTACCAGTTGAATGGAACTATTGCGTTGGATATGAAAAAGATGATATAGATGCTAAAATAGTGCATTATACAGCAGGGATACCACATTTCGCTGAAACAAGAAATTGTAAATATTCGGGAGAATGGCGAGAAGAATATCAATCAATGACAAGTAATTGCAGTTGGTTAGAGCTAATGGGCGATTCGGTTCATGCAGATTTAGTGCTTCAAGAGATACAGGAGCGTAAAAATACATGGCAATTACGACATACGCAGAACTCAAAACAGCAATTGGAAACTGGACAGCAAGAAGCGATTTAACCAGTTACCTAGATGAGTTTATAGATTTAGCGGAAACGTACATAAAACGTGATCCAGCACACCCAGACAGCCCAGAAATAGGCGGAGTAAGGGGTAATATACAACGAGCAACAGGCACATTATCAACCAGTGCATCTACTTTAGCGTTGCCTACTGATTTTCTGGAAGGTTACCGATTAAATCTAACAGCCGATGCTGATTTTAAAGTATTAAGATACGTTGCACCTAATCAGTTATCGTTACATCACCGCTCTGGTACTGGCCAACCAGCTTTTTATACTATCTCAGATGTTATAGAGTTTGAGGTAAAACCAGATAGTGAGTATGCTTACGAATTTTCATACTACCCACAAGCAACTGCGTTATCAGATAGTAATACCAGCAATTTTGTATTAGCTAGTTACCCTGATGTATATCTAAGTGGGTGTCTTTTCCACGCTTTTAGATTTTTACAAGATGAACAACAAGCCAGTAGTTGGTTAGGGCAGTATAAAACATCTGCGTGGACAGCATCAGAAACATATCGTAGGCCAAGAGCATCACAAGGTACGATTGGCATAAAAACCGATTCGGCTAACCCATAATGGCTACCCAGACATATACATTTGGTGATTTTCGCCCCGATTTACCCGACATAGGGACACAAGGAGTTACGTTAGCAAAAAACGTAGTACCGCACCTAAATTCCTATTTGCCTTTTAAAGGTATGTCTATAGATTCGACAGCATTAACGGCATATGCAAGAGGAGCTATAGCACTATCGGATAAAGATGGTAATACAGAAATGTATTGTGGTGATGCGACTAAGTTATACCGATTAGTAAATTCTAGTGGTGTATTAACTTGGACAAGTATAGGTGGTTCGACTTATGCAACAAGCGATGAAAATTATTGGCAGTTTATAAAATGGGGCGAAAAAGTTATAGCCACTAATCGTGACAATAATATTCAGATAGCCGATTTTGGTGGTGGTACATTTGGTGATTTAGGCGGTAGCCCACCGAAAGCAAAACAAATAGCTGTAGTAAGGGGATTTATTGTTTTAGGTGATATAGATAGCGGAACAGAATTTGTAAGCCGATTACAGTGGAGTGGATTAGAAACGGAAACGTCGTGGGGTACAGTCCCATCAACGCAAGCAGATTTTCAAGATTTAGTAGGTGATGGCGGTAAAATAATGGCTATTGCTGGTGGCGATATTGGTATTGTATTTCAAGAGCGTAGCATATGGGAAATGGAATATATTGGTTCGCCTATGGTATGGAGAATCAAAGAAACGGCAGTAGGTATGGGAACTGCGGCATCTAAAAGTGTAATTCGATATGGCAATTCGGTATTTTTTCTTTCACAAGACGGTTTTATGCGATATGACATTGGTGGTGGTTTAACACCGATTGGTGACAAACGTATTGATCAATGGTTTTTTGAAAGAGCAAATACCCTTAAATACCATAGAATTACAGGTATTATTGACGTACCAAATGCAAAAGCTATGTGGAGTTATTGTAACGGCGATGGCGATCCAGATGAAATATTAATTTATGATTGGAAAACAAGTAACTGGAGTTATGCAGAAGTAAGTCATGAAATGATATTTGCAGGGCGTGGTGTAGGATATACGCTTGATGGACTAGATGCGGTATCTACATCATTAGATGCACTGCCAGCTTCA
>MDSW01179815.1_pt1 | contig 17207 bp, 15 predicted proteins | sample 811171 | NCBI WGS metagenome assembly MDSW01 (sample SAMN05326641, study PRJNA326480) | marine metagenome | isolation source: seawater | place: Atlantic Ocean: North West | collected 2012
ATTTCAAATCGAAAATTTCTTTTCTAATTTTCACATTTTTCTCATTAAGAACTTCTATAACTGGTCTAGAGTGACCGCCTGATCCAATTACATAAATTGACATTAAATCTTGACCCTCTTGAAATATTCTTTACCAAATCTATTTTTTGAAGTCTTTCTTAATTTATCTAAAAATTTTTTTATTTTATAATGGTTTCTATTGCTTAAATGTTTAAGTGGCAATCGTTCATATCTTTTCATAAAACCACAAATTTCTAAACATGATTTAATAAATATATGCCATCCATATTTTTTAACTTCGTTAAAAAAAGGCTTTTCAATTTTTTTTTCAATAAAATTTAAATAATTTAAATTTTTTTCCCTCAAAGCCTTATCAAAATCAAATGCTATACTTGGGTCAAGTAACTCGATTCCAACTAACCAAGATTGACAACCAATTTTTTTATATTTTCTCCATGCTGTCATGCCTCCACCTGCTCTTATTACATTAACCTTTTTTTTTATTTGTGGAATAATTTTTCTAGTAAAATTATGAATTTTAGAGTCTTCTTTTACTGCGATAACTTTATTTAAAGAGCAAATCTTATCTGCCAGACCAATACTATAGTTAACGATTGGAGGTTTAATACCATGACCATTCATCATCATTTGAAGATGAAATGTAAGTGGGATAGGAGTTTTATTATTTAAATATTTAAAATAAGAATAGACTTGATCATCATTATAATATTTTTCACCAAAAATAACACTGAACATATCTACACCAGTATTTGATAGATGTTTGATTGAACGTAAAGTGTCTTTTGCTGATCCTTCAAATTTTCCTGCACCAATATAAATTACATCTTTAAAATTTTTTTTTAAAAATTTTGCAATTCTTTTATTTAAAATAATGACTTCTTTTTCATTTAGTAAACCTATTCTACCATTGAAAAACATTAAATAGAATAATCTTACCCCTTTTAAATAGTAATAACTTAAATTTTTAAACAAAATTTTGTAATCTATATTACCGTTTTTTTTAAAAGGAGTTATTATTGAAAATACAGGTCCTTGAATTTTTAAATTTTTAGACATTATGAAACTTTATTCAATATTTCTTTTAAAAATAAGTTTCCATCTTCACTACTTTTTTCTGGATGAAATTGAAAACCAATAATATTTTTTTTTTTAATTAAAGCAGGAATATTGTAATTAAAATCTCCAATATGTGACCAGGCTAAAATTAAATCTTGTTTAATTTTTACTTTATATGAGTGAAGATGATAAAACTCTTTATGCTTAAATTTTTTAAATAAATTATTTTTGATTTTATTATTAATTTTAAAACCTCTTAGACCAACATTTGGAATTTTGTAATTATTTTTGTTTTTAATTTTTACACATTCGCCCTCAAAAAAACCTAATCCTTCTGTATATCCATTTTCGTTACCGTATTTCATTAAAATTTGCATTCCTAAGCAAACTCCTATTATTTTTGTTCCTTTGTTACCTTTTTGTTTTATCATATTATATAAATTATTCTTCTTTAAATTTTTGATTGCGCTTAAAAAACTTCCAACACCTGGTAAAATTATACATTGTGATTTCTCTATTTCAGAATATTTATTTGTAATTATAACATTATTACTAATTTTTTTTACAGAGTTATAAATTGAAAAAATATTTCCTACTCCATAATCAATAATGGTTATTGGACTATTTTTATTATTCATTAAATTCGTATTTATTTAAAATATTTTTTACTTGTAAAATTGGGACTTCTTTATAGTGAAATGATTTAGAAATACTCACTCCTTGAACATATTTTTTATAATTTTTAAAAACATTCAAATGTTCGACTTTACCAAATCCTCCTGAAATAATAACAGGGACTTTTATTCTCATTTTTTCAATCAACTTTAAAATATTTTCATCAAAGCCCTGTCCAGTACCATCTTTGTCTATACTGCAAAATATAATTTCTCCAGCTCCTCTTGACAAAATTTCATTAATCCAATCCTCAATCTTAATTTTAACTTTTTCTCTACCAAAACACTTAAATAATTCAAAATTATTATTTTGATATTTGTAATGGATTGATACAGCTAAAGATTGAGAGCCATATTTTTTTGCTATTTGATCAATTATGTCTGGTTTATTTATTGCACCAGTATTTATAATTAATTTGTCTGCTCCAGAATAAAAAAATTTTTCACAGTCATTTAAATTTTTTATACCTCCTCCAATAATTGTTGGTATAAAAATTTTCTTATTTATATTTTTAATTATTTCAAACATCGCTTCTTGGCCAAACCAACTTGCGCTACAATCTACAATTATTAGTTCGTTAATACCTTGTTTGTAATAACGGTTTGCAAAAAGTTTTGGATCACCTACATCTCTTAATCCCTCCATTTGTATACTTTTTATAAATTTATCAGATTTAAGATCTATTCTCGAAATTAGTCTCATTAAGATTATACTTTCCAGATAGGATATTTTAATTCCCAATTACTTTTAACTTTTTTCCATAAATGTTTAGAGCGCCAACTATCGATTACTTGAAAAAAAAACTCTTCTTTTATTTTACAAAAATCTAAGAATTCATAAAAATATTTTTTTGGAAACTCACTATCAAATTTTTTTACAAGTTTTATTCCCTCATTTCTGTTTATTTTTTGATCTCTTATCTCGTGAGCTGTATCTGAAGTAGTTCTGCCTAATCCAAACTTAATATACGCTAAATAATAATGGAAACCATCTACCTTATCATCAATACTCGCATATTTTGAATAAGTTCCTTCGGTTCTCTCATTATTAGCTTGATAACCAGTGTTTTCTTGACAATAATAATAATTTTCTTGGGGATCCCAAAAATTATAATAACCATAAAAATGAATTTCTAATTTATTTTTAATAATTTCATCTACTGTTGGTCCTTTAAAACAACTTAAATCTTGGTTGTTGAGACCTGCAGATTTCCAAAACTCGACATTTCTGCCGGAAAAATAATATTTATTAAAATCATTAATATCTCTAGTTGGTACATTTGCCTTTGAAATATCTCCCCCATATTCTGCTTCTTGGTTTTCACCATACATTATTAACTTTATATTGTTGTTAATTGCAGTTTTAAGAGGAAAGTTTACTTGTCCGTAAATAAAGGGCTGAAAAGGGTCTCCTAATTTCTCAAAACTAAGTTTTGTTAATTTTTTAACTACTGATGGATTGGGAGTTCCCAAAATATGGTCAAAGCCTGAGTTTATAAAAGAATTAAGATTTTTTTTTCCTATTTCAGTATATAACAATGGTGACCAAGTTACAGTAAGAGGGTTCATTTTATATTTGTATTTTAAAGAGTGAGCGACATATCCTCCATCTTTTCCACCGCTACAAGGGACTAAAACGTCATAAGATCCATCGTTACTTCTATAACGATCCAAAAGTTTTAAAAACTCCTTTTGCCTCGAATTCCAATTAATTTTATTCCTTTTATATTTTGCATAATTGCAAGCTGAGCAAATTCCTTTTTTGTCAATTGAAATTCTTGGTCTTTGATTTGAGATAGTACATTCTTTGCAAAATTTTACTTTCAGGGGAAGTTTATACAACTTTGCGGTATCATGAGTTTTCATTAAATTTGTATTTTAATTAATTAACTAGTGTTTTAATGTTGGTGCTTGTACCAAGATTCATAATTTTTTTTTTTGTTTTTTTCTCAACTAATGTCGAAGGTTCTCCATCTTTTATACCATGTTTTTTTCTCCATTCATTTTCATATTGTTCGATTTTACTATACTGCCTATGCATCATCATTTCCCTTAAACCTATTAATTCTACTGCATTAAAGTTTTTAGAAATAACTCCTGACACTCTACTAGCATCTCCTAAATCAACGATATAAGCCTCTAGATCATCTTTCAAACCCATTTTTTTTCCTACACCTTTATATTGTTGTAAAATTTTTTCTCTATATTGAGTGAACCACATTGATCCAGGATAAGCTGTTGCAAAATGAGGTTTAACCTGTATGCCGAGATCATCCCAGGCTTTCATTTGGGCTCTTAAAGAATCAAAATCCTCATCTGGAAAACCTATAATTTGATTTGGTATTGGTCTTATTCCAGCTTCAAAAGTCCAAAAAAAACTTCTTAAATTAGTTTTCCTAGTGGAGCCCTTTCCCATAGTTTTTAAAATTCTGTCATCGAAATGTTCATATCCATAAACTAAGTGAGTACATCCATGCTCACCAATCATTTTTAATACATCGGGGTTACATAATGTAGCATGACTTGTTCCCGACCAATAAATACCGTCCCATGTACCATCTTTTTTTTTCTTAGGCACTAATCCGGCCTCTTTCCACAATCTACATATTTCTTTTAGCCAAGTTCGTTTTGAAAATACATCCATAGTCATTAAATTTTCATCTAAGAAATATAAAAAATTAATTTTATATTTATCGTAATGATACTTTGCATATTTCACTATATACTCTGGAGAATTATAACGTATATGTCTGCCAATTTTACCTGGCTCATCGAAAGACACATTTATGATTTTGCCATTTTTATCTTTTTCATACCTCATGTCTCCAGCGATACCAAGATGATAACAAAATTTACATATTAACGAACAACCGATGCTAGCATTTATATCCAATCTTCTTGTTGTTTTCATTCCTTGTTCTGAATAAAGCAATTTACTATTCTTAAAATATACTTCCTCCAATGGAAATAAATCATAAGCTGGGTAGGGCAACTCATCTAAATTTTTTAATAAATCTTGAGGAGGTGTAAAATAAAAATCATTTTTTTCAACTCTCACAACCAATCCTTTAATTTTCTCCCAATCTTTTTTTCCTTGATCTATCATTGATAATACCTCAATAATAGTTTTGTAAGATTCTCCAACAAAACCGAAATCTACTTCGGGTAACCATGTTAAAACTTCTTTTGGAATTGATGTTAAAACTCCACCTCCTAAACTCACAGGAGTATTTGGAAAAATTTTTTTTGATAATTTTACAATTTTTTTTATTGACGAATATGCTGTAGTTATGCCTCCAACAGCTATTAAATCCCAATTATCACTCTCAATTACTTTTTTAACAGTTTCATCATCAGCTCTCCAAGCATTATGATCATAAACTTGAACTTGGTGACCCTTATTAATAGCAATAGCACAAAGTTGAGCCATACCCATAGGGACGTGATGGGGATCATCTTCTTCCCTAACCAATGGATTAATAAAGAGAACTTTTGCCATATTATTATAGACTTATAGACTAAATATATTTTTTAAAAAAGTCTTTTAATCTCATATTTTTTATGTTTTTTCCAAACAATACTCCTCCCTCTGTACAATTAATCGTAACATTTTTTGAGTGAGAGATCATTTCTAAAAAAATATTTTTATACCAATTATAAACATAATCCGTATAAAAATATTTCTTATAGATTGGATTATATATTTTTTTATAAAACTTTTTTAAATATTTATCACCAAAAGTTTTTTTTAAAATTCCGTAGTATTGAGTTTTTTGAATTTTAGTATTCATATAATAAGAAAAGTCCATTCCTATCATTCCAATTTTTTTTGAATTTAATACATTAGCTGCTATCATCCAACATGCCGAGCCAACATTTCCTCCAGAATTAATTAATGGAAGATTATTTAAATTAAATAACTTTTTAGATAAACTTCCTTTAATTTTTGGATCATCTAAAAAAGGATTCCACCAATATATTTTAGAATTTATTTCTATTAGTCTTTTTACTACATTAAGAGGTGCTGATGTGCATAACGCAATATTTAATTTATTTCCAAATTTTTTCGTAAGAGCTAGTACATTATTATTTGTCTTAATTTCATTATTAAACTTAACATCGATATCCTGTGATCTAAAATAATTATCTTTTTTAAGTTTAAATCTACTCAATTTTCTATCACCAAACCATCTAATTATTCTTGTAGGATGAGGATCTAATGAAACAACTAAATCTGGAATAATTTTATTTTCAAGTAAGTAAAAAAGTGAACCATCTGTAGAAATAATAATAATTTTTTTTTCATATTTTTTTATATACTTTAAATGATTTATAGTTCTTAAACTTGGTCCACCTGAAACAATTAATGCTACTTTGCTTTTTTTTTCAAAACTGAAATTTTTTATATGCTTAATTGATTTACCTTTTTTTAAATATTTTTTGTTCGCCTTTGCATGAGCTAATGTTATATTTGATACGCTTTTAAAAGTTAGCTTGGAGAGATTGAACTGTATTTTATCAAAAAAGTTAGTCAGAAAACTTTATTTTTTTGGCTTCAGGTTCCAGTTTACTTTCTTTTTGGAAACATAAACCATGCTCCCACCTAGTCTTTTATGAGCCTCTTTTTCAAAAACTTCCTCTAACTCTTGTTCTTTTGAAAGTTTTTTTTTATTTACGGCTTTTAATTTATAATTTCCTTTTAAAATTGACATTTTAACATATTAAATCAAAAAAAGTTTTTGGCAATAGATTTGAAAAGTTTTTATTTTTTAATACTTTAATTACAATTTTTATTGAGTTGGGGTTATAAAAAAGATTTTTAATAGTTTTTCTATCTATTTTAAGAGCTTTATTTATTTTATTTTTAATAATTTTAGAATGATAGACTGAATTAATTAAATTATTACTATGTATTCGTCCGGACTGTCTATTACCAATATTTACAACTGGTAATTTAAAAGATGGAGCGTCATAAATTCCACTTGATGAGTTTCCAATAAGACAATCTACATTTTTTAAAAGTGACAAATATAATTTTTTTCCTAAAGATTCAAAATAAAATGAATTTTTGTTTCTTTTAATAAATTTAATTATTATTTTTTTTAAATTTAATGACTCAAGGTCAGCTCCAATTCCTGTAAAAAATAAATTTGTATTTTTATATGTTTTGATAGATTTAAGTGTATTTTTAAGTATTTTTTCAGAGTTATTACTCTGCGTTTCGGGATGAATGACAATTAAAAAATTTTTTTTATTGAATTTAATATTTAATTTTTTCTCTAAATCATTTTTTTCATAAAGTTTTTCTTTATTATTTGATAAAGCTATTGCACCGATATTGTAAATATTCTCCTTATTCTCGCCTAGCTGAATTACTCTTTTTTTATAAATTTTATGACTAACAAAATGCAAACTGGACATTTTTGTTATCATGTGTCTAAAAATGTCGTCGTATGATCCTTTTGTTATTTCACCACCATGAAAATGAATTATAGGTATTTTATATAATGTTGCTGCAATGCATGGACACAAAGTTTCGTATCTATCTCCACAAACTAAAATAGCATGCACCTTTTCTTTTTTTAATAATTTACTAAACTTTATAACCCCATTAGATATTGTTTTAGCTATTCCTTTTTGATCAGTATTATTGAGTATTTGAATTTTTTTATATATTTTAATTTTATCTTTATAAATTTCACTTATAGTATTTCCATATTTTGATGAAAGATGTGCTCCAGTAACAATAAGTTTAGTATTAAATGTTTTTTGCATTTTTTTTATTAAATTCTTCATAATTCCATATTCAGCTCGACTACTTGTAAAAATTATAAATTTTTTTTTCATTTTTTTAAAATATTATAACTACTTGGAAGACAAATGAGTCTTTTAAACAGATAATCAGTATTTTTCATATCTGGTTGGCAAAATTTTCTTTTAACATAATTATTTTTATGCAGGGGTTTCCAAATTGGTTTGATAAAAATATTATTTTTAATACATTTTTGAATTAATTTATTTCTTAATTTAGGATTTTCTAAAATAAAAGATTGTAACCAAAAGTTGCTATTTGTTTTTTTCGTATTTGATATCATTTTAATTTTTGTTCCAAATTTTTTAAATAATTTTTTATAGGTTTCGTTCAAATATATTTTATATTTTAAAAAACTTTTTAATTTTTTAAATTGCGAATAACCCAATGAAGCATTAAGATTTGGCATCTTATAATTGAAACCAATGTTATCATAAATTAACTCATAATCATGCTTAGCTCTAGAAACATCTCCTATTTTTTTAATAAAATTAAAATATTTTTTATTTTGAGTTACAACAGCACCTCCACCTCCTGTTGAAATAATTTTATTTCCATTAAAACTTAGAACTCCTATTTCTCCAAAAGTTCCTAAATGCTTTTTATTATAAAAACTTCCTAAACTTTCAGCTGCATCCTCAATAACTTTTATATTAAATTTTCTACATAATAATTTTATTTTATCAACTTCAGCAGGAAAACCAAAAACATGAGTTACTATTATTGCTCTTATAATTTTTTTTGATACTAAATTTATACATTCTCTTTTTTTATTTATTTTACACTTTGTTTCTAAAAATAATTTTAATTTTCTATAATCAACACCTAAATTTTTTTTAGAGCAGTCTAAAAAATGTGGAATAGCATTGACATATAAAATACAATTTAATGATGCAACAAAACCAATTGAGGAAAGCATTACTTCGTCATTTTTTTTTATGTTTATTGCTAATAAAGAAAGGTGTAATGCATTCGTTCCTGTAGATGTTAAAAAAACATATTTTGATTTTGTAAACTTTTTAATTTGTAAAACAAATTTATTATAAAAAGAGTTTGTAGATGTAGATATTTCTCTTAGATTTAAACATGCTGAAACAGTTTTTATGTCCTTTTTGTCAATAAAAGGTTCATGTAGAAAAATTTTTTTTCCAATAAATAATTTTTTTAGATTCTTAACAAAACTATTTAAAAAATTTATATCATCGTTCATTAAATAATTTTTTTTGAATAATTTTTATAAAAATTTGGATTATTTCTGTACCAGTCTATAGTTAAACCAAGTGCTTTTTTAAAACCTTGGAAACTATTAAAATTTGGTTTCCATTTAAGCAATTTTTTTGCTTTTGTATTTGATGAAATTAATTTCATAACCTCACTTTTTTTTGGTCTAAGTTTTTTTTTATCTATTACAATTTTTTTTTTAATTTGAAGATTTAAACTACAGAGTTTTATTATATCGAAAATTTTGATTGTAAAATTGGATCCAATATTTATTACTTCTCCAAAGTTTTTACATTTTAAGCTTTTTTCAAATGCTCTTACAGTATCCTTTACGTATGTGAAATCTCTGCTTGTATTAATTTTTCCAAGACTTAATGTTTTTTTATTTGAAAAAAATTGATTAATTATAGTTGGAATTATTGCTCTTGGTGATTGCCTTGGTCCAAAAGTATTAAATGGTCGTAAAGTAATTATTGGAAGATTATAAGATTTGAAAAATGAATTAACAATTAAATCTGCTGAGGCTTTAGACGCAGCATACGGCGATTGTGGAGATAATATATGCTTTTCATCCATGGGTACTTTTTTAGCTGTACCATATACCTCGCTGGTAGACGTATGAATTAATTTTAAATTATTATTCTTTTTCAAAGATCTTAAAATATTTAAAGTTCCTGTAATATTGGTTTCTAAAAAAGATTTATAAGATTTATAAGAATAGGGTATACTTATTAAAGCTGCGAGATGAATGATTATGTCTTTTTTCTTTGAAACATTTAAAACTTTATCATCATCTCTCACATCCCCAAATTCAATACTACAATAATTTAATTTTTTCTTATTAATAAAATTTAAGTTTCCGATATTTCCATGTGAATTATATTGAACGAAAGCAGTAACATCATGACCAGATTCTATTAATAACTCAACTAGATGCGATCCAATAAATCCCTCCGATCCTGTAACTAAAATTCTCATATCAAAATTTGTTATATATTAATTAACTTTCAATATAAATTAAATATGAATAGAATACCTAAAAATATATTTTCTTAAATCAAATAAATGAAATAAAACCTAAGTTATATGATAAATTTCAAGGATCAAATTAAACTTTTTACGATTAACAATCAAAATACAATTGGTGATGCAATTATAAAAATAAATGAAAATAAAATGAAAACCGTATTTGTTTTAAATTCTAAAAATAATAAATATATAGGGTCAATTACAGATGGCGATATAAGAAGAGGTATAGTTAAAAATTATTCAAAAAACGATAGTGTTATGAATATTGTAAACAAAAAAAGTATTTTTTTTAATAAAAAACCCAATAATAAAACTTTGGAACAAGCCTTTGTTAAAAAATTTATTCAGTGTATACCTTTATTAAGTAATAGTAAAAAAATTAAGGAAATTTTAATATCTACAGATTATAGATTCAATCAATCCTTAGAAAATAGTGTTGTAATTTTGGCAGGAGGAGAGGGACAAAGATTGAGACCATTAACAAAAAAAATACCAAAACCTATGCTTAAAATTAACAATAGACCAATTCTTTCATACTTGATTGACAAGTTTAAATCTCAAGGGTTTAAAAGATTTATTTTTTGTTTAAAGTATAAGTCATCTACTATTAAAAAATTCTTCAATAATGGAAGTAAACTTGGTGTTGATATTTCTTATAAAAAAGAGTCAAAATACTTAGGAACTGGTGGTCCAATATTAAATGCGAAAAGTTTAATTAATAAATCTTTGCCATTTATAGTCTGCAATGGAGATATTCTTACCGATGTTAATTTTTTAGAAATGATGAACTTCCATAATGAGAATAAAGCAGATATTACAATTTTATGTAAATTTTTTGAGGATCAAAATAAATACGGTGTAATTACTAATCAAGGAATTTTAATGAAAAATCTTGAGGAAAAACCTACTAATTTCCATCTCATTAATTGTGGAGCATACATAATTTCACCAAATTTATTTAAATACTTTAAGAATATAAAAAATATAAAAATGACTGAATTTATACAAACTGTAAAAAAAAAAAATAAAAAAATTATACTCTACCCAGCCCATGAATTTTGGATGGATATTGGCACTATTAAAGATTACCAGCTTTCAAAAAAATTAATAAGGAATTTAAATTGAAAAATTTAAACATTAAATAAATTGAAATTAATTTTTGAAACATTAAAAATATTTGAGTTTAAGTACAAAATTCTTTTTATCTCAATATTTTTTGTTGGTTTAATAAAATATTTTTTAGAGCTTTTAGCCTTAAGTTCTTTATTACCACTAATAGCAATAATAAGTGATGGAGATAATTTTTCAAATTCTAAATTTGGAGAACCAGTAACTCAATTTATAAGTTTTCTAGGATATAATTTTGATCAAAAAAATCTAATTAATTTAATTATTTTAACTTTTTTTTTGTTATTTGTGTTAAGAACAATTTTTGGGATATTTTCGATATACATCGAAAATCTAATTAAAGCAAAATTAGTATTAAAAGCACAATCAAAATTTTTAGATTATTTCAACAACTCAGACAATGAAGATGAAAATATGAATACTTTTCCCTCTTTTTTAAGAACTATTACTGAAGATGTTGAAAGAATGGTAAACTTTGCAATTTCCCATTTTGAAGGAATACTAGAACTTATATTTGTTTTTTCTATACTTTTTATACTATCAAAAATAAGTTTAAACATAACATTAATATCTTTTACAATATTATTCATTTTAATAATTTTAGCACTTTTGTTAACCAAAAAATCCTTAAAAACATTAGCCTCAAAGAGACAGTTTTACGAAAAGAAAACAACAGAAATAATCCAAAATATTTTTGTAAGTTCTGTATTAATAAGATTATTAAATAGACAAAAATACTTTAAAAATGTTTTGAATTATTTTTTTAAAAATAAACTTTTTCTCAATAATAAAAAAATTTTTATTATTAAAGTACCAAAATTTATTATTGAATTTCTTATTATTGTTTGTTTTTTAATTTTATTATTTTATTTTAATAATTATTTAAGTTTTTCAGAAAAAGAAGCATTTATTCCGACACTAGGATTTTTTTTAGTTTGTATTTTAAGACTCTCACCTTTAATTTATAATTTATCAAATTTTTTTCAGGAAAGAGTTTATTTAAAAAATTCTACTAAATTAATATTAAATTACTACGAAAAAGAGGATAAGTTTAAAAAATTAAAGAAAAATTTAAATAAGTCTATTACAAACTTTAGTAAACTCAAATTTCAAAACGTAGACTTTTCATATGATGAGTCATTTATTTATAAAAATTTAAACTTTGAAATAAATATTGGTCAAAAAATAGGATTAAAGAGCAAAAGCGGTTCTGGTAAATCAACTTTAATTTTTTTAATTCTTGGTGTTATAAAACCAAATCATGGCAAAATACTTATAAATGATACTGAATACAATCATACTTCGCAAATTTCCAGAAACTTTTTTGGATATGTGCCTCAAATAAGTTTTTATTTTAACTCTACAATAATTGAAAATATCGCATTCGGAGAAAAAAAATTCAAAATTGAAAGTGACAAAATAGATAAAATTTTTGAAATAGTAGGAATAAATGAGGAAAATTTTGGAAAAAATTTTAAAACTAGATTGCTTGGCGAAAATGGTTCAAATTTTTCAGGTGGTCAGTTGCAAAGAATATCTATAGCTAGATCTTTGTATTACGAACCTAAAATTCTTATTTTGGATGAAGCTACTAGTCAAATTGATAAAAATTCGGAGGAAAAAATGTTATCGAATATTATCGAAAATTATAAGGAATTAACACTAATTACAGCTTCACATAATTTTTCTTCCATCATTAAAATTTTAGATTTATATGAAATTAAAGATTTTAAATTAAATAAAATAAACTAATTAGAACAGATGAATTTAGCTATAATAATTGCAAGAAAGAATTCGAAAAGATTAAAAAATAAAAATTTGCTTAAAATTGGAAAACACAGTCTTATTCAATTATCATTAATCGAAGCTCTTAAAGTAAGAAGATTTCATAGAATTATAATTAATACTGATATCAAAAATATTAAAAATCATTTCAAATTTTTAAAAAAAAAAAATTTTAGGAAATTGATATTTATAAAAAGGAAACCACGATTGTCGGGAGATAAAGCAAAAGCAGTTTCTGTTGTGTTAGATAGTATTAAAAAATTGAATAATCCAAAATTATCAACAGTCACTCTATTATTGCCAACTTGCCCTTTAAGAAAAGCAAATGATATAAATTCTGGTCTAGATGCTCTTAAAAAAAATATATCAACTGTTATTTCTATTAGTAAGGCCGATTTCCCTCCACAATTTTATTTTAATAAATCAAGTAATCAACTATTAAAACCAGTTTATAAAAACTCACCTTTGTTAAAAAATGAAACTAGAATGCAAAAAATTCCTGAGAGTTATAGACCGAATGGTGCTTTTTATATTAGTTGGATTAAAAAAATAAAAAAAAACAAGAATCTTTTTAAAGGAAAGATAGCAGGAGTTGTCATGCCATCTAAAAGATCCATAGATATTGATACTTATGAAGATTTAAAACTGGCAAGAGCTATTTTTAAAAATAAAATTTAATAAAAATTTGAATATGAAATTTTAATCAATATGTTAGTTTTTAAATAAGTTTTAAGTTAATGATTAAAAAAAGATGTTATATAATTGCTGAAATTGGTGTTAATCATAATAATAAGATTTCTTTAGCAAAAAAATTAATTTTAGCTGCAAAAAAATGTGGTGCTGATGCTGTAAAATTTCAAACTTTTAAAGCAGAAAGATTAGCAAGTATAAATACACCAAAAGTTGAGTATCAAAAAAAATCAGGGTCTAAAAAAGAGTCTCATTATGAAATGTTGAAAAAATTGGAATTGAGTGAAAAAAATCATGTTTTACTAAAAAAATTTTGTAATAAAACTAAAATTGATTTTATTTCAACACCATATGACCTAGAGAGTTTAAAATTTTTAATTAAGCTTGGTGTAAAATTTATAAAAATATCATCTGCTGATTTGATTGATCACCAAATGCATAATTACTTAGCAAAAAAAAAAATAAATGTAATAATATCTACCGGAATGTCAAATTTAAAAGAAATTGATAAGACTATAAAAATTTATAAAAAATATAATCATAAAAAATTTTCGATATTACATTGTGTTTCAAATTACCCGTGCTCTGATCATTCATTAAATCTAAAAAATATAATAACTCTAAAAAAAAAATATAAGTGTAATGTAGGTTTTTCAGATCATAGCATAGGTCAGATCGGATCGATAATTTCTATAGCTTACGGGGCAAGTATAATTGAAAAACATTTTACACTTAACAAAAATATGGATGGACCAGATCATCTAGCGTCTATTACTCCAAAAGAATTAAAATCTTTGGTAGATGATATAAGAAGAGCTGAAGTGATGAAGGGATCTTATAAAAAAAATATTCAGAAAGAAGAAATAGAGATGAGAAAGATTTCAAGAAAAAGTTTGATTTATACTAAAAACTTTGAGGCTGGCTACTTAATAAAAATGGATGACATATCAAGTTCTAGACCTGGCACTGGTTTGACTGGGGATAAAATTAGTTTAATACTAAATAAAAAATTAAAGAGAAAGGTTTATAAAAAAAATAATGTTAAACTAAATGATTTTAAACATTAATTTATTGTAAATTTTTAAATAGTTCTCTTTTTGCTATAATTTCTATATGTCAAAAATACTTTTTTTTTCAATACATCGTTCACAAGAATTTAAATATGGAGATATTAATGTTTATAATGTCTTAAAAAAAAATTTAAAAATTGACTTTGCCGCATCATCATTTTTGATGGAAAAAGAATACAATTACGAATGTTATCAAAATAAATATCAATACGATAAACTTTTTAAAGATGCTAAAACTATATGGTTAGACAATTTTAATAGTGCGAGAAATTTAATAATTAAGTATGATGTTTTAATTTTATCTAGTCTAGATGGTTGCAAAATTTTTTCAGATTTTGCAAAATTCATAGGAATTAAGGTAATAATTTTAGACCAATCATTAAGTTATGATTATGACACAGATTTAAATGCAGACTTAGTGATAGTAAAAGGTGATTATGCTTATAAAATTTTTAAAAATAACAACAAAAAATTCAAAGGAAAAATAAAAATAATATCATCTATAGATGCTTGTCAATTAAAATATCCAATATTTAATAAAAAAAATAAAAAAAACGCTTTATTTATTTTAACTGGTGCGCAACATCATGATGACTGGTATTTTAAAAAAGTAAACGAGATTAGAGGTATTCTTAAACAAAATAACTTTAAAATTTTTTTTAAAAAACATCCTAGAAGTTATATAAAAAAAAATAAATATTTTAGAGATTTTAAGTTTTTAACAAGTAATAATATTAATAAAATTTTAAAAAAAGTTCAAATTATCATATCAGTTCATAGTAATTTTTATCAGCAGATAAATTATTTTGGTTTCCCGATGATTTTTATAGATAGAGTGAATTTTTTATTACCAAATCAACTTAGAAAAAAATATAAATTAGAAATTAATCAAATTTCAATAAATAGGTATAGTTTTAAAAAAGATAAAAAATTAATAAATAATATTATAAAAAGTGAGAGTAATAAAAATTTAGATTTAACAAGATTAATTGATTACAAAAAAAAAATAGGTTTAGACTTTAATTATTTTGGTATTGATCTTTCATCAAAAAAACTAGACGAATTCATTAAAAAGAAGAAACATTTAGATTATTATATTTCAAAACAAAAATTAGATATATATAAAAGAAATATTATTAAAAGTATTGGTAATGAAGGTTTTAAAAAGATAACTGAAGAAATTTATAAAAATATAAAATTATGGAATAATGAAAATAATATCAGTAATGAAGAAAAAATAAATAATTATTACAAATTTTATTTTAAACATTACTCATCAAATATTAAAAATATTTTCAATAGATTTGATCGAAATAAAAATATTCTTTTACAAAAATCTCCAAGAGAAAAAAATTTAAAAGTACTTTTTGTATCCTTAAACGCTAAACCTGGGTTTGAATACTCTGATATAAATTTTGCAAATACATTAAAGAATAAAATTAATTTTACTTTCTGTGCATTCCAACAAAATTACTATGGGGTAGGTGGTTTTTATTCATATAATAAAAAATTTATGTCTGATAAAATTTTTCAAAAATTAAATACAATTTGGATAAATTACAAAGAAGAATTAAAGTATCAGATAATGTACCATGATGTGGTTATTTTTTCACCGTTTCATGGATCTAAGGAGTTTGCAGATTTTGCAAAAAAAAATGGAAAAATAGTAGTTATAATTGACTCTGGATTTAATTACGATTTTTATCCTAATAACAAGGCTGATTTGTCAATACTAAAAAGTGAAAATGCAAAAAAAGTTTATCTAAGACATGAGCAAAAAAATTTAAATAAAAATAAAATTATAATTAGTCCTTGTCTTCAATTAGAATTTTTAAAAAATAAATTTCTGATAAGTAAAGAAAAATTCTTCAAAAAATATAAAATAAGGAAAAAAAATTTTATTCTTTTTCTACCAACAGGCCCACAATATCACAACAATAAATATACAAAAAAATATTTTGAAATTTGTGAATTTTTTTTAAAAAAAAATTTTCATGTAATTTTAAAACTTCATCCAACAGAATATAATAAAAATAAACCTACTAGATATAAAAAAGGAACAAACTCTTCTTATTTATTTAAAAATAAAAAGAATATTACAGTTTGCGATCAAAAAGATTTTTACAGTGCTATTAAATACGCTAGAAATATAGTTTCTATAAATACTACAGCGTATGTAGAGGTAAATTTAATGAACAAACCAATTACATTTGTCGACAGACTTAGTTTTTTTGGAGTAAAAGATGATACTTTTTATCAAAAAAGAGACAAAATAGGCTTGTATAATTTAACAAATAAAAAAATTATTAACAATAAACTTGTTGGAAATATGGATAAAGAAAACGGTTTTAAGTTTTATGGACAAGATATTAAATTTGAAAATTTAGATAAAATTTTAAATAATAATTTAAATAAAATGAATAAAAATATGAAAAGTAAAATTAATAAAAATAATCAATTATATTCAAAAAATTATGAGGAAGACTTCTATAATAACTTAGCCGATAAGATTCAAAGTTTTCTAGATGAGATAAATATAGAAAATAAAAATGATACAACTCTTTCTCCTCAATTCTTTAAAACAGTCAGTTTTTTTAGAAAAGTAATTGACAAGTAAATTTAATAATATTAATTATTAGTTATACTGAAATGCATGGTGGGAAATCAGTGTGAAATTCATTGGCTGTACCTGCAACCGTAAAGTCGGAGCGCCACCCAGTA
>MDSW01038505.1_pt1 | contig 17206 bp, 13 predicted proteins | sample 811171 | NCBI WGS metagenome assembly MDSW01 (sample SAMN05326641, study PRJNA326480) | marine metagenome | isolation source: seawater | place: Atlantic Ocean: North West | collected 2012
AAGATAGTTATTACACAGTCTTTTGGGTATAATTTGTGGAAGGGTAATAATGAAAATTTAAATGTTGATGGTTATTACCCAGATTTAAATGTTAATCTAAATAAAAAAATTAATGATCTTGGATATAATGTTAAATATGATTTATTAATAGATAAGATATACCAACAAGAAGCGATAGAATTTATTAAGAAACACCCTTCTGATATTACGATTCTATATTTTAAAAAGATATTTTCTTTTTTGTTTTTGGACTTGAATTCAAATTATCCTAATTATTACAATTTTGCACATATAATACCGAAAATTTTGATTTCTTTTACTACACTATTTGGAATGTACTACGGACTAAGAAACAAAATATTTGGTTATTTCTCATCATATTTTTTAATTAATATATTGGTAATATCTATTTTTTTTATTTTACCCAGATATAGTCTGGCACTATTTCCATGCCAAATTATATTAACATCAATATACTTTGATAAGTTTTTCAAAAATACCTAAAAACTATTTTTTATTTACTAAGGCGACAACGAACGACATAGATAAAAAAATTATTAAAGAATTACCAGTAGTAAAAAAACTACCTGATGATTTGATTGGGAATGCTTCTATAAAAAAAATATAAAAAAAGGGACTACTTAGGGTTTTGTAAACATTATTATTAAATTTAAAATAAAAGTCATAAATTATTTTGAGAAAAATAAAAAATACTATCACAAAACCCACAATCCCTATTTCTGAAAATATTTCTAAGTAATAATTATGAGGATGCGTATTACAAGTAGTTCTCTCTAGTTTTGGATCAACAGGCCTTTTGGGGCATAGAAGTCTAAAAGATTTTATACCTCCTCCTATCAAAGGATTCATTTTCCATGTCTCGTAAAAAGTGTCAAATTCCATGACATGGTGAGGAATCTTTTTCCCCTCAGGATCAGCAACTAAAGTTCCAAGAAAGTTGGGTTCTCTTTTTTCTCCTATAATTCTTTTTTTATAAACATCTAAAATATTCAAAGAGTAATGAAAGAAAGCATTATAATGATTAAAAAAGTTTTTGTTTGTTCCAATGAGAGAACCAAAAACTAAGGTAAAAAATAAAATTATAAAAATTAAATTTCTCCTTAAAGTTTTCGTTGTGACCAAAATTAAAATATTTGCTAATATAAATAAAGCAAAAGGCATTCTGTTTCCGGAAAAATATAAGCTAGCTAAAACTAAGGAAAACACAGAACATAATAATATTATTAAAAAAATTTTTTTTTTAAATTTGAAAAAAATAGGAAAAAGATACAATATAAAAAAAGAAAATCTTTGTATAAAGCTCCCAGCTATTGCTTCATCGTAAAAAATACCAGTTGTTTTTACCGGAAACGGACTAACTAAACCTAATAAATTTTTTCCGTTATAAAACTGGTAAAAAATATCGATACATACTGAAAATAGTAATGCAGAGTATGTAAAAAAAATTATTTTAAAATTTATAATATTATTATCAACAAATAATCTTATAGCAAAGTATAGTATCAAATATCTTAAATATAAAAATGATTTTAGTAAAACAGTATAATCATCTTTATTAAACTCATTAATATAGTTTTCAATTGTATTCCAAATTGAATTGAAAATAATAAAAAAAAATAAAAATACTATAGCTTTATCAATGAAATTTAATTTAATTCTAAAACCTTTAAAATATAAAAAAATACCTGAAAATAAAATTAAAGTAATATTTAAATTTAGAAAAGAATTACCAACCATATAACATATCGGTACTAAAGAAATAATAATTGAATTTAGAATAATAAAAATATTATTTTTTTCTTTTGAGATTTTACTTATTGATAAGCTCATCTAAAATGCCGGTAGTCGAAAATTTTTGTTTCCATTTTGGGTAATGTTTTTTAAATTTTTTCATGTCAGATATATACCAAATGTGGTCTCCGACTCTATTATTTTTAATATAAATTTTTTTTACTTTTAAATTCATTTTTTCTTCAACATAATTAATTGCTTCTATAATACTGCAATTAGACTTTCTGCCACCTCCGATATTGTAAAATTCCCCTCTTTTTGGTTTTTTATAATATTCCCAAAAACAACCTACCAAGTCTTCACTATGAATGTTATCTCTTACTTGTTTACCTTTGTACCCAATAAGATTGTATCTTTTATTTTTTATTATTGTTTTGACCAAAAAAGATAAAAAACCATGAAGTTTTGTCCCGGAGTGCAAAGGTCCCGTGATGCATCCAGCTCTAAAACAAACTGTCCTAAGACCTATGTTCTTTCCGTACTCTTGAACCAAAAGGTCGGCATATGTTTTTGAAACCCCAAAAAAACTGTGAACAGCATTATCAATATTCATATTTTCAGTTATTCCATTATAAAATTTATGATTTGATTTAATTTCCCACCTAGTTTTTTTCTCAACCAAAGGTAACTTATTTGGGTTATCACCGTAAACTTTATTAGTGGACATAAAAATAAAAGGCGAATCAGGGCAGTATGTTTTTGTTAATTCTAATAAATTTAGCGTTCCCTTAGCGTTTATATCAAAGTCAACCTGCGGTTTTTTTAAAGCCCAATCATGAGATGGTTGAGCAGCGTTATGAATTATAACTTTTATTTTTTTTTTATATTTTTTGAAAATTTTTTCTAATTTACCATAATTTCTAATGTCAATACTATAATGGTCATATTTTTTGTAATTTTGAATTAAATTACTTTTTACCCAATTATTGTCACCATCTTTGCCAAAAAAATATTTTCTTTGATTATTATCAATTCCAATTATATCAAAACCTTTCTCGTGAAATAATCTAACTGACTCAGCTCCCACCAAACCACATGATCCTGTTATTAAAGCCAAACTCACAAGAAGAACCTTTTAAGTTTTTTATTCATTTTTATCCAATTAAAAATATCGTTTATAATATCTTTTTTAGAATACCTGGGTGCCCATTTGTAATACTTTTTAATCTGAGAATTATTGGTCACATAATAAGGTATATCATACAAAGATGTATTTTTTTTTCTTGAGAAAGAAATTTTTGTTTTTGTTAATTCCTGGCAAAATAAGGTAAGCTCATTCAATGAAATTGCATTTCTAAGTCCGCCACCTATATTAAAAGTTTTATTGTTCACTTTATTAAATAGCTTAATCTGTTTTAAAATAATATTACATACATCTTTTATATGGATAATATCTCTAACTTGATTACCTTTACCACCAAAGCCGATATAAGATAATTTTCTTTTAAAAATATGTCTTCCAACCCACATTGAAACGAAGCCTTGATCTTGCTTTCCAAATTGCCAAGGTCCGGTTATTACACCCAATCTATTAATTATGTATTTTAAATTAGAAACATAGTTAAATTCTTTTATAAGTTCTTCAGAACTCAATTTGCTCAAACCATAAAGTGACTTTACCCCTTGTGTTGAAAAATTTTCATCAATTTTTTTGTTAATTTTTAATTTTTTATTTAAATTTAAATTTTTAACAATTTTTCTTAATGCAGATATTGAATAGACTCTACTAGATGATAAGAAGATTATTTTTGCATTATCATTAATGCATTTTTTTAGAATGTTATAGGTTCCCAAAAAGTTAGTATTTATAACTCTATCTGGGTCTTTTTTTGAAACTTCAATAGAGGGTTCGGCACAACAATCTAAAACTAAATCTATTTTAGGCAGCCTTTTAATTTTATTATAATTTTCAATATCATATTTAAAGTTTTTAATTTTGTGAAAATTAATCCTCTTAAGATTTACTTCTGAACCCTTTCTAAATAGATTATCTAAACTGATAATTTTAGAACTTTTTAATTTTTTTTTTAAAAAAATAGCCAAATTTGAGCCAACAAAGCCACATCCCCCTGTTATAAGTATTCTCATTATTAAATATTTACCTTATTAATTAGGAAAAATAAAATTATATGCTAACTATTTTAATTCCATTAAGAGATGAAGTTGAAAATTTACCTCATATTGTGAGAAGTTTTGAGGAAAACATCAAAGATATAAATTATGAGGTAATTTTAATTAATGATTTTAGTAAAGATAAAACTTTTGAGGAATCAGAGAAAATTTGTGCAACGAATAAAAATTACAAGATACTTGATAATAAAAAAAAGGGTTTAGGCGGAGCTTTAAATTTAGGTATCAGTGTAGCAAGAGGAGATTTTATTTGTATAGTTATGGCAGATTTATCTGACGATGTGAATGATATCAAGAGGTATTACCACACAATCAAGGAAAAAAAAATGGACGCAGTATTTGGTTCAAGATTTTTAAAGTCATCTAAAGTAGAAGGTTACGCAATAAATAAATTAATCTTAAATAGAATTTTTAATTTTTTTGTAAAAATTTTATTTTTAAGTCCATATAATGATTTTACAAATGCTTTTAAAATTTATAAGTCTGAAGTTTTAAAAAGTTTTTTACCGCTAATTTCCGAGAGTTTTAATATTTTTTTGGAAATGCCTCTTAAAATTATATCAAGGAAATATAGTTATGAAATTATCCCAATTAATTGGTACAATAGAAAAAAAGGTAAAAATAAATTCAATATTAAAGAACTGCGATCAAAATATCTTTTCACATTAATCCATTGCTTTACAGAAAAAATACTATTAAGAAAAAGGATAAAATGAATCTATCTTTAAAAAATGCAGTATTAATTTTTTTTGTAATAGTACTATTGATACTGTTTATTCTATCAATCGTATTATAAGTAAACTAGGGAAAGTAAAAATAAACCTAGTATAATTCTGTATCCCAAAATTAAATTTAAGTTAAATTTTTTTAAATAAACTAAAAAATATTTAATAGATAAATACGAGAATATAAATGTTAAAAAAATAGTTAATATTGATTGCAAATTAAGGAAAGTGTCATTTTTTTCAGCTAAAGCATATAAACCATAAATGCCTGTACCTGATAAAGCTGGTATCGAAAGTAGAAAAGAAATTTTTGCAGCATCTTCTCTTTTAAAATTTAATATTCGAGCACCCGTCATTACGATACCAGATCTACTTACACCAGGTATAATTGCTAAAACTTGAAAACAACCAATAATAACAGCATTTTTTTTTGTAAAATGTTTTTTTATATTCTTATTAGAATTAAATTTATCTGCAAAAAACAGCAAGATACCAAAAACTATTGTTGTCCAGCCAACAATTTCATAAGTTCTTAAATTAGGTATCAAATTGTAGCTTACAGTAATATATCCAAATATAAACAAAGGCAGAGAAGCCGCAATCACCTTAAAAAACAATTTTTTGTTTCTCCCAAAATTTATAATTTCATCCTTAAAGAAAAAAGTTACCGCAAACAACGAACCTATGTGCGCGCTGATATTTAGTAATAACTCTGTTTCTTTAAAACCAAATAAATTTGCAAGTAAATTTAGGTGCGCCGATGAACTCACTGGGAGAAATTCAGTTATACCCTGAACTATTGAAATAATAATAATTTGAAAAATATTTTCCATTATAGGGCTATTGAGTTATATTTAATTCAACTACTGAGATCATCCTAAAAATAGCATACCTGACATGCGTCAGTAAAAACCATTTAAAAATAGGGATATTTGTTATTAAGGTCAGTATTGTTGTCATAAATATTCTTCTCATTTAATAATTTTTAATTTATCTTTGAAAATTATGTCAGAAAAAATGCTAAAGTTTGTTGAATTAGGTCAACAGTCCCCACCTAAAAGATCTGTCAAAAACAGAAACCAGGATTTCAAGGAAATATACGAGGACTTCATCAACAGAAGTGCAAAAGAGCAATCGAGCAGATGTTCACAATGCGGAGTACCTTTTTGCCAAGTCCATTGTCCACTACAAAATAATATTCCTGATTGGCTAAAACTTACAGCTGAGGGAAGACTTCAAGATGCATACGAGCTATCACAAAGCACAAATAATATGCCAGAAGTTTGTGGCAGGATATGTCCTCAAGACAGATTATGTGAAGGTAATTGCGTGATCGAACAGTCTGGACATGGAACAGTTACAATTGGTTCAGTTGAAAAATATATTACTGATACAGCATGGGAAAAAGGTTGGGTAAAGCCAATAAAAGTAAAAAAACAAAAAAAACAATCCGTAGGTATTATTGGAGCAGGACCAGCCGGATTGGCATGTGCTGAGGAGTTGAGAAAATCAGGATACCAAGTTACCATTTACGATAGATACGATAGACCAGGAGGACTTTTAATTTATGGAATACCAAATTTCAAATTAGAAAAATTTGTAGTAGAGAGAAGGACTAAACTTTTAAAGGATAGTGGAATTAAATTTGTACAAAATTTTGAAGTTGGTAATGATAAAACTTTATATGATTTACAGAAAAAACATGATGCAATCTTAATTGCAACAGGTGTTTATAAAGCAAGAGAAATAGACATTCCTGGTCAAAAACTTGAAAATATTTTTCCAGCAATGGAATTTCTTACAGCATCCAACAGAAAAGGTTTAGGTGATAAAGTGGAATTATTTGATGACGGTACCTTGAATGCAGAAGGAAAAAATGTTGTTGTAATCGGCGGCGGAGATACAGCTATGGATTGTGTAAGAACTTCAGTTAGACAAAAAGCAAAATCAGTTAAATGTTTGTATAGAAGGGACAGAGAAAATATGCCAGGCTCATCAAGAGAAGTTGAAAACGCAATTGAAGAAGGAGTCAAGTTCATTTGGTTAACAAGCCCAAAACAATTTATTGGTGACAAAAAAGTAAATGCAGTCGAGGTAAGTAAAATGAAATTAGGAAACCCTGATACTACTGGAAGGAGAACACCAGAAATTATAAAAGGATCGGAATATGAAATCCATGCAGATTTAGTAATAAAGTCATTAGGTTTCGATCCAGAAAATATACCAAAATTATTTAATGCTGAAGAATTAGCAGTTTCTAAATGGGGAACAATAAAAATTGATTTAAAATCTATGGAAACAAATTTAAAGGGTGTATTTGCTGCTGGGGATATAGTCAGAGGAGCCTCGTTAGTGGTGTGGGCTATAAAAGACGGAAGAGATGCAGCAGTACAGATTGAAAAATATTTAAATTCTTTAGAAACTAAAAAAATTAAAGCAGCATGAATTTATATCTAAAAAATAAAAATTTTTTAAAAAAAAACCATTCTTATTATCAGTCATTAGAGCATGATGCGTGTGGAGTAGGTTTAATAGCCTCTCTAGATGGAACGAAAAAAAGAGAAATAGTTGAATATGGAATTAAATCATTAAAAGCAGTTTGGCATAGAGGAGCCGTAGATGCTGATGGAAAGTCAGGGGATGGCGCAGGACTATGTGTTGAAATTCCAAAAGACTTTTTTTTAGAAAAAATAAGGGATACCGGACATGAGCATAAGGGGGAAGAAAATATATGTGTTGGAATGATTTTTCTCCCACGCACAGAGTATTCTGACCAGGAAAAATCCAAAACAATAGTTGAAAGAGTTTTATTAGAAAGTGATTTTTACATTTACGGATGGAGACAAGTGCCTGTAAACCCTTCAATTTTGGGAAAAACCGCAGACTCTAATAGGCCTGAAATCACACAGGTTATTTTTAAAAGCAAAAAACCATTAGATAGAAATGTTTTGGAGCGTTTACTTTATGTGGCCAGAAAAAAAATATTGAAAATTACCCGAAGCCAGCAAATTAATGACTTCTATATTTGCTCATTAAGCTCAAGATCAATTATTTACAAAGGCATGTTTTTGGCAGAGGCATTATCAGATTTTTATCCAGATTTAAAAGATAAAAGATTTATTTCTCGTTTTGCAATTTTTCACCAAAGGTTTTCAACAAATACTTTTCCAAGTTGGAAGCTTGCCCAACCATTCAGATGCTTAGCGCATAATGGAGAAATAAATACATTAAAAGGTAATATTAATTGGATGAAAATTCATGAACAAGATATGTCAAGCAAACTTTTTAATAATGTTGAAGATTTAAAACCTGTAATTACACCAGGCAATTCAGACTCTGCAGCTCTCGACAATGTTTTTGAATTACTAATTCATTCAGGTAAAACTGTGCCTCTCATTAAATTGATGATGATGCCGGATGCTTGGTCTAAAAGAAGTAAAGTTCTGCCAAAAACTCATCAACAACTTTTTGATGTATTAAATAGCACAATCGAACCATGGGATGGTCCAGCAGCAATATGTGCAACAGATAGTAAGTGGGCAATAGCTGCTACAGATAGAAATGGTTTACGTCCGTTAAGATATTCAATTACCTCTGATAATATTTTTTGTGCTGGATCCGAGACCGGTATGGTCAAAATTCCTGAAAACAAAATAATATCAAAAGGAAGACTTGGACCAGGACAATTAATTGCTGTTAATCTAAAAAAAGGAAAAATTTATAAAGATAAAGAAATTAAAGACCACCTATCAAAAGATTATAAAAAATTTCATAAACAAATTATTCATTTAGACAAGAAGATTCAAACGGAGAAAGAAATAGTAAATTTTACAAATGAAGACTTAAGAAGAAGACAATATATTTCTGGTTACAGTATTGAGGATTTAGAATTAATTCTTCATCCAATGGTAGAGGACGCAAAAGAAGCTACAGGATCAATGGGTGACGATACTCCAGTTGCTGTTCTATCAAATCATTACAGGCCTATCTCTCACTATTTCAGACAGAATTTTAGCCAGGTTACAAATCCACCTATAGATTCATTAAGAGAAAACAAAGTAATGAGTTTAAAAACCAGATTTGGAAATCTTGGAAATATTTTAGATTTTGAAAATTTAACTAAAGAAAACATATATGTTTTAGATAGTCCTATATTATCAAATTCTGAAATAAGAAAATTTAAAAATATATTTTCAAAAAAAATAGGGATTATAGATTGTACATTTAATATAAATGAAAGCCTCAGAACAAGAATTGAAAAAATTAGAGAAGAAGCTGAAATAGCTGTAAGGGGAGGCACAAATCACTTAATTCTCTCAGATCACAATGTATCCGAGGAAAGAGCAACTGTTCCAATGATTTTAGCAGTTGGTGCTGTACATTCAAATCTAGTTAAACTAAGTTTAAGAGGGTACGCCTCAATAAACGTTCAAACTTCTGAAGCAATGGACACACATTCATTTGCGGTTCTTTTAGGAGTTGGAGCTACAACAATAAATCCTTACCTTGCAATCGATAGTATATACCAAAGATATCAAAAAAATTTATTTGGAAAATTAGATTTTGAAAATTGTATTGATAGGTTTAAAAAATCTATCAACGCAGGTTTATTAAAGATCATGTCAAAAATGGGCATTTCAGTATTAAGCTCCTATAGAGGAGGCTGTAACTTTGAAGCCGTTGGTTTGAGCAGAGGTTTAGTTGATGATTATTTTCCAGGCATGATATCAAGAATCTCAGGCATTGGAATTTCAGGAATTGAGAAGAAAGTAAAAGAGCTACACTCAAAATCATATCAAAAAAACGTAATAATGCTGCCCATCGGTGGCTTATATAAGTACAGAAAATCTGGTGAAGAACACCAATTCAGAGGTAATTTAATACATTTATTACAAAGTTCAGTCGGAAACAATTCATACGAAACTTTCAAAAAATACACTAGCGGCATTAACAATTTAGATCCGACAAATTTAAGAGATCTACTTGAGTTTAGAAAAATAAATAAAAAAATAAACGTCGAAGAGGTTGAACCGGTTGAAAAAATTACCCCAAGATTTGGAAGCGGAAGCATGTCACATGGAGCTTTATCTTCAGAGGCACATGAAACCTTAGCAATTGGTATGAACAGAATAAAGGGATCATCTTGTAGTGGCGAAGGCGGAGAAGATGAGAAAAGATTTGTTATACAAAAGAACGGTGACTCCTCAAATTCAAAAGTAAAACAGATAGCCTCCGCAAGATTCGGTGTAACAGTTAAATATTTAAACAATTGTGAAGAAATAGAAATTAAAATAGCGCAAGGCGCCAAGCCTGGAGAAGGCGGTCAACTACCTGGTTTTAAAGTCACAAAAGAAATAGCAAAATTAAGACACTCAACACCTGGGGTAACACTAATTTCACCTCCGCCGCATCATGATATATATTCTATAGAAGATTTAGCCCAATTAATTTATGATTTAAAACAAGTAAACCCAAAAGCAAGAGTTGGAGTAAAATTAGTTGCATCAACTGGAATAGGAACAATTGCTGCAGGAGTAGCTAAAGCAAAAGCAGATGTTATTTTAATTTCTGGCCACTCCGGCGGTACTGGTGCTAGTCCTCAAACAAGCGTAAAGTATGCTGGCATACCTTGGGAAATGGGATTGACTGAGGCTAATCAAATTTTAACTCTTAATCAGCTAAGACACAAAGTAACACTAAGGACTGATGGAGGTATAAAGACTGGAAGAGATGTAATCATTGCAGCAATGATGGGAGCAGAGGAATTTGGCATGGGCACTTCATCATTAATAGCTATGGGATGCATAATGGTAAGGCAGTGTCATTCGAATACTTGCCCTGTTGGAGTTTGCACACAAGACGAAAAATTAAGAGAAAAATTTTCTGGTACACCAGAAAAAGTAGTAAATTTTTTTAAATTTGTAGCAATGGAAGTAAGAGAAATTCTTGCCTCATTAGGCTTTAAATCTTTAAATGAAATAATTGGTAGAACTGATTTGCTACATCAAGTTAGTAGAGGTTCCCCTAATCTTGATGATCTAGACCTTAATCCATTATTAGTTCAAGCTGATCCTGGGGACAACAAAAGGTATTCAAATAAAGATTTAATTAATAAAGTTCCAGACAATAGTGTAGATGAAAAAATATGGGCAGATGTTAAAAATAAACTTAAGGAAAATAAAAAAATATTCATTGAGTCAGAAGTAAAAAATACTGATAGAACAGTTGGCACAAAGCTATCACATTATATATTCCAAAAATTTGGTGAAAATTTTGCTGAGCGTATTCTTAATTTAAAATTAACAGGTTCAGCTGGTCAATCTCTAGGAGCTTTTCTTTCAAAAAATATCAAAATAAATTTGATTGGAGACGCTAATGATTATGTAGCGAAGGGTTTATCGGGGGGTACCATAATTGTAAGACCTTCAGAAGATAACAAATTCAAAACAGACGAAAATACAATTATTGGAAATACAGTTTTGTATGGGGCAACCTCTGGAAAATTATTTGCTTCAGGTAAAGCAGGCGAGAGATTTTCTGTAAGAAATTCAGGCGCTTTAGCAGTAATAGAAGGTTGTGACGCAAATGGTTGCGAATATATGACTGGAGGAGAAATAATTATATTAGGGAAAGTAGGAGATAATTTTGGCGCGGGTATGACAGGGGGAATGGCTTTCGTATATGATCCAAATAATTCTTTCGGGAATTACGCGAATCCTGCTTCAATAATCTGGCAAAAACCCGAAACTAAATTTTGGAAAGATAGATTAAAAAAAATATTAGAAGAGTACACCGTTGAAACTGATTCCAAAATATCAAAAAATATTCTAAAGGATTTTTCTAATGAAATTAAAAATTTTAAACAAGTTTGTCCTATAGAAATGTTGGATAAACTAGAAAATCCAATTAGTTTAAAAACTAAAATTTCTAAAGCTATCTAGCTCTCTAACAATTTTTTTTAAATTTTTCATTTGCGATAAGCTATGATCACCATTTTTGACAACAACAATTTTTTTTTTTGCCTTTGTAAACAAAGATAAAACTTTTCTCGAAAACGAAACTGGAACAACCTCATCTTTTTGACCATGAAACATAGTAACATTTATTTTAAGGTTTATTTTTTTAGATAAAACTTTATTTTTCCTTCCGTCTTTAATTAATTGATAAGTTACAGGATATTCATATTGTTTTTGTCTAAATTTTGGGTCTCCGTGTTTAATTATACTCACACCCTTTTCTATTATTTCTTTCTTTATTTTTTTTGGAAATTTTTTCCACATTAATTTTTCTAGAAATTCGGGTGCAGACCCAATACCAATAAAACCTTTAATTTGTTTTTTAAAATATTTAAACTGATTCAAAGAAATCCATGCTCCCATGCTTGAACCAATTAAAATAAAATCATTTTTTTTTACCACTTTTTTTATTATTTTTTTTGCATCAGTAGACCACTCTGTGATGTTTCCTTTTGTAAATTCTCCTGATGATTTTCCGTGACCAGAATATTCTAAAGCTAGGTAGCCTAATTTTTTCCTTACCGCATATTTTCTAAATGCAGTAGGTTTTTCTCCTTCAATGTCAGACATAAAACCAGGAAGAAAAACGATATATAGGTTTTTCTTGTAATAGTTGTCTAAAAATCTAAGTTTTTTTGTTTTGGAAATTTTAAGGTATTTAAATTTTTTCATTTAAAGTTTATCTAACTAATCTGTTACTATATATCTTAAACATATGTTTTCTAAAATGAAAGTTTTACAAGTTATACCAAAATTAGGCTATGGAGGAGCAGAGACAGGGTGTTACGATCTCGCACATTTTCTGGCAGAAAAAGATTGTAAATCTTATATAGTTACTAGTGGAGGTCCATTATTAAAATTTATAAAAAAAAATAAAGTTAAAGTTATAAGACTTCCAGTTCAATCAAAGAATCCAATTTTAATTTTATTAAATACTATAATTTTAACTTTAATTATATTATTTCTTAAAATTGATATTGTTCATGCGAGAAGTAGAGCTCCCGCCTGGTCTTGTTTGCTTTCCTGTTTTTTTACCGGAAGAAAATTTGTAACAACTTTTCACGGGACTTATAACTTTAGCAATAAAGTAAAAAAATTTTATAATTCAGTAATGGTTCGTTCAGATCTTGTAATTGCAGGATCAAATTTTATTTTTGATCATATACATGAAAATTATAATGATCTTTTAACATCAAAAAAACGAATTCTAGTTATTTTCAGAGGGATTAATACAGACTACTTTAGCAATTCCTCGGTAACTAATGAAAAAATAAGCAAAATAAACTTAGACTTAAAATTGAGTCCTGAAACTTTTAAAATATTACTGCCCGGAAGACTCACAAAATGGAAGGGACAAGAAATGTTTTTAGAGTCACTCAGTTTACTAAGAGTCAAGTATGGTAGAGATAACTTTCAAAGTATTATATTAGGAGATCATCAAGGTAGAAAAGTATATTTTAAAAAATTATTGTCCATGGTCGAACAGTATCGCTTAAATAAAAATGTAATTTTTGTTCGTCATTTAAGTGAAATGCCAGTCATTTATTATATATCAGATGTTGTTGTTTCTTCATCAATCGAGCCAGAAGCTTTTGGAAGAGTTTCAGTAGAAGCCCAGGCTATGCAAAAACCAATCATAGCAAGTGACCTGGGAGGATCCAAAGAAACAATCAAAGATAAAAAGAGCGGATTTTTATTTAAAAACAATAACCCAGATTCTTTGGCAGAAAATTTAAATAATTTAATTGATATGGGCAAAGACAAGTTGCAATCGATAGGAAATGAGGGTAGGAAAAACGTATTAATTAAATTTGATGTTGAAAAAATGTGTCAAAGTACTTTTGCAGAATATAAAAAGTTGTTAAAAATTTAAATGCCTGAAATTAAACTTTTAGATGGAAAAAAAATTTCATTCACGAAATCAATCAATGGTTTTGATATAACAAAAAAAATAAGTAAATCTTTAGAGAAATCCGCTTTGATTATGGAAGTAAATGGAGAATTAAAAGATCTTAGTTTTCAAATTAAAAAAGATTCGAAAGTTAAAGTTATCACCGATAAAGACAAAGAAGGTTTAGATGTAATGAGACATGATGCTGCTCACATTATGGCGATGGCAGTTCAAGAATTATATCCAGGGACACAAGTAACAATCGGCCCCGTTATTGAAAATGGTTTTTATTATGATTTTGCAAGAAAAGAACCATTTACAAGTGATGACTTAAAAAAAATTGAAAAAAAGATGTCAGAAATAATTGATAGAGACGTCAAAACAAAAAGAGAAGTTTGGGAAAGAAATAAGGCAATATCACATTTTAAAAAAATAGGAGAAAAGTACAAGGCCGAAATTATTGAGAGTATACCAGAAAGTGAGGAACTTTCGGTATATCATCATGGAGATACCTGGCACGATTTGTGTCGAGGCCCACACTTAGTCTCTTCAAAACAAATAGGCAAAGCTTTTAAATTAACAAAAGTTTCAGGAGCGTATTGGAGAGGTGACTCAAACAATGAAATGTTACAAAGAATTTACGGAACATGTTGGAGTTCTAAAAAGGAATTGGATGACTATTTAAACAGATTAGAAGAGGCCGAAAAAAGAGATCATAGAAAGTTAGGTAAAGAAATGGATTTATTCCATTTTAGAGAGGAAAGTCCCGGATCAGTGTTTTGGCATGAAAAAGGTTGGAATTTATTTCAGAGATTAATTGAATATATGAGACTAAAGCAAAGAAATGCAGGTTATAAAGAAATTAATACACCCGAATTATTAGACAAAAGTCTTTGGGAAAAATCAGGACACTGGGATAAATTTGGCGAACTGATGTTTACATCTGAAACTCCGGATAAAAAAACTTTTGCAATTAAACCAATGAATTGTCCTGGATGTGTTCAAATATTTAAACAAGGTTTAAAAAGTTATCGTGATTTACCTCTTAAATTATCTGAATTTGGAAAAGTTCACAGGTATGAACCTTCAGGAGCGCTACATGGCCTTTTAAGAGTAAGAGCATTCACCCAAGACGATGCCCATATATTTTGTACAGAAGAGCAAATTACAGAAGAATGTATAAGTGTAACAAATTTAATATTGGATATTTATAAAAATTTAGGTTTTACAAAAGTATTTTTGAAATTTTCTGACAGGCCTGAAAAGAGAGTGGGAGATGACAGTATTTGGGATAAGTCTGAAAAAGCTTTATTAGCTGCCATTAAAAAAACTAAATTAGAATTTGAGACAAACAAAGGTGAAGGAGCTTTTTACGGTCCGAAGATAGAATTTGTTTTAAGGGATGCAATTGGTAGAGATTGGCAATGTGGAACCTTACAGGTAGATTTGAATTTACCCGGTAGACTGGGAGCAACTTTTGTAGATAAAGATGGATCTAAAAAAACACCTGTCATGCTACACAGGGCATTATTTGGGTCTTTAGAAAGATTTATTGGAATATTAATTGAAAACTATGCTGGGAAACTTCCGTTTTGGCTCAATCCAACACAAGTTGTTGTATTGCCCATCTCAGAAGAACACAATAAGTACGCAAAAAAAATATTTGAAGACCTCTTCAAAGAAGGTATAAAATGCGAAGTGGATTTAAGAAATCAAAAAATTAATTATAAAATAAGAGAACATTCTTTGGCGAAAGCTCCTTTATTATTTATATGTGGCGATAAAGAGATCAAAGAGAATAGCGTAACTATTAGAAAACTCGGATCTGAAAAACAGGAAAAAATTAAGTTAGATAAAGCAATAAATAAAATGAACTTACTCAACAAATTACCTATTTAATAAGTGCAAAAACCTAAAATAAATTATTTCCGAAGAAAACCAAAGATTGATTTGCCAAGAACAAATCACAGAATCCGAAGCATTGACGTACAAGTTATAAATAGTGCTGGAGAAAACCTTGGTATACTTCCAATTAAAAAAGCTATTGAAATTGCAAAAAGCGAAGAACTAGATCTAATTGAAATCTCACCAAACGCTACACCTCCTGTTTGTAAAATTATGGACATGGGAAAATATAAATACGACATGCAAAAGAAGGCAAGTAAAGCAAAAAAAAATCAAAAAACTGCAGCATTGAAAGAACTTAAATTGAGACCTGGAACAGAGATACATGATTATAATTTTAAAATTAAAAATGCAAAAAAATTTTTAACTAAAGGTGATAAAGTAAAATTTACAGTTAAATTTAAAGGAAGAGAAATGCAGTTTACCCAACAGGGAAGAGATTTAATGGACAGAATAATAGAGGACACAAAAGAACTAGGCAAAGTAGAGCTAAATCCAAAATTTGAGGGTAGACAGATGATTATGATCATTCAGCCTAATTAAACTCACCTTTGTTTAAACTTGTAAACTAAATTTAAACTATATATAAATCCGATACTTATGCCAAAATTGAAAACAAAAAGCTCAGCAAAAAAAAGGTTTAAAATTACAAAATCCGGTAAGGTTAAAATGCCACAAGCAAATAAAAGACACGGGATGATTAAAAGAACTAATTCACAAATAAGAAAACAAAGAGGCTCTACAATAATGTCTAAACAAGACTCTAAAATTGTAAAATCTTACATGCCTTATAGCTTGAGAGGATAAAATGGCCAGAACTAAAAGAGGAGTAATAAGTAGAGCAAGACACAAAAAAGTTTTGAAAGCTGTTAAGGGACAATTTGGCAGAAGAAAAAATACAATCCGTATTGCTAGACAGGCCATGGAAAAAGCTCTTCAATATGCTTATAGAGATAGAAGAAATAAAAAAAGAGAATTTCGTTCTCTGTGGATTCAAAGAATAAATGCAGGAGTAAGATCTGAAGGTCTAACTTACTCTAAATTCATAAATGGTTTAAATAAGTCAAAAATTAAATTAGACAGAAAAGTTTTAGCTGATTTAGCCTATAATAATCCAGAAGCCTTCAAGTCATTGGTTAAAAAAGTTCAGTTATCAATAAAATAAACTTGTTTTTTCTTTCACAAAGTTAGAGTAAAAACTAACAATGGTAGATTTACGAGAATTAATTCAAAAAGTATCACAGGCCAAAAGTAAGTTAGAGTTGCAAAACCTAAAAACTCAATTTTTGGGAAAAAATAGTCAAATCAATCAAGAATTTAAAAAACTTGGATCTTTAAATGAAAATGACAGAAAAATCCTGGCAACTTCTCTTAACAATGAAAAGCAAAAAATTTTAGATGCTATAAATAATAAGTTTAAAGAATTAGAAAAAAATGAAATTAATCAGAAACTACAAAAAGATAAAGTCGATGTTACATTACCTGGTAGAGAAAGACCAAATGGAAAAATACACCCTGTCTCACAGGTCATAGATGAGATTTCTTCAATATTTTCTGAAGTTGGCTTTTCTGTAGCTGAAGGCCCAGATGTAGAAACTGAATATAATAATTTTACAGCATTAAATACTCCCGAAAACCATCCTGCTAGAGATATGCATGATACTTTTTATTTAGACGATAACAAAAAAATTTTACTAAGAACCCACACTTCCCCAGTTCAAATTAGA
>MDSW01072343.1_pt1 | contig 17203 bp, 17 predicted proteins | sample 811171 | NCBI WGS metagenome assembly MDSW01 (sample SAMN05326641, study PRJNA326480) | marine metagenome | isolation source: seawater | place: Atlantic Ocean: North West | collected 2012
AAAGTTTCTTTCATGTCAGCAACTTTCATTTCTGACTCTTTAGCCATGACTTTTAAATCACTATTACCATTTCTATATCTTTGATTAGCTTCGTGTGTTAATTCAACGAAAGATTTAACCATTCCAGGATTTTCTTTCATGAATTTATTTGTGACAGAAACGATATCTATACCCATAATACCGCCAGCACGTGCTTCATCTACTGTTAATAGTCTAGTTCCAACAGCTGTTGCAGATTTGATAGAGTTACCTCCAAATAAACATGCCATAACAACATCACCACTAACTAACGCAGCAGCACCTTCTTCAGGATCCATTGCAATAATGTTCATTTTTTTTCTATCAGCTCCAACTATTTTCATACTTTCTGTAAAAACATATTCAGCCATAGTTCCTAAAGGAACTGCAACTTTTTTACCCTCAAGTTCTGAAGCATTTGCCTTAGTAATACCAGAAGCTTTAGAAGTAACACACGTTGTTCCTCCCATACCGTATTCCATGGCAACATCCACTAATTTAATAGGCGCTTTAGCTTTAACCGCATTTATATATGGCATTAAACCTTGTGAGTAAGAGATATCAATGTCCCCTGCCAACATAGCATCAGTCATAGCTACACCATTAGTAAAATTTGTCCATTTAACAGGAACACCTAATGCATTATCATATGCTTTCTTATTCATGTCCTCAAGATTAGGAGATGGCCATTCTAGAAAGTACGCAACTCTAACTTCTTTAGCAGCAGAATTTGCCACTGTAGAGTACAGAGAAAAAGCCAAAATCATCCCAAGAACTGTACTTATTATTTTTTTCATATTTCCCCTATAGTTTGTTAATTATTGAGATTTAAGATTAATCTAACAGCGAAGTAAACAATTAGATTAATTTTTTTTTGTATAGAAATATGTATTATATCAATAATTATATTAAATAACCCAATTTAAGCGTTCACTTATAGGTTGTATAGAATATTTCTTGTTTTAATTCAGCAATAGTCTAAAAATTATTTTCTTAGGATTAAATTATGAGTTCACAAAAAGGCACAGGCATTCCTAATTCTCTGAACGAGCATTGGATGCCGTTTACAGATAACAAAAGTTTTAAAAAAAACCCTAGATTAATTACTGAAGCAAAAGGGGTTTATCTTACTAATCATAGAGGAAAAAAAATGATAGATGCTAGCTCAGGTCTTTTTTGTAATCCTTTAGGACATGGAAGAAAAGAAATAACTGAAGCAGTTTCAAATCAACTAAACAAGCTAGACTATTGTCAGCCATTTAATCAGGGATTTGGTGGCTCCTTTGAGTTAGCTACTAGAATTGCAAAAAAAACACCAGAAGGAATTAATAGAATTTTTTATACTATTTGTGGTTCTACAGCAGTAGAAACTGCTATCAAAATTTCGATAGCTTATCACAGAGCTAAAGGAGATTCTAAAAGGTTTAGATTTGTAGGAAGAGAAAGAGGTTACCATGGAATGAACATAGGAGCCACAACAGTTGGAGGTATGATAAATAATGTTAAAACTTTTGCGAGCGTGTTGATGCCAGGTGTGCAACATATGAGACATACTCATTTACCTGAACATAAATTTGTTAAAGGTCAACCAGAAACTGGAGTAGAAATGGCTGAAGACTTAGAAAGAATAGCCATGAATTTTGGTGGAGAAAATATTGCAGCTTGTATAGTCGAACCAATAGCTGGATCCACTGGAACTTTAGTTCCACCTAAAGGTTATCTTAAAAGATTAAGAGAAATATGTAATAAACATGGAATACTTCTAATTTTTGATGAAGTAATAACTGGTTGGGGAAGAACTGGTTCAGCTTTTGCAGCCCAAGAATGGAATGTTACTCCAGATATAATGACAATGGCAAAAGCAACAACAAATGGCGTTGTACCAATGGGTGTAGTTGCTGTTAAAGAAGAAATTTACGACGCTGTATTAGATGCTTCATCTGCTCCTGAAGGCACTCCTGAATTATTTCATGGATATACTTACTCTGGTATACCTGTTGCAGTTGCTGCAGCTTTAGCTACACAGGATATATTTGACAAAGAAGATATTTTCAAAAGAGCGAAAGAAATGTCACCTTATTTTCAAAATGGCTTACATTCTTTAAAAGACCTTAAAGATATTGTTAGCATAAGAGGATATGGAATGATGGGAGGTATAGAAATGAAAATGAAAGAAAAACCAGGAAAATCTGGTTTTCAAACTTTTAAACATTGTTATGATGCTGGAGTTAATTTTAAAAACACTGGTGATACTCTTATTATTGCACCTCAATTTATATGCGAAAAGAAACATATAGATGAAATTATAGATAAGTTAAGAACTGGTATTTCAAATTATACAAAATCTTAAATGCTTATTGGTGTACCTAAAGAAATTAAAAAACAAGAACATCGAATAGGTCTTACACCTGAAAGTGTTAAAACATTAACTAAAAAAGGTCATAAGGTTTTAGTAGAAAACAATGGTGGTTTTGAAGCTGGCTTTACAAATGAAGACTATAAAAATGTTGGTGCAGATATAGTAAATAATGCTTCAGAAATTTTTAAAATATCGGATTTGATAGTTAAAGTTAAAGAACCTCAGAAAAAAGAAGTTGAAATGATTAAAGAAAACCAAATCATTTACACTTATTTACATTTAGCTGCTACCAAAGAGTTAACAGAAGGATTAATTAGATCAAAATCAATCTGCATTGCTTATGAAACAGTAACTGATAACAATGGTCGTTTACCTTTATTAGCCCCCATGAGTGCTGTTGCTGGAAGAATGTCAATCCAGGCAGGAGCTCATTCTTTAGAAAAAAATCAAAAGGGAAGAGGTTTACTTTTAGGAGGTGCTCCTGGCGCTGAACCAGCGAATGTAGTAATTTTAGGTGGAGGAGTAGTTGGAGAAAACGCAGCTTTAATAGCAACAGGCATGAGGGCTAAAGTTTTTGTTGTTGACAAATCTTCAAACCGTTTAAATGAATTAAAGAAAAAATTTGGACACAGTATTAATCCTATTGAAAGCAATGAGAAAGAATTAAAAAAACTTATTAAGACTTGTGACCTTCTGATAGGTGGCGTTTTAATACCTGGAGCTGAAGCTCCAAAATTAGTTTCAAGAGAAATGATTAAGTCAATGAAAAGAGGCTCAGTTGTAGTTGATGTTGCAATTGATCAGGGAGGATGTGTTGAAACTAGCAAACCTACGACACACGATAATCCAACTTATCTAGTTGATGAAGTTGTACATTATTGTGTAGCTAACATGCCTGGAGGCGTTCCAAGAACATCTACTATGGCTCTGAATAAAGCAACTTTACCTTTGCTAACCAAAATTGCTGATTTGGGATATAAAAAAACCTTAAAAGAAGATAAAAATTATTTAGCAGGCTTAAATATTTTCAAAGGAGAAGTGACATGTGAAGGTGTAGCTAAAGCTTTCAATTTGAAATATTCTTCACCTGAAAGTTTAATTTAAATTAAAAGTATTAATATTAGATCAGATTAGGTTTTTTTAAGTTTTTCAACCCCATTTTGGTCTTTTACAAACTATCCCTACCTACTCCTTAGTATTACTATTTAGGATTGAGTATGAGCGCACAACCAAAAGAAGCAGATAAAGACGAAGAAAATATTTACTACTCTAATACTGAGAGACCTCAGACTAAGGTAGTAAAAAAATCAAAAGTAAATCTTAATGATTTGGTTAGTAGATTAAAAGTTGAGAAAAAAAAGGAACAAAAACATAACCTTATTTTATCAGTTGTAGCATTATCGGCAGTTGCTGTATTTGGAATTATTTTAACTCTTTAATTATTTTCTTTATCTAGACAGTGCTTTAAGAACTATCAAGTAAAACTCACTAAACATATCAATAGTATCTTCAGTAATTCTTCTGGTATTAATAGCATTAGAACCTAAATTTTTTAAGTCTAGATGGTATCTTTTTGACTGATTATCTTTTTTTACTACTTTCATTTTATGAAGCTTATCAAGTTTTCTAATACATGTTGCTCTTGGAACCCCAGTAATTTCTGATACCGACGTTGCACTGATCGAAGGATCTCTATCAATTTTTTTTGAATTCAAATTACCAGAAATAAAATAATCATAAGAACTAGTATTTTTATCTTTAAAAGACTCAGTCGTTTGAATTACACATTGCATAGCTATAAGAATTAATTCAAGATCATTAAGTTCCTTTTGCCACATTTTTAAATATTTAAGCTGGGTATTTAAATAATGATACCAAAAAAATGAAAAATGCTTCTTTACCTCTGTATTAATTTTTTCTTTTGATATTTTTAAATCCATTAAAACAGCTATCATTTGAACAAGTTTGGAAATTTGATTTATTTGTCTTTCAACTACTTTATTATAAGATTTTTTTTGCTCACTTGGTGGAGACCAAAATATAAAATTTTTTTCTTTTTGAAGAACCTTAATTTTTAGGAGATTATTAACTTTTCTTCTCGCTGTTTCTTTTGGAAGTCCAGTAGATTGGGCTATTTCAATAATTTTACGTTTATCTTGTCTTGTTTTTTGATGATTTTCCCAAAAATTTTCAAACGAAATATTAAAATCCAGGTCCTTATCTCTTTCTCTTAATGTAGATTTATGAAGATTTTTTGCGAAATATAAAACTATATTTGCTGCATCTAAGTCTTTATCATATCGCTTGTAAACATCCGATAAAAAATCGCTTTGAACACTTATAAACTCATGTAAAACTTTACTATAATTTGTTTTGTAAATTTTTTTTATTTCATTTAAATTTATTTGATTACTTTGAGCCATAAAATTAAGTTCTGAGCATTGTTCATATTGGGTTAATTAAGACTTAAATGTAAATATATGTCAATCTTATTTTTAAGTTTTTTTAATTTAATACCTAACTAAATTTGATTGAAAGGAAAATTAAAAGTATTATAAATCAACAAGATTTAATGGCGAGGTAGCTCAGTTGGTTAGAGCACAGGACTCATAAGCCTGGGGTCGGCGGTTCGACTCCGCCCCTCGCTACCAAAAAAATTTAAGCGGCCTTTTTCTTTTTAAGATCTAAATATTTAGAAATTTCTTCTGCTAATGCCTTTGCTAAATTAATAGGTACGGCATTTCCAATCATTTTATATCCATCGGATAAATTTTCATAAAAAAAGATAAAATCATCTGGGAAAGTTTGTATTCTTGCACACTCTCTAATAGATAATCTTCTATATTTATTTTTGAATTTTTTATTAAATTTCATTTTATCTTTTCCAATTTTAATCATTTTTGGAGCATCAGGATGAATAGGGGCATGTCTACCTCCAGCCTGGATAGTGAATGACGGTTCATCCCATGATCTAACTCTATTTCTTGACATATAAATTGAAGAAAAATTTCCTGTCATATATTCATTATTTTGTATTTTGTTTTGTTTAGTATTAATTCCTCTTGTTTTATTAAATTTTAGAGCTGGCAATGCATCTTTGAGGTCTTTTATAGCATCCTTTAATGTCTTATTTTTTTTAAGTAAATTTATTTGAGGAAAATAAAAATTAATTGAGAGATCTTTTCTAAAACCAATTATAAAAACACGTTTTCTATTTTGAGGAACATCAAAATCATTTGCATCTAATAACTGCATTTTAACATCGTAACCGATTGATTTAAATTTATTTATAATTCTTTTAACTGATTGATTATGTTTTTTATGAAGCATTCCTGAAACATTTTCAGCAAGAAAAAATTTTGGTTTTAGTGCTTTTAAAAGTCTAACATAATCATAGAATAATTTTCCTCTATCATCTTTTATTCCCAATTGTTTTCCAGCTTCGCTCCAACTTTGACATGGTGGACCGCCAATAATACCGTCAACTTTAAAATTAATTTCATTGGTGTTTAGTTTTTTAATACTCTTTTTAAATAATGTTGTGTTAGGAAAATTATATTTAAATGTTTTATAAGTACTTTTGTCAATCTCGTTAGCCGCAATAATATCAAATCCAGCTTTCTCAAAACCAAGATCTAGACCACCTACACCAGAAAATAATGATAATACTTTCAGTTTCATTTTTTACATGCGATATTTAAATAATAAGCTGTTCTCCTATCAGATGACATTATATCAGATCTCCAAATAGACTTTCCATCTTTTCTTTTTCTAGGTTCACCAGTTATTGTTTTAAAACACCATCCATCGCTTTCTAGATGTTGATAACAGATATTATTTGCTCTATCATGCTCACCACTCGTCATTCCATACCAAACTCTTCTAAATGCAAAACATATTTTATTTTTATAATTATCAAAATATTCATCAAAAGATAATAAGGTTAAATTTTCATCTGATTTAATATTTTTGTCATGGATTAATAAAAATTTTGCAGGAAAATTATTTTTTTTAAATGGTTTCCCATCCATCATTAAGTATTTAAGTATTGGTTTAAAATATTTTTCTTCAATAATGTCTTTCCAGAAAACGTCTCGTTTAAGATTATTTGAATGAATTTTATTTAATTTTTCCTCTAAATTTTTGACAACTTGCTTATATTTAACATCATTTTTTATAAAACTTTTCATAAAACTGAGATCTTTTCTGTATAGCTTATTATAAGGGTTGCCACCTTTTTCTTTAATAGATATTCCAATATTATTAAAAAATACATCTGCTTTTTTTGAAGAATCACTTGATGAATTCCTTTTTAAGTCTTTTAAACTATTAATCTTAATTAATTCTTTTTTTTTTGGGATTTTAATAGATGATATATTATTGAGATGATTTAATTTGATCTTTTTTTTATTATTAAAAACATATTTAATAACTTCATTTTCTTTTCCTGGCACAAGTTAGACAAATCTATTAATTAATTTACAAATATATTTAGTATCTGAAACAGTAACTTTGTGATGAATGGGCAAAACAAGATATTTATTTTCCAAATAGTCCATATTTGGAAATTTTTTTCCATTCACGAATTTCTTAAAAATTGAATATCTATCATTTCTGAAATGGACTTGGTTAGTTTCTATATAATGTTCTCTAAGTTTTTTTTGTAAATAATCTTTATTGTCAATTAAAATAGTAAAAAGCCATGCAGAATGAAATTTTTTTCTATCATTATCAGTTACGCAATGTACCCTTTTATTTTTTGATAATTCTTTTAAATAAGTATTAAATATCTTTCTTCTATGATTTATTATGAAATTAAATTCTTTTAAAGAATCGTAACCTAATGTAGCTGCTATATCTGTCATTTGATATTTATATCCAATTTCAGTTACATCATTATTCCAAGTTCCTTTTTGTTTTCCTTTTCTATCAATTCCAAACCATCTTATTCTTTTAGCTTTATCTTCTAATTTGCTATTTTTCACTGTTAACATTCCACCATCACCAGTCGTGAAATGTTTAATTGCTTGAAAACTAAATGTAGTGAAATCACTTATGCTACCGATGGGCTTGCCTTTATATTTAGCACCTAAAGCATGAGCAGCGTCCTCTATTATTGGAATGTTATGTTTTTTTGCAATTTTAGAAAGTTCATCCATATCACAAGGCAAACCTCCATAATGGACGCAAACAATTGCTTTAGTTTTTCTTGTTATTAATTTTTTAACACTCTCGACGCTTATATTCATAGTATCTTTATCTACGTCAGCAAATTTTATTTTAGCTCCCATATAAAGAAGAGGAATATTTGTTGCGGTGCACGTAAATATTGTAGTTATAACTTCATCTCCTTTTTTAATACCTGAAAGGATATAAGCTAAATGTAAAGAGTCTGTTCCTGAGCCAACTGCTATTACTGAATTTTTTTTAGCAAATTTTCTTTTAAATTCTTTCTCAAACTTATCAACCATTGGTCCTTGTCCCAACCATCTTCCTTTTAATTTTTTGTTAATATTTGATGAAGATTTTTTTGAAACATAAGGATAAAAAAGTAACACCCCTTTGCTTTTGTCTGGCATTATTGGAAGTTCTTTAAAAGACATATATTATTTGATTACCATAAGTGTGTTATCTAAACAAACGACTTTAAGTCTCATTAACTATTTTTTTCAATTTATTAATATTCATTGAGAGATTTCTTGGAAAATTTAAATTTTTCATTGATTTTACAGATATTTTTTTAATTTTTGGATTATATTTTTTGGCAAACTGAAAGACAGTCTTTGTTGAACCGCCTAAATTTATGACTCCTTTTTTATTTAATAGTTTCATTAAAATTTTTACAACTTCATCATGAAATATAAAATTTAGTTTAACATCAGAAAAGGCTTGTTTATGAATGAAAGGTCTTTCAGTCATACAAACTCTTAGGATAAGAGAATTCTTGTACATTTGTACAGCCGCCTCACCACCTAATTTGGACCAAGAGTAATTATTTGCAGGAAGAAGAGGATCGGTTTCTTTATAATTTCCTTTTAGACCTGGATATACATAACTAGAAGAAAAATAAATTAATTTTATATTCAATTTAGAACATGCTATGACCACATTTGACGTTCCGATGATATTTAACCTAATGCTTTCCTCAATTTTTTTTTCATGAGCAATTAAAGGTCTAGATAATCCAGCTAGATGAATAAGAGCTTTAGGTTTTTTTTTCTTTAGATATTTAATTATTGATTTAATGTTAGTAATATTTAACTCACTTTTTTTAGGAAATAAAAATTTCTTTTTATGATCCATGCTTTTAAAAACTTTACCAAATCTTCCAGTTCCACCAGTAACAACAATTTTCTTTTTAATTTTCATATTTAAATATTAAATCATATAGGTCAATTTTTTTAAATTTTTTTGAAAAATTTTTAAAATTTATAAATTTTACTACTCTATTTGTGCTTTTCTCAAGAAGAATAAAATTTTCTTTATTCATAAAATTAACAAATTCATAGAAATTAATAGCGTAAAGATAATTTATTATTGGGTGTAAATTAAGTTGTTTCATTATCAGGTCATTCCTAATTTGTTCATTAAAAAAGAATGGTGTTTGAGATATTATCAAATATTTAGCTCTTCCTTTTCCAAAATGAGATAAAATATTTTTATAATTTTGTAAATACTGAATTACACTACCAAAATAAACAATGTCAATATTAGTTATTGTTTTATCTAGCTCATTATCAATTTTTATATTTTTTAAATTTTTATTGTTTACTATTTTTTCGACTATTTTATTGAATTGTTCCTGGTCATGGTAATAATAAAGTAATTTTTTTTTTAAATTTTTATTCAGATAAGCATATAACTCAAGATTGTTTCCGCCGAAGTCATAAAATTTCACCTCATTCTGATTTGAAGAATAAATATTTACTTTATTTATTATGTTAGGCAAAGATGTATACGGTACCATATCGTTGTTATTATATTTAATGAATCTATTCAGTTCATTTTCATAGTTGATATCGAGCGGATGATTATTTTCAGGCAATTTTGATAATTTTGTTTCTACAAAAAATATTTTAAAAATTTTAAAAAATTTTCTAGAAATAAATCGATTAAAGTTATCATATATTTTTGAATTAAGAAGACTGTTTAGATATTTATACATTATAATTTGATAATATTTTTATTAGTATCATAAAAAAAAATTGGCCATGTTTTTGGTTTTGTATATTTATTAAACCAATAGGAAAGATATCTTTCTGCTAAAAAAGCGTAAATTCGTGTCATGCTATAACCAGTGAGTTTATAATCAAACAGTTTTTCACATCTTTCCAGCCACGGAAAAACAGAACCAAAGTAGGCATTCATAATTTTTTTTGATCTACAAAAAAATAGATTTTCTCTATTAAATGAATGTTTTTCAATTATGAACTTTTTAAAATCATCTTTGTCCTCATTTTCTAGAAGTTCAGAAGCTTTTTCAATTATTCCATCTCCATGGAATATATCAAAATGAAGTTTGATATTTTGATTCTTTTTTAAAAAAGAAAATGGATTAGTAAATAATCTTTTTTTGCCATGTTTTAAAATTTTACTAAACTTCCAATTATTAATAAACATTTCCTCACCTACAATAGTATTATATTCATTCCACTCCTGAGGTATGTTTTTAAGAATATAAGAATTAAAATTATCTTTATTAATAATCTTATTTAAATCGTCAGACTTTATCTTATTTTGATTGCTCCAATGATACCGATATCCTGAAAAACCTACCCATGTGTTTTCATCCAATTTAGGAAGTAAATTTTTCCAAAACCAGTAATAAAATGTATATTCACCATAATTTTTATTTTTGAGAGATATATTCTCGCCAGTATTATCTTTGATCCAACCTTCAGAAAATTTACCTTCTCCCAATCCTACAGGTATATAGTTTAATTTTATTAAGTTTGTTTTAAGATGATCATGCAAACACATGCAATAAACTTTCATATTATTAGTCATAATTTTAAAAATTATATTAACGAGGATAGATATTTAGAGTACTCACACTTTCCATAGAATTTTATTGCTTTTTTAATTATCTTGTTGTTAATCCAATTATTGTTTTTTGCAATTTCTTCCAAACAAGCAATTTTTAAACCTTGTCTATTTTCTAATGCTGATACAAATGATGTAGCTTCGTAAAAATTATTTATACTTCCCGCATCTAGCCATGCACCACCTCTACCAATGAATTCCGCTTTTAAATTATTATTTTTTTTGTATTTGTTCAAAAGATCTACAATTTCTACTTCTTTTCTTTTAGACGGTCTGAGTGATTTACTATAATTTATTACCTTGTTATCAAAAAAATACAGCCCTGTTATTGCAAGATTTGAATTTGTTTTTTTTGGTTTTTCTACTAGCTTTATAACTTTTTTTTTATTTACTGTAGCTACTCCATACATTTGAGGCTTTTTAACAGGATGTAAAAAAACTTTTGCTCCTTTATTTAACTTAACACACTCTTTAAGTTTTTTTGTAAGACTTTGACCGTAAAAAAAGTTATCACCTAAAATAAGAGCAACATTATCTTTGCCTATAAACTTTTCACCAACGATGAAGGCATCTGGCAAACCTCTAGGTTTATTTTGTTCAACATAACTAATTTTAATCCCTAAATTATTTCCATTAGGTAAAATTTTTTTAAATTGACCTATTTGACCTCTATTAACAACTATTAGTATATCTCTGATTCCTGCTAACATTAATATTGATATAGGGTAAAAAATTAAAGGCTTGTCATAAATCGGTAGTAGCTGTTTATTGACCGCCTTTGTAATAGGACTCATTCTTGATCCAATACCACCAGCTAATACAATTCCTTTTTTAATCATATTTTTAAACCTAATCTTTTTTCATAAAGTTTTTTTGATATAGAAGATAAAAAATTTTGATTTTTTAAATACCAGTTAATTGTATCTACTAAACCTTTATCAAAACTTGTTTTTGGTTTCCATTTCAAATTTTTTACTATTTTTTTGCTATTTAAAGCATACCTGTAATCATGACCAGGTCTATCTTTCACAAATTTTATTTTCACTTTTTTACCGATCTTAATTTTATTTTTTATAAAAATTTTAAGAATTTTTTTAACCAAATCTATATTACTCAAGTTTTTATTAGTACCAACGTTATAATTTTCTCCAACTTTACCTTTCAAATATAGCCTGAATAAGGCTTCACAATGATCCTTTACATATATCCATTCTCTTGAGTTTTTACCTTTTCCATAAATAGGCAGTTCTTTATTATTTAAAATATTTGATATTATTTTGGGTATAAGTTTTTCTGGAAATTGAAATGGTCCGTAGTTATTACAACAATTAGAAATTACTGCAGGAATTTTGTAAGTTCTTATATAGGAATTAATTAAATGATCAGCACTGGCTTTTGATGCTGAGTAGGGAGAGCTCGGTTTATAAGGATGATTTTCATCGCATCTCTTATAATTCTTTCCCATATCTCCATAAACTTCATCAGTAGAAATATGGATTAGTTTAATAATTTTATTTTTTTTATTATAATTTCGTATTGCCTCAAGAAGGTTAAAAACACCCAAAATGTTACTGTAGATAAAATTTTTTGGAGAATCTATAGATCTATCCACATGAGTTTCCGCAGCTAAATTAAAAATTGCTGAAGGTTTATATTTTTTAAGAATACTTTTAATTTTTTTATCATTATTAATATCAATCTTATGAAATCTATAATTTTTCTTATTTTTTAAATTTAATTTGTTTGAAGAATAAGACAATTTATCTAAGTTTATTACAAAAAATTTCTTATCTAACAAATAATGAACCAAATTGCTCCCAATAAAACCTGATCCACCTGTTACAATGATTTTTTTCATATTTTATTCGCAAGAATAATAAGCTTTAATATGTTAAATTACTAAAAGAATTATCTTATAAAATCAAATAATATTATTTATGAAAATAGAAGATATAACAATAATAGTAACAACTTTTAAAAGTGATAAAAAAATTGATTTGTGTTTAGAAAGCATTGATAAAAAAGCAAAAGTAATAATCATAGAAAATTCTGGAAATAAAGATTTTAAAGATTTAATAGAAAAAAAATATTCAAATATTGAGTGTATTTTAGCTAGTGAAAATTTGGGATATGCGAAAGCAAATAATTTAGGTTTAAAAAAAGTAAATACTAAATTCGCTTTGGTGCTTAATCCTGATACAATTCTAAAAAAAAATACACTAGAAAATTTTTTAAAATCCGCGTCAGAAAATATTGATTTTTCTTTAATAGGACCTGTTAATATTCAAGATGAAAATAAGGAAAGTAAAAATGAATTAACAAAAGTTAAAAATTTGAAAGGTTTTGCCATTTTTTTTAACATGAAAAAGTTTAAAGATAATAAATTTTTTGATGAAAATTATTTCTTATACTTTGAGGAAATTGATCTTTGTAGAGAAATAACTAATAGAAAAGGAGAGATATATATTGATCCTAAAATAAAAGTTTTTCATGAAGGAGGAAAATCTGTTGATCAAGCATATAATTTCGAAATAGAAAAAAATAGAAATTGGCATTGGATGTGGTCCACTTTTTATTATCATAGAAAATATAACAATTTTATGTATGCCTTATTTATGGTCATACCCAAACTTTTATCATCTTTATTCAGAATATTTATTTATACTTTAGTTTTTCAAAGAAAAAAAAGAGATATTTATTCTTGTAGACTAAGTGGGCTTATTAATTCTATTTTAGGAAAAAAATCTTGGTACAGACCAAGTTTAGATTGATTTATTGAAATTATAAATATAAAGAAAACTAAATGTCAAATTTGAGTAAAAAAATTTTGGTTACCGGTGGAGCAGGTTTCGTAGGAACAAATTTAATTAAACTTCTTTTAAAAAAAACTAATTTTAAAATTGTTAGTATTGACAACTATTCTTCAGGATCAAAGAAAAATCATATTAAAAACAAAAGGGTTAAATATATCAAGGGGGAGACAAAAAACATTTCTCAAATTATTAAAAAACCAAAAGAAATAATAACAGTTTTTCATTTTGGGGAATTTGCAAGAATTTACCAAAGCTTTATAAAAATGAATGAGTGCATTAGTTCAAATTCTATTGGAACCAATGCGGTATTTAATTATTGTTTGAAAAATAAAATTAAACTCATTTATTCCGCAACATCTGCATCTCTGGGAAATAAGGGAAAAGATAAAAATTTGTCTCCATATGCCTTTACAAAAGCGAAAAACCTCGAGCTTTTAGAAAATTTAAAAAAATGGTTTAAATTTAAATATGAAGTAATTTATTTTTATAATGTTTATGGACCGTATCAGATTTCTAGAGGAGATATGGCGACAGTGATAGGTATATTTGAAAATTCTTACAAGTTAAAAAAACCTTTGCCAGTAGTAAAACCTGGAACACAATCTAGAAGATTTACACATATTTATGATACCGTAGAGATTTGTTATCAAGCATGGAGAAAAAAACTATGCAGACATTATAGTATATCAAATCGTAAAACTTACTCAATTTTAGATGTTGCAAAAATGTTTAAAACAAAAATAAAATATTTACCTAAAAGACCAGGAGAAAGATATGCATCAGCTTTGACTAGCATATATCTTTCTAATAAAGTTTATAAATATTTTGGAAAAATTGATTTAAAAAAATATATTAAAGAATTCTTAAAAAAAAATTAGTGACCAGGAAAGTCAATTAGACTTTCTGCAAAGTAAGATTTTTTTTCTAGTAACTTTTTACCCGGCAAATCATATAAATTTATAACAAAGACAAAGCCTGCCACAAATCCACCAGACATTTCAATTAATTTTGCTGCTGCTTCAGCTGTACCACCTGTTGCTATTAAGTCATCAATTACTAAGATTTTTTCTCCTTTATTTATAGAATCTTTATGAACTTCAATTGTAGCTTCTCCATACTCAAGTTGAAAATCTACTGAGTGTCTATCAGCAGGTAATTTATTTTTTTTTCTTAATAAAATCAGAGGTTTATTAATTAAATAAGAAACTACTGAAGCAAACACAAACCCTCTAGATTCTATAGCTGAAATTTTATCAAATTTAATTTTTTTTGAAATTTCGACAATTTTATCTATAGTAAAATTAAAAGCATCAGGGTTTTTTATTAGAGTAGTTATATCTCTAAACAAAATTCCCTTTTTAGGATAGTCTGGTATCGATCTTATATGTTTTTTTAAATCCATATTTAGCTTCAATATCTAGCAAAAAAGGATTAATAATTAAATCATGAAAAAAAGAAAACTTGGGATAATTGGAGGCAGTGGTCTTTATAATATAGAAGGTTTTGAAAATCAAAAGTGGAAAAAAGTTAAAACTGCCTGGGGTGAACCATCAGGTCGTATAATGACTGCTACACTAAATAAGGAGGAAATATGTTTTATTCCGAGACATGGAAAAGGACACAGAATCAATCCAACAAAGATAAATTATAGAGCAAACATTGATGCTTTAAAAAGATTGGGCGTAACAGATATTATTTCTGTTTCTGCTGTAGGATCTCTTCAAGAACATTTATTGCCAGGCACTTTTGTTATCGTTGATCAATTTATTGACAGAACCTTTGCAAGAAAAAAAACTTTTTTTGACGAAGAGATTGTTGCTCATGTTTCAATGGCTAAACCCACAAGCCCGTCATTAATGAAGTGTTGTGAGTCGGCATTAATAAAATCAAAAATAAATTATCAAAATGGTGGAACATATTTAGTTATGGAAGGACCACAATTTTCAAGTCTTGCAGAATCAAAAATGTACAGATCATGGAAGGCAGATGTTATTGGAATGACAAATATGCCTGAAGCGAAATTAGCTAGGGAGGCTGAGATTAGATATTGTACTATTGCAATGGTTACAGATTTTGATTGTTGGCATCCTGATCATGGAGAAGTTGATGTTCCAACAGTAATTAAAACTTTAAAACAAAATGCTTCCAATGCCCAAAATATGATCAAAGAAATAATTAAAACATTTGAGTCTTTCTCAGCAAAAAATGACCCAGCTAACGACTGTTTAGACTCAGCAATTATTACTGCCCCAAAGTATAGAACCAAAAAAACAATTACAAAATTAAGAATTATTGCTGGAAGAGTTTTAAAAAAAAAATAGCAATGAAGATTAAAGGAAAAGAATTTCGTACTATATGGTTTGAAAATAATATTGTTAAAATAATTGATCAAACAAAACTTCCACATAAATTTGTAATTAAAGATTTAAAAACAGTTGAAGATTCTATCAACGCCATTAAAACTATGGAGGTCAGGGGAGCACCTCTTATAGGAGCTACAGCAGCTTACGGGTTGGTTTTGGCAATTATAGAAAAAAATGATCAATTTTTTTTAAAAAAATCTAGTGAAGATTTAATTCAATCAAGACCAACGGCAATAAATTTAAAATGGGCAGTAGATAGAATGATGGGAAAAATTTCAGGTGTAAATAGTGAAAAAATTTTACAAGTAGCTTTAGACGAAGCAAAAGCAATTTGTGAAGAAGATATAAGTTTTTGTAAAAATATAGGTTTAAATGGATTAAAATTAATAGAAGAGATTTCAAAGAAAAAAAAAGATACTGTAAATATATTAACTCATTGCAACGCTGGTTGGCTTGCAACAATAGACTGGGGTACAGCAACATCTCCAATTTATCACGCACATCAGAAAGGAATTAAAGTTCATGTTTGGGTTGATGAAACTAGACCAAGAAATCAGGGAGCTAACTTAACATCTTATGAATTAAATGAAGAGGGAATTTCAAACACTGTAATAGCTGATAATGCAGGTGGTATTTTAATGCAAAGAGGACAAGTAGATATGTGCATTGTTGGAACTGATAGAACTTTATCCAATGGTGATGTGTGTAATAAAATTGGAACCTATTTAAAAGCTTTATCTGCAAAAGATAATAACGTTCCTTTTTATGTTGCTTTACCTAGCTCAACCATTGACTGGAATATTAAAGACCATAAAAAAATTCCTATTGAGGAGAGAAATTCTGAGGAGCTGTCTCATGTTGAAGGAGTTGATGAAAATAATAAAATTAAAAAGGTAAGAATTTACCCACAGAAAAGTAAGTCTTTAAACCTAGCCTTTGACGTAACACCTGCTAAACTAGTTACTGGTTTAATTACAGAAAAAGGAGTTTGTGAAGCATCGGAAAATGGATTGAAAGGATTATTTAAATGAAAAAAATACTATTAATTTTATTTGCAGTTTTATTCTCAACTAGTCTAATAGCTCATTCACCTCCACAATTTAATTCCAAAGACAATTGCAGAAAGAAATTATCAATGCTCAAAGGTATCTCAAAATTAAAAGGTTATGAAGGGGGAGAAATTATCAAATTTAATTCATACACAGGATTTGACCAAAGAACAGTTTTGATAGGTGGTCATAAGAATAATCCTATTGAAATTACAGGATATCTTCGATTACCAGAAGGAACGGGTAAAGTTCCTATAGTCATTTATACTCACAGCAGTGGAGGACCAGGAGATTATGTTTGGGATGATTTTGTATATCATGCTGCACAAAATCTTCTGAAAGAGGGTATAGGGGTTATGTATATAGATAATTTTTGTCCAAGAGGTGCTAGAGAAACTTGGAGAGATCAATCAAGAGTTCCCCTGATAAATGGTGCCATAGATGCTCTTATGGCTTTAAAACTTTTACAATCTCATACAAGATCTAATGGAAAATTTGGAACAACTGGTCATTCAAGAGGTGGAACTAATTCTTTTTTCGTAGCAGATGTAAAACTAA
>MDSW01143049.1_pt1 | contig 17199 bp, 19 predicted proteins | sample 811171 | NCBI WGS metagenome assembly MDSW01 (sample SAMN05326641, study PRJNA326480) | marine metagenome | isolation source: seawater | place: Atlantic Ocean: North West | collected 2012
ACTCGCTTTCCAAAAGTAGTAGTTTTTGCATACTCATTGTCTATATGTATTGGACTAAAATCACCAGAAAGTTCAGCAAAACTATTTACTAATGATTCAGTGATATTTATTTGGAAATTTTTTGAAAGCCCTATCTTGATTTCATCATATGTGTATTCTGAAAGGTCTTTAGTCATCATCTAGAGCAACATTATGGTTTTTTAGGTGTCTTTTGATATCAGCCACATTTTTTACATCAGTAATTTCTGAAATAGTAAATTTAATGTTAAAATTGGTTTCAAGTTCATCTACAAGTACAAGTCCATTAAATGAATCCCATGATTCAATATTTTCAGGACTTGATTCATCATTTACTTCATATATAGGAACTGAAAATACCTGTGAAATTATTTCATAAAGAGTATTAGTCATTTTCTATTTCCACCTTCAAGTGATTTGGTGATTTAATATCATTATTTAATTTATAGATCCAATAATCATCATGTTTTTGAAATCCAGAATCTGAGAGAAAGTTTTCTGCAGGTTTATTTTTTTCAGTCGGAATAAAATTTGCTTTTATTTCACGTATTCCATTTTGTTTTGCACTTTTTAATATTTCAGATAGAATTGCATTTTCAACACCACGACCCATAATTCTACAGCTCAAAAGAAAGGTATCTAAAAACCAGGAATCGTTATTTTTCTTGACTATATATACACCAGTAATTCCATTATCGCCAAATTTATCTAAAACTTGAGCACACCCTACCTCAAAATTTTTATCGTTTGAAAATTGTCTTATATCCTCTTCTTGGTATCGTTTGGTGGTTAAATTGAATTGATTTGTTTTAAGGGTTAATTGAGAAATTCTTGGTATAAGAAATGGATCTGATTTTTTTATTTTGACTTTAATCTCAAGTTGTTTCAGAAAGTCATCTAAATTAGATACAGAATTTTCGAGGTTTTTACGTTCTCTTTGTTGTGCATACATTTCACCACGATTTTTATCTTCTATTGTTCTCTGTAAAACATTAAAATCATTCATATCTTTTAATATTGATGAAAATTGAGCAGGATCATCAGGCATGCCAACTGTTAAAATTTCAGGAAATTCTTGTTTAATTCTTTCTTGATTAAGTTTATCATCATCAAAAAATACCATGCTATTTAATCCAATATTCAATTCATCAGATATAATTTTCATATTTTGTGCTTTATCATTCCAATTAATTTGAATACTTCCAAAATTTTTTTCTTGTAATATCATTGATGGATGTTCTCGAATTACTTTTATTGCATCATTAAAATTATTTTTACTATTAATTGCAAGGATTATTCCTTGATGCCATAAAGATAATAGTTCTTTTTGAAATTCAACGAAAGCCTTACCGTTAGGTGTATGCCCCAATTCAATACCATCAAAGTTTTCTTCGCCAACAATACCACCCCATAAAGTATTATCAAGATCTAAAACAATACATTTTTTATTTTTTCCACATAATGGTTTAATGTATCCCATTAACTCATTTGCAAAAAGTGGAATTGAATTATAAGTAATTTGGATATCACCTAGATGATATTGTCTGTAATCAAAAACATTTTTTTCTCCAAATTTAGATACAAAATTATTAAAATTATAGAGATAGATAGAATCTAAATTTTTTGAAATTTCACGAAGTTCAATATTTATTTCTTCAATCATTTCATGGAAACCAAATTCAGATTTTGTTTCAATGATTCCATTTGGAGAATAATATGGAATATTAAAATTTGTTATGACCAACTTAGAATTTGTGTTTTGTTTGAAAATTTCAATTAAATTTTTTAGTTGTTTAAGTTTTTCTTCAAGTAATGATTTTTTTTCTAAATCTGACATATTATATGAAGAATGAAAGAAATCCCCAAAGAAATTACGAGTGCTAAGTATTAGAAATGTGATATCTGGAGAAAAATTATATAAATCACTTTTTGGGTTTAGGATTTCTTGGTTGTATTGATCATATCCAGAGACATATGAGTGATAATTAAGTCCTAATTCTGATGTTTTTACACGTAAAGTTTCGTCAAGACCATTTAATGTAAAATTTGAGAGTATGGCGACTTTTATTTTGTTATCAGATTTTAATTCTGTAATATTTTTTGATAATGATATGTATTCTGATAGTTTTTTTTCCATAGTATATTGAAAAATTTTTCAAGGATAAATATTGTGATTGAATTACATGCTAGAATTGAAAATATATGAATTCTCGTCCATCTCCAACATAAGATAGCGAGATTGTCAAGAATATGATGAATAATATTAAGATCCAATATGACATTTTTAATCCAGATATTCGTTCAGGGAGATTTCCTTTTTTAAAGGAAAATGCGTGTAAAATACCAAATAATATCATCAGTAAGATAGGTAATTCATTTGCAGAAATAATTTGAATTGTATTTTCAAAAGCAAAATCAATGATTACATATTTTTTCATTGCATAGATCATATGATCAAAATCTTTCATCCAAAATGCAATGAACGTAAAGAATACAAGATATTGTGTAATTAGTATACTGGAAATTTTTCCAAATTTTGATCTAAAAAATGTATTTGATGACATAGATGGAAACTTTTTTCGTAGTATTGTATAACATGCAAGAAATATGCCATGTATCCCACCCCAAATTAAAAAGTTCCATGAAGCACCATGCCAAATGCCCATTAATGACATAGAAATTAATAAACTGATTACAACTAGGCCAGATGATTTCCTATTTTTAAAAACTAATGGATAGTACAAATAATCACGAACCCATGTTGATAGACTGATATGCCATCTAGTCCAGAAATCAGATGGAGAAGTAGCAAAGAAAGGTTTATTGAAATTTAGTGGAATTTTAAATCCCAATATAGCAGCAGCACCTATTGCAATATCAGAATATCCTGAAAAATCACAGTAAAGTTGTATACCAAATGCAATTGTACCAATAATTATAGAAAATGATTCCATTCCAATTGGATTTGAAAAAATATTGTTTACTAGAGGTCCTATATTATCAGCAAAAAACATTTTTTTAAAAAAACCAATAGACATTAACGTGATTCCAAATTTAAGATTCTGATTGGTGATGACAAATAATTTTAATTTTTGCGTAGTTTCGTTTTGATGTATCTTTTCCCTAAGTTGAGGTAAGAAATGACTTGCTCTCAAAATTGGACCCGCTACAAGTGGTGGAAAAAATGCAACAAAGAATGCATACTCTTTTAGAGTCTTTGAGGGTTCAAGACTACCTCTATAGACATCTATAATGTAACTCATTGATTGAAATGTATAGAAGGATATTCCTATTGGTAAAGCAAGATTTAGTATGTCAATATCTGGATTTAGATTTATTGTAGACCCAAGTATATTAAATTGTAATATTGCAAAATCTGCATATTTAAAGAAACCTAGAATTCCTATACTTCCAAGTAATCCTATAAGAAAAAATATTTTTTTTCTAACTAGAGATTTTGAATTATAGATAGCTCTACCAACATAGAAATGTAATAAAATAGTAAAGATTAGAATAGTTACAAGGTAGTTATCTGTGTAATACAAGAAGAATAAACTAGAGATAATGATTAACAAATGTTGAAACTTACGGAATTTAAAAAAAGAAATTAAGGATAAAATTACAAAAAAGAATACTAAAAAATCTAGTGAATTAAATAGCACTATTATTCAACTCCTTAAGTAAAATTTGAAAGATATCATTACTGTAGATTTTTGTATCATTATTTACTGCAACATGAATATTATCACGCCAAATTTCCTTTAAAACATATTTTTCATGTAGATAATACACTGGAACGTTATTTTCTTGGGAAAAATCATTAAGCATTTTTTCAAAATGCTCAACGTCTTCTTGACTAACCGGTATTTTTGCATATGGCGTAGAGAATAAGATTACTTTAATATCATTTTTTTTGAGTTCATTTACTATTTGTTGTAACGCAATAATTTGTTTATTATTTTTAGATAGATCTAATCTATAAAACTCAGAATCAGTATAATTTTTTAATTCATTAATAGGAGTGATTGGTGTCTCTGCGAAGTTTATGAAAGGATGATGATGTGGTTGTGGGCCAAATAAAATGTATTTTAGAGTTAAAAGTGATCTGTCCTTAGGTGAACCAGGAATTTTTTCTTTAATGGTATCAATTATATCAAAAAAGATATCATTAAAGATAGTTTTTGGATGCAAAATTAATTCAGAGATTGTAGAATATTTAGGAGTTTTTTGATTAAAGTTTTGAACATCAATTCCATAGATAATAGTTTCAGGATTATTTGAGATTATATTGTTAATACTTAGTAATCTTTTGTGCGGTGTATCAGACATATCAGCTAGATTGTAAAGTTCATAATTTTTTTCATTTATAGAAAATTTATTATTGATATATGAAGAATCTATTGAATAGACAGTACTAGAACCAATCAGAAAAATTCGTTTTTTATCTGAATCATCAATATTTTTTGAAAATAAACCATTCCAATTAGGATCATAGATGCTTATGTAAACATCCATAGTAGTGCTAAAAATTACACTTACAATAGCAATTGTGAATAATATTAAGAAGGTTATCCTGAAATTCATAAATTCTATATTTTTGAATTGTTTTCAATATTTAAATTGGTAAATTTTTCACAACTAATTTCTTATTTTTTGTTAGAAAGATTTAGAAACAAAAAATTAACTTAGATTTTAACTGAAATGCGAAAAAATGAAGATACGTTTCCAATTAATGAGAAAGAAGTAATGGATTATTATGGTTATTCAGGTAGTTTTGGTCGATTTAAAATCAAAATTAAATTTTTGAGAAATTGGATTTTACATTCTCTAGCATATTCATCACCATTATCAAATTTTTCAGTTTCAATGCAAAGATCAAGAGGTGTACGCATTGGTGAAAACTGTCATTTTAATCCCTATGTGCTAATTGATTTAATTTATCCAAAGATGGTAGAAATAGGAGATAATGTTACATTAGGTTCGCACTCAATGATTTTTGCGCATAGTAATCCATCAGCAAATTTATTTTTAAAGCAGGGAGACTTTCCAAGAAAAATAGAAAAGGTTGTAATAAAATCAGGGGCAGTGATTAATCCAGGTGTGATTGTTATTGCAGGAGTTACAATTGGGGAAAATTCTATTATTTCTCCAAGAAGTGTCGTAACTCAAGACATTCCAGATTACTGTATTGCAGTTGGTAATCCTGCAAGAGTAATAAAAAAGATAGATCATTAGATAAAAATGAATATTCTAGGAATTGATTTTGAGGACTGGTTCCATCCAGAATTAATGAAAAAATATTTGAAGAATGAAAAATTAGAACCAAAAGTAGTGAATGGAATTGAAAAAATATTTGAATTATTAAGAAAAAATGATACTTATGCAACTTTTTTTGTTGTTGGTGAGCTTTTAGAATCAAATCCCGAAATACTAGACAAAATTTTGGAAAATGGTCACGAGGTTGGATTTCATACAATGTATCATACACGATTACATGATTTTAAATCAAAGGAACAATTTTTAGATGAATTAAGGCAATTTTCAAAATTAACAAATAGTAAATCAAAGGGATTTAGAGCTCCAACTTTTTCACTTGATACTTCAACAGCATGGATGATAGATTGTCTAGAGGAAGAAGGTTATACTTATGATAGCAGTGTTGTGCCAGCAAAAAGCTCAATGTATGGACATGCAAATGCACATGAAAGTCCATACAAAATTTCAAGCAATTCTATTGAAGATTCAGATGTAAATGGAAAATTAATTGAATATCCATTATTAGTTACAAGATTTCTTGGGAAGAAAATACCAGCAGGAGGTGGGTTTTACCTCAGAACATTACCATTAAAGATAATTAAAAATGCGATAAAAAATTATGAAAAAAAACAAATTCCTGCAACATTTTATATTCACTCCTGGGAATTGACACCTGAATTTATGCCTAGAATAAAACTATCAAAAAAAGACGACTTTATCACATATCATAATTTAACAAAAGCTTATGAAAAAATGGATATATTATTGAGTGAATTTGAATTTACATCATTTTCAGATTATTCATCAAAAGAAAGATAATTTTCTATTGTGAATTAAAATATTCAATTGTTTTGTTAATTCCGGAATTAATATCCACTTTAGGTTTCCATCCAAGTTTTTTTAATTTTGAGTTATTTACTACAAAATTTCCAACATCAACTTTTTTGGTATATTTTGGAGCTTCTATGAAATTTACTTGACATAGAGTTAATTTTTGTAAAAGCTTTGCAAGATTTTTAAACCAAAGTTTTTTGTTTGATGATATCCAGTATAATTCTCCAGGTTTTCCTTTTCGTATAATAGTAATAATACCACGTATTACATCATCGATGAATATTATGTCTCTAAAAAATTCACCTTTATAGAAAATAGATAATTTTTCTTTTTTGTATGCTTGATGTATTAGAAAATTTACCGCATTTTTATTAGGAATGATTTGTTCACGAGGTCCATAGGAATTTGTAATTCTGAAAATATTTGTTTTTAAACCATAAACTTGATGATAAATTTTACATAAATATTCACTAGATAATCTATTTGTTCCATATATTGTGGTGGGATTACATGGTGTTTTTTCATTTACAGGAAGTTTATCTGGTCTTCCAATCACAATAAATGTACTGCCAAGAATAAATTTGCATGAAGGAATTGATTGACGTATTTTTTCTAGCATGAATAATGTAGTTTTTGTATTTGAATCAATATCCGCAAGTGGATTTTCAAATGATTTTGAATGGGATGTATTACCCGCCAAATGTACAATGACGTCAGGTTTGAATTCATCCATTATTTGACCAAGTTTTTTAAAACATGTTATATCTAATTTTTTGATTTGAATTTTTTTGGAGAAGTTTTTTGTATTAGATTTTTTTGAGAATGTTTTTGTTAGTACTAAGATTTTATGATTATTTTTTGATAATGAGTCAATTAGATGACTTCCAACAAATCCAAATCCACCAGTAATCAAAAATTTCATTCATTTTATTGAAAATCTTGTAGGTTAAAAATCGATTCACCGATTTCTACGAAAACATATTTCTGGGAAAGTTTTGATATTCTTTATGGAGAATAAATTTTCAAGAATTAAGATTTTCATGGATTCAAGAAAGATATTTTCAAATTGGCATATTTTGCCAAAAGTGTATTACAAAACTACAGATGACGAATTTGCTATTTTTAAGACTAAGGATAATTTACAGATAAAAATTCGGGTGAAATCTACAGATCTAATGGCATTGGTAAATGTCTGGATAAAAAATGAATATGAAATAGATGAATTTTCAATAATTGATAATGATTCAATAATTGATATTGGAGGTCATATTGGTTTATTTTCATTACTAGTATCTCAAAAATCCAGATATGCAAATATCTATAGTTTTGAACCAATAAAAAATAATTTTGATTTATTAAAAACAAATCTGGAATTAAATAGTATAGAAAATGTTTGTGCTTTTAATTTAGCAGTTTCAAAAAATTCTGATGAAATTGATTTATTTTTAAGTAAAGATGAGTCTGCCCACAGTATAATCTCTAAAGAATCTGAATCTGTGAAAGTGAAATCAATTTCATTACAAGACATTTTTGATAATAATAAAATTTCTACATGTAAATTATTAAAACTAGATTGTGAAGGAGCAGAATATGAGATTATTGAGTCTCTGCCTTCCAAGTATTTAGATAAAATTCAAAATATTGCAATTGAATATCATTTAGCAGATACTAGACCTGATCTTGTAAAAAAATTAATTGAGAAGATTAAGAAATCAGGATTTAATATTAAAACACGAGAGCACTTTAACGATATGGGATTTTTAATTGCAAAGAGATAATGCCAGTTTAAGGCTAATTTGATGATAAATTAGTGAACAATAAATAATTAAAATAAAATTTAAGATTATGAATATTGGATTAGTATGCCCCGCATCCTTACCTGCTACTCAGTTTGGAGGAATTTTATTTTTAGCAGTAGATATAGCTAGAGAATCAACTAAACTAGGAAACAACGCAGTCATTTATACAACTAATTTGGATTTTGCTAATAATGCAAATACGTTCAATAAAGAATTACCAGATGTTGAAGAAATTGAAAAATTTACGATAAAACGTTCAAATGTTTGGTTTAATTTTCATTTATTTTTCTTTAATCCTGGGATGTATTTTCAACTAATGAAAGATTCACCAGATGTAATTCATACAATTGGAATTAGAAGCTTTCAATCAATTATAGCTGCAATTGTTGCAAAAAGAAAAGGGATTCCATTGGTTATATCTGATCAAGGAGGATTAACAACACATCCAGAACTAAATCAAGGAGGTTTTTTGAAAAAATTGTTTTATAAAATTCAAAAACCTATTATTCAATTTATCATTAATAATGCAACAAAGATTAGTGTTGCAAATGAATATGAAAGAGAAATTTTTAAAGAATTTACTGATGAGTCAAAAATTGAAATTATTAGAAATGGAATTAATCAAGATTCAATGATTAGCAAGACTACAGATTTCAAAATTAAATATGATATAGAATCGTCATATGTTCTATTTGTAGGGAGATTTAGTAAAGTCAAAGGAATAGATATACTACTAAAAGCAATTAGAAATCTAAAAAACAATGATGAACTAAAAAATATGGTTTTTGTGATAATGGGAGTAGATTTTGGTTTTCAGAGAGAAATGTTACAGATTATAGACGAATATGGAATTAATGAAAAAGTCTTAGTAATAAAAAACCCTAGTAGAGATGATGTCATAGCAGCGTATGAGCAAAGTGAATTCTTAGTGTTACCATCAAGATGGGAATTATCACCATTAACACCACTAGAAGGATTTGCATTTAAAAAAACAGTTATCAGTTCAAATGTACACGGTATTCCATACACACTAGAAAAAGATGAGAATTGTCTTTTGATACAAGATGAAGATTCGGATGAGTTATCTAAATTAATTTTAGAATTATTAAAAGATGATAAAAAGAGAATAGAATTAGGGATATCAGGATTCAACCGTGTAAATTCAGAGTTAAATTCTAAAATAATGGTTAAAAAAACATTAAAAATCTATGAATCAGTAGTTCAAGATAATGATTAGGAAGATAAAATGAAGAAGAAAATTGATGCATTTGGTAATAAAAAAGTGAATGTTCCATTTTTTGTACCAAACATAACAAATGCAGATAAAACAGTTGTGGTTAATGCATTAAGTAATTCTTTACTTACTGATGGACCACAATTAAGAAAATTTGAAAAGAAGTTTGCGAAGTTTGTTGGAACAAAATATGCAATTGGAGTTTCAAATGGAACTGCAGCACTACATTTGGCTTTAAGCTCATTAGGATTAAAAAAAGGAGATGAAGTAATTGTTCCAGATATTACATTTGTTGCAACTGCAAATGCGGTTCTTTTGACAGGTGCAACACCAGTTTTGGTGGATGTGAATAATGAAGATATGAATATTTCAATAGACTCGATAAAAAAAAGTATTACATCTAAAACTAAAGCAATTCTGCCAGTACATCTAGCAGGAAAAATTTGTAAAATGCCAAAAATAAGAAAAATTGCTAAAGATAATGATCTATGGTTAATCGAGGATTGTGCACATGCAATAGGTACAAAATTAAAAAATAAACATGCAGGAACATTTGGTGATGCAGGATGCTTTAGTTTCTATCCAACAAAAAATTTTACTACAATTGAAGGGGGTATGGTAATTACAAATTCTAAAAAAATAGCGGAGTATGTCAAAGCTGCAAGATCACATGGATTGACAAGAAGTTTAGCTGATAGATATTCAAAAGGAAAACCATGGGATTATGATATCATTAATCCAGGATTTAATTATAGATTAGATGAAATTAGAGCATCTTTAGGATTAAATCAATTACAAAGAGTAAATCAATTAAATTTTAAACGTCTAATAGCTTCGAAATATCTTACAAAGAGATTTAGAGATATTGATGGTATTATTACACCAGAGATTTTTACAGACAAACAACATAATTATCATCTTTACATCATTAGAATAACAAAAAAGTATGGGAAAAACCGTGACGAAGTTTTTAAAGAATTAAAAAAAGATGGAATTCAGGTTTCATTACATTACAAACCACTGCATGAGTTCTCAGCATACAAGAAGTTAGCAAAAAAATATGATGAATTAAATAATTCAAATCAAATATACAAAGAAAACTTGTCATTGCCTATGTATCCAGACATTTCAAAAAAAGATTTGAATCATATTGTTAGTTTTTTTAAAAAAAACTAATTGATTTTTTTTGAACACATTGCAATTAAGAATAATGGTTTATGGGATTTATTATAAGGAACAGGTTCAAAGATGGTCGGATCAATTGTAATATTTTTTGAAAAAATTGTTTTTTTAGGTTGCCAATGATCGCCTTGAATGAATTTTATGTAAAATTTTTGTTTTTTATCCAATTTCAACAATATATCTTTCAATAATGATTCTACTTTAAGTTGAAATTTGGTAAACAGTTCTGAGTTTTTTGTTTGTAGATCATTATTATCAATTAATCTTTGTGAAAAAAAATCTATATTGGAAAATTTATTTTCTAGTAGAATATCAATATCATTTTTTGAAAACTCAGTAATTGGTAGATCATTATAATCAATTCTAAAATTTATTTTAGAAGATAATTCTTTGTTTGTGAATCGTATTATTAACATTCCAGTATCAGTTAATAATTGAGATAAAAAATCTATATGACTTGATGAATTTGGAGAAAATTCAATACTATTAGAAGATATTACAAAATCAAAATATTTTTCTGGAAGATCGTTCTTTGTTTCAAGATATATTTTATTTTTAGAAAATGTTCTACAAGAAAAATTTTTTTCTGAATTGGCGATATCAAAATTCCAAATTTCATTAATATTCTTATTTGAGAATAATAATTTTGAAGCTGTATAAGAAAAAAAAGTTCCATTAGTTACATCCAATATATTACCATGGAGGTAATTTTTTATGAAATTATATTTTTCAGTTTCTTCAGTGAAATACTCAAAGTTAGACATAGAAATGCTAATTGTCAGAAATATATAATTGTCATGAACAATTTCTTTCTTTTGTGTCAGATAATAAAATTGGAATTATTCTAATGGGATTAGTAGATGAATCAACTAAAGATATTGTTAATGAGTATGAAAATAATTTTCCTGATGCAGAACTGTTATTCTGTACATGGAAATCTCAAAATGTAGAGGATATTTCATGTAAAATTATTCAAATTGATTATCCTAGTTTTTTAAAAAAGAAAGATGAATATGTACATCCACATGCTTTTACAATAAACATATCAATTCTACAAGCTAGAGAAGCATTGAAGTGTATAGATGCAGACATTATATTACGTTCAAGATCAGATTTATTCATACATAATAAAGAAATTTTTAATATTTTTTTGAAAAACTGTGATGATAGTAGGATTATGGTTCCATATATTTACGAACAAGAAAAACTTGTGATTGGAGATTATTTTCAAATAGGATATAAATCAGTTTTAGAAAAATATTGGAATTCTCAAAAATATCATGATGACAATTCAGAATATATTACTCAAGAAGAATATAATACATCAAATTATTTGAAATATCTAGATGAAAAGTTAGATGATTGGGAAAGATTAAAAAACAAATATTTTTTTGAAGCTGATTGGCAGAAGATCTGTAAATGTGAGTGGACAAAATTAACTTTAGACATTAATCAACAAATAAAATGGAAAAAAAGATTATACCTTGAATCAATGAAATCTTAACTCAAACGTATAAAATCTTTAAGAAATTTTTCATAAGAAATACTATGTTGTTTTTTAACATGTAAATACAAATCACTATATGAAGAATAATTTGCAAAGGAATGCCATTCCAGTTTGAAATCTTCAAAGAATCCCTTGAAACAAAAATACTTATGCTGACATTTTTCCCAAGGGGATAAGTCATGTTTGATTTTTGTAACATATTGTTTAGCAATATATTCTTCAGTAGAAATTTTTGAATCACCTTCAAAATATGGCATGTTAAACCAGAATTCGTTTAAGATTTCTTTTGTTGCTAATTGTGCATAATCATTACAGTAATAATTTCTAGTTTCTGTTCCTATATGTGGAACCATAATCTTATTTTTACATGATTTCTCAAAAATTTTAAAAATATTTTTGTTATGAATAAATTGATCCACCCTACATTGTAAGATGATTTCTGAATCCATAGATTCTAGACCTTTTTGAATTTGTACAATCATTCTATTAATTGTTGGATTTAATTTCTGTTTAACTGGTTCCGAATTTTGAATAGTTTTACATGACAAATTAGAAACATCTTGATGATCCCAAGTTGAAACAACAATTTCTGCATTTGGAAATTTTTCTTCATATTCTTCTATAATGTACTTTGTCCAATCAGTAAGTAAGCCACGAAGTAAAATGCCATATTTGCTCACAGCATTTAAAATCTAAACACAAATAAAAATTATAAGAAGGAATACATAGTCTGAACTACGAGGTCTATTATGTTTAAAAAAATATTAAATAATTTTGTAAAAAAATTCGGATATGAGGTAATTCCGAGCTATACACTTGATCTAAAACGAGTTCCATTAGGAACTTCGAATGAGAAGAAGGAAAAAATTCAGAGATTAGATAAATTCACTATGTTAAGTTATAGATCAATTTCTGTTTTAATAGATTCAGTAGAATATGTTGTGAACAACAAAATTCCTGGAGATATAATACAATGTGGAGTGGGCCAAGGCGGATCAGTTATGACAATTGCCGAAACATTAGTCGATTTAGGAAATTATGAAAAAAATATTTTTTTGTATGACACATTCGAAGGTTTTCCAGAACCTACTAAAGATGATATTAATTTTAGAAATGAACAGGCATCTACAATTAAACAAAGAGAATTAGACAAAGGTGTTACTTGGGGATTAGTAGAAAACATGGAACAAGTAAAAGAAAATGTTTTTTCTACAAAATATTCAAAAGAGAAATTTAATTTTATTAAAGGAAAAGTTGAAAATACAATTCCAGCACAAATTCCAGAACAAATATCAATTTTACATTTAGATACAGATTTCTACGAATCTACAAAACATGAATTAATTCATCTATATCCCAGATTATCTAAAAATGGTATTTTGATTATAGACGATTATGGACATTGGTCGGGCTCTAAAAAAGCCGTTGATGAATATTTTAAGGATAAACCAAAGCCATTTTTTCATACAATTAGCAATAATGGCGATATAATTGCAGTGAAAAATCATTAGTTATTTTTATAATTTATCAATCATGCAAATTTCTTATGAGAAGTTTTGATATTTTCAATGAACATATTGGAAGAATCGAATTTGCCAAAACAAAATGTAATGGCAAGGTGTTAGATGTAGCTTATGGAGAATATTTGGTATATCACACAGCAAATATTCTATTAGATAACAAAGCTGAAGAAGTATGGTCTTATGATATTTCTGAAGAAGATGCATATATTTCAAAGAGATTTTTTAATGATAAAAATGAGATTCAGATAAAAAATCAAGGACATCCAAAAAAATCTTTAATGAAAGAGTTTTTTGACTGCGTTATTTCATCTGAGACAATTCAACATTCAAAAAATCCTGAAGAAGAAATTGATTTGTATTATAATATTTTAAAGAATGATGGGAAATTAATCATTTCAACTTCTAACAGAGAAGCCCCAAAAAAAATAAAAGATATTCAAAGTGAAGATATGGAAATAAAAGAATTTTCGAAAGATGAATTTATAGATTTATTATCAAAAAGATTCCAGAATATTGAAATATTTTCACAGAGAATTATTACTCAATCCGAGATTCAGGATAGTAAATCACTTGAAGATATACGTTCTAGAGAGAAGAAAAGATACTTTTTTGCACAAATAATAAAAAAAATTGATCCCAAACAGAAATTTTATTCAAGTATTGTTTCAAAAATTAAATATTCAAAAATTATCAATGCAAAAGAATTCAATATGGCTAAAGAAAAAAAACCATTACACCAAAAATATCTTCCAGTAATGTATAATGAGGAACATGATCCTTTATTTTTCATATTGGTCTGTCACAAAAAGAAGATGAATTGAATGGTAAATAGAAAAAATTTTAGAGAAAAACTATTTTCCATAAGAAATTTAGCTGCTACGTCATCATCAGATATTATTGGGAATGTATTAAGCGCAATTTTTTGGTTGTATATAGCAAGCACATTAGATGTTGATAAATTTGGTGAGATACAATATTACATTGGAATTGCATCTATGGGTGCAGCATTTTCATTAATTGGCACACAAACTGTTATCACTGTTTATACTGCAAAAAATATTAAACTTCAGTCTACACTTAGTTTGTTAAGTTTTGTAGGAGGTTTTATTTCATCACTAGTCATCGTTTTATTATTTTATAGAATAGATGCCAGCTTAGCGGTTATTGGATATATTATAAATTCAATATCATTAGGATACATTCTAGGAAATAAACAATTTGTATTATATTTCAAATATGCAGTATTACAGAGAGTTTTATTATTAGTTTTAGGAATAGGTTTTTATTTTTTATTTGGAGGAGAAGGAATAATTTTTGCTATCGCATTATCTTTTATATCATATGTTAGAGTAATGGTAAAAATTTTTCAAAATGTAAGGATTGATTTTAAACTTTTGAGGCCACACTTTGGCTTTATAGCAAATAATTATACAATGTATGCAACAAATATTTTTGGAAGTCAAATTGACAGAATTCTCATAGTTCCACTTTTAGGTTATGTAGTTTTAGGAAATTATACATTAGCAATACAATTAATATCAGTTTTTTCAGTTATACCAACAATTTTACTAAAATATTTACTTCCACATGATGCGACAAATGTTGAAAATTATAAAATTAAGAAATATTCAATTATTTTTTCAGTAGGAATAGTAGGTATGATGATCATAGGAGCACCTGTAATCATTCCAGAATTTTTTCCAAAATACGAACATGTGGTAGAAATAACTCAGATTATGTCATTAACAGTATTACTAGGTACAATTGGTTCGATTTATAGTTCAAAGTTTTTTGGGAAGGAGATAAGTAAGTTTAATTTTGCAGCAACAGTATGTGGAGCAGTATCAATGATTCTTGGTATTATAATTTTAGGTTCAGCTTATGGTGTAACAGGTGTAGCAATATCTTTTGTACTTTCAAGTGCAACAATATGTTTATGCTTGGGTATTTGTGACAAATTTTTCTATAAGAAATTTACATCAAATAAATTATAATTAATTTTTAAGAAATTTATCTTCGAACTCAGATATTTCTTCAGGATTTCCTAACGGCCACATTTGTGTCACAGGCATTGTAATGATTTTCTTATTATTTTCAGCAAAAATGTTGAAGACAGGGGTAACATAGAATTCATTTTTAACAGTAAGATTTCGCTGAATCATTTCATCAGCAAATTTAACAAAATCAGATCCCTTTTTAAAATAATGAATGCCGACAGTAGCTATAGTACTAATTGGTATTTTTTCTGCAGATTGTATTACAAATCCATTTTCATCAAGTTTCACAAAACTATATGCTTCATTTGTTTTTGGTTCAGGAAATACCATTGTACAACCATCAATATCTTGTTTTCTTATATTGTTGTTGAAGAAATCAGAGTCCCACTCAGAATAATGATCAACATCAGTTATTAGCAATTCGTCATCATTATCTATCAGTTCACGTGCATTGAGTATTGTATCAACAGTACCACGTGTATCATATTTGATTGGAATAATTTTACAATCAGTTATTATTTCTCTAAGTTTTAAATCAATTTCAAATTTTTCTATGTGTTCCTGTTTTGTACAAAAAATGAATGTTCCGTCTAGATTTAGTGAATCTATTGACCATTCCATAATAGATTTATTTTTAACTTCAACCAATGGTTTTGGTTTTTCATAACCTGCGTCAGCAAGTCTAATGCCTTTGCCAGCCATTGGCATTACGATATTAATTCAAATCACCTTTAACAAATTTAATTAATTTTTCTGGATATTTTGTACAGATTCCATCTACTTCTAAATTGATCAATCGTTCCCATTCTAAATAAACTGATTTGTCATCACATTTCTCAAATACTTCTAATGACATCATATAGAGTAGTTTGTTTTTTTGGTGTAAATTCTTTACGATTTCTTTTGAATACCACTTATTTTGAAGTTCATCGCACCAAAGAATATCTCCTTTAATATTTTGATCTCGTTTAGTTACATAATCTGCAATTTTTGTTTTATCTACTAATTCACTATATTCAAAATTGTCTGTATCAAAGAAAAAATAATTTTTTATTGAATATTTTTCTAAAATTTTAATTGCTGGATTTATTGCTTCATTTTCTTTAATGTGTAGAGCCAGTTTAATGTCTGATTTATTATATTGTTTGCATACTTCTTCAAATAGATCCCCATTATTTGTCGGATCGTGTGAGATGTATACCTGATTATTTTTGTATCTTAAATCTAATTCTACACCAATTCCTAATTTTTTATAATATGGAATTGATTTAGCACTGTTATCTATTCCATTAAAAGTAGCACGATGACCAAAAATTTCTATCATTATTCTACAATATATTTATCATTAACATCAGAAATTGTTTTCACAACTACAATACGTGTTTCCTCTAAAAAATGGGGAAGAACTACTTCATTAGGTTCAATGATAAAGACATCACCTTTCACATAAATTTCTTCATTAATCTTTACTTTACCTTCTAAAATCACTGTGATTTCTGTTGCAAGTTTATGATAATGTTTATCCCAAATTTCACCTTTTTTATGATGCCCCACACCTACTTCAAAATTTTTTGTTTTAAATGCTGTAGGCTCAAAATCTCCTATGAACCATCCTCTAAACATATCTTCAATTCTAAATTTTTTCATAGATTTTTTCTTTTTTTTTCTGTATCTAAACTTTTGCTGTTTTATTTTAAAATTTTCTTTGAATAAATCTTAAATTTTTTAGTTATTGTGTAGAATCAAAATGTGATGTTGAAAGAACACATGTTTTACAAATTGGATGTTTCCAAAATTCACCTTTTTTATGAATATCACGAATAAATTCCATTTGTTTACTTTTCCAAAT
>MDSW01165374.1_pt1 | contig 17198 bp, 23 predicted proteins | sample 811171 | NCBI WGS metagenome assembly MDSW01 (sample SAMN05326641, study PRJNA326480) | marine metagenome | isolation source: seawater | place: Atlantic Ocean: North West | collected 2012
AGGTTGAAAATTGTGGTCCTTCCATAACAACATAAGTTCCACCTCTTTGATATTCTATATTTTCTTTTTTTATTGCTTCTTCACAAGCATTCATTAATCCATTGGATGTGGGATGAGCCATAGAAACGTGAGCTACTATTTCATCATCAAAAAAAGTTTTATTTCTTGAAAAAGTTCTATCTATAAATTGATCAACTATTACAAATTTTCCAGGAGGTAAATCTTCTTTTAAAGATCCAACGGCAGAAACAGATACAATGTCTGTTACTCCTAGTTGTTTTAAAGCATCTATGTTTGCTCTAAAATTAATTTTTGTGGGAGAAATGAAATGTCCCCTTCCATGTCTTGGTAAGAAAAATACCTCTTTATTATGGTAGTTTGTTTTTAATATATCGTCAGAAGGCTTTCCCCATGGTGTATTTAGTTTAATAAATTCTCTTTCTTTAAACTCTTCAACATCGTAGAGACCGCTACCACCTATGATTGCTAATTTACTGTTTGTCATATATAAAAAATATCTAAGATTTTATATTATTAATTATAAAAATGAACTTAAAAGACTATATTAGGTCAATAAAAGATTATCCAAAAAAAGGTATATTATTTAGAGATATTACCACTCTAATCAAAAATGAAAAAGCTTTTGCCAAATGCATCGATGAAATAGTTGAAAGAAGCAAAAAATTTGAATTTGATAAAATAGCAGCTATAGAGTCGAGAGGTTTTGTTTTTGCTTCAGCTGTTTCTTATTTATTAAAAAAACCTTTCATACTTTTAAGAAAAAAAAATAAATTGCCTTCAGAAACACATTCAATTGAATTTGAGTTGGAGTATGGAAAAGCAACAATGGAAATACATAAAGATTCTATAAATGAAAATGACTCAGTTTTATTAATAGACGATTTGATAGCTACTGGCGGTACTGCTGAAGCAGCTGCAAAATTAATTGAAATTTCCAAAGGAAATGTGGCCGGTTTTATTTTTGTTATAAACTTATTTGATCTTAATGGTTGTAATAATTTATTAAAAAATGGTTACAAAGTTGAAAACCTTATGGAATTTCCAGGTCATTAAACATTTTTAGACTTATCCACAAGCAATTAATTAAATTGAAATTAGGTTTATTATTAATATGTTTCTTCTGTTGTGAGAATTGAAGAAGATATAAAATTAGACTATTCAGATGTTTTGCTTAGACCTAAGCGAAGCACTTTATCAAGCCGAAAAGATGTAAACTTAAAAAGAACATATAGATTTAAATACAGTAAAAATGAATGGTCAGGAATACCAATAATGGCAGCAAATATGGATGGTGTTGGAGAATTAGATATTGCTGAAAACTTGTCTAATTTTGAAATGATGACATGCTTAACAAAGCAACATGATGTTAAAAAATTAAAAAAATGTAAAAATATTAAAAAAATATTTCCTCATTTGGCTTTAAGTGTTGGAATTAAAAAAGAAGATTTTGAAAATTTAAATGATGTACTCAAAGAATTTAATTTTATAAAAACTATATGTATTGATGTGGCTAATGGATACTCAGAACATTTTAGCAAATTTTTAAAATCAGTTCGTGATAAATATCCAACTAAAACTATTATTGCTGGAAATGTAGTTACAGCAGATATGACACAAGAGTTAATTCTTTCTGGTGCAGATATTGTAAAAGTTGGTATAGGACCAGGAAGTGTTTGCACTACAAGAATTCAAACTGGTGTTGGATATCCTCAATTAAGTGCTGTGATTGAATGTGCAGATGCTGCTCATGGATTAGGTGCACATATTATTGCTGACGGCGGTTGTACATGCCCAGGAGATATTGCCAAAGCATTTGGAGGTGGAGCTGATTTTGTAATGCTGGGTGGAATGTTTGCAGGTCATGACGAAGGTAAAGGAAAACTAGTTAAGTCAAATGGAAAAAAATACATTGAATTTTATGGATCTAGTTCAGACATAGCTAACAAAAAACATTATGGTGGACTAGCTGATTATAGAAGTAGTGAAGGAAGAACTGTAAGAATCAATTATAGAGGTAAAATAAAAGATACGATTTTAAACATGCTTGGAGGTGTAAGAAGTAGTTGTACTTATGTAGGAGCCCCTTCTTTAAAACAACTAAGCAAATGTACAACTTTTGTTAGAGTGTCAAATCAATATAATGATACATTTTCAAAATAATAATATTTTGGTAGTTAAATAATTTTATTAAAATTTAGACTCTTCTATTAAAAATGTATCAAACTCTTTGCTGCCAATAGTAACTCTTAGTTCGCTATTATAATTATTTTTTTTCCCATATTTAGTGTCCCAATTATAGCAAGCTAAAACTATGAGATCACCATCATCAAATCTCCAGTAAATGTCTGAAACTTTGCTTTCTTTTGAAATATCTGAATTATGTGAATAAGTAAACAGCTCATCTTGAGTTGCTTCTTTAAAAACTTCATCAAATTCTAAACTGGTAGTTTCAATTTCCTTCATACATTCTTCATAATTTTTTTCTACAATTCCATTAATATCTAAAATTTTAAATGATTGATCGTCTGTCCTATAAGAGATTTGAACTTCAGTGTAAATTTGAAATTTATCACTTCTCATCGATGATGTTGTGTATTTTTTATTTTTATAAAAATTGCGCTTAGAATCTTCTATTTCTCTAAGGCTAAAATAGTCTAAAGCACTGTCATAAAGAGACATACCTTCTATCTCAAAATCTCTTATATCATCAGCCTTGGTCCAAGACTGAAAACTAAAGATAAAAAACAATACTGTTATAAATATTCTCATAAATTATGATAAATATAAATATTTAAATTATTATTTTTTTAATTTTATTTGTGCTTTGCTCTCAATAAGTTTTTTATCACCTACATAGCTTTTAACTTTAAAACCTTTTTTTAAAGAACTTTGCAAATAAATTCTATTATAAATAAATGCAAATATAATACCTGATATTCCTAAAGTTACTATACCAGCCACAAGCATAATAAAAAAATAGCCCCAATCTCCTCTAAACAAAGGAACAAGTCCTCCAAAAAAGAGTACTGTCCAAGAAAAACCGACTGGTGCTTCTTTAATAATTTGGTTCTTTTTATCTTCTATCGTCACTGTTGCAAATGCCATTATCCTCCTTTCTCTAAAAAATTTTTGCTGAAATAAATATAATTATAACTAGAACAATTGTTGTTAAATAAGTGTAAACAACATCAGAATTGGCTATTGCATATTTGTCTTCAGACTCTGTTATTTTTTTATTTTGCTCTCTTCTTGCCCAGAAAATTATTACAATAATTAAAAAAATAGTAAGTATAGGAAAAGTATCTACTGTTCGATAAAAATTATAAACACCATGAAATATTACGGGAATGGCTAAAGAAAGAATTAACATAAATCTTCTTTTAAATGAACTTGGCTCATCAAAAAGATTTTGGCTTAAAAGCCAACCCATCACTACTCCAAAACCACAATGCATAACTAAAGGATAGTATCTAGCTTTTGCCATTTCTAGTGTCCAACCATCAGGTAAGCTTAGATATCCAACATTTTCCATAGCGGCATAACCAAGACCTATTGCGGCACCGTAAACTATTGCATCAATAGGCTCGTCCAAAGCTTCTAATTTTACGCAAATAAATATTAACAAAGCAAACTTTAAACCTTCTTCAAGAAATGCAGCTCTAAAAAAATGCATAAACGCTAATTCTCCTGCAGGATAAACTGCATTTTCATCTTTCCATGCGCCATCTTGCCATAATTTTATTTTCTCTAGGTCTATTCCGATCAATGGGGCCAAATGATCTTGAGTAATAATAATTAAAAAATCCAAAGGAAGGTCTATAGCTACCCCTAATAAAAAAGCTGTTATTAAAAATTTTCCTGGTTCTGGAAATTTATCTGATTTCCAAATGATAATTCCTAAAATTATAGGAGGAAGTACAGTTGCTAAATAGATAAATGCTGGGTTATTAATCATTACTCTATATCTAGTTGTTTAACTATTTCGTAATTTTCAATACCAATATGTTTAAATAAATCTTTCCATAACGCTACCAATGAACTTGAAAGACCTTCTTTCGTCTCATAATCATGATTAATGTATAGAATTGTTATTTTAAGGTTTTTCAAAGTATTTTTATTTGGTTTTCTGTCGTTAATATAATTTTTTACTTTAGTTTTTTTTAATAACTTTTCAAAAGATCTGCATTTATTAGGAACATTTGATAATTCTGTTTTACAGTGACTGTAAAACGAAAACCTTTTTGAGTGTTGCATTAAATCCGAAACTATAATTAATTCTCTCTCAGGATATTCAGAAGTAAAATCAGTTTTTTGTTCTCTTAAAATATGAAACAGGTATTCAAAAATTAGGCTTCTGTTAGCTTCTTTCTTGTAGTTACTTAAGAATTTTTTTTGAAAATTTTGATTTAACATCAGCCAAGCTTGGAATGCAGCATCAATTTGTTTTGATCCTTCACAACCCGAATTAGTTGCTTCACCTGCAAATTTAGATTTATTTCCTGTTTTCATCCTACATTGAGAATATGCAATTTCTTGAGACTGAGGGGCTGTATCGTCAACTTTCATATATGAAACTTTCCAGTAAGGAGGAGTTGTTTTTACTAGTGCATTTCCAAAAATTCTTCCCTCTATCCAGTCTATTTGGGCTTTTTCTAATGGAGAAGTAAAATCGACCAAAAAGAATTTATGTCCAAGTTTAGAGTTTATAGGACAAAAAATATTTGGATTTTGACCTAAATTTTTTTTATTAACATCCGATGCAACAAAATTTTGATTGATTGGATTTTCTGGATCAGCATAGCATTCTGGATAACCGTCTGGAAATTTTTTAGCATAAGAATTGGAACTAAAAAATAATCCAATTAAAATTAATAATAATAATTTTATTTTGTTATTGATTAATTGCATTGTATTTGTGTCTTATTTCTTCAATTTTTTTATTTACTTCATTTTCATGATAAGTATTAATTTCTTTGATATATTCATCACCTTCATCTTGAATTTTATTTACATAGTTAGACATATTTTTTTCTATCTGATCCTTGCCTAAGTATAATTCTGAATAGCCTGCGAAAACTAATTTTGTATCATTGTGGTTATCATTTAGTTTTTTTCCTAAATCTGTTTCAAAATAACTTGGTATAGGTGTATTTCTGTAAGTTTCGTTTACCCTTCTATATTCTTCTGTCGCATGTTTTAAAGCACCATTTAAATCGACTATAAACCTTTTGTATCCATCAAAAATGTTCTGCAAAGCTGTTACGCTTGGTGTCCATTCTTTACTTATAATATTTTCAATTATGGATTGCTTTTTTTCATTAGTTTTTCTTATTTCATTTTTAAATTTTAAAATAATTTGAGGAGATAAACGTTCTCTAAGTCTGTCAATTTCTTTCTTTGTTTCATCTCGCAATTTGCCTACAGAGCCAAATCCCGGGTAACGATCATTATAAAGCCAGCCATCAAGCAAAGATATTATTGCAAATAAGATACCAATAAATATTAAAATCATAGAAGTAAAAGTTAAATCTACCGTCCATGGATAATGAGCTTGCAAAGTAGAAGTGTCAACATTAGATGCATTTCCTGAAAGTATATCTAACGCATTTGCTCCAGTAGCTTCATGTATAGCTCTATAAGCACCTAACGCCCAATTAAGATAAAATGTAAATATTAAATAAATTGTTAAAATAATTTGAGAAAAAACTTTTCTACTAATTTTTATGTGATGAAAGTTTTTAAGTGCAAAATAACCTACTCCAAAAGATACAAATACGTTTAATGCAGCAACTCCAGCTGCTATTGCACGACCTTCTGCTAACCCTCGGGACATAGCAGGTGCCAGTAAGTTAGAGTTAACTATCGTTTCAAATACAAATAAAAAACCTATAATGAAAAAACCTAGGAGCATTTTTCCAGTCGTTAATGTGCTTGGTTCTCTAGTTAAATGATTTTCTCTTTTAAAATTTCTAACTTGTTGATCTTCTTTATCAAATATATCCTTTAAATTTGATAATTTTGCATCTGCATTAATTAATTGATCGTTTACATCATTTTTAAACTGAGCACTATGGAAGTTATCTTGATCAATTTTTAATTGGCTCTCTCTTATTTTTTCTTCTAAATTAGCAAGTACAATTGTAGCTTTAGAAACTTCTTTTGCCCTAAATTCATCTGCAGAAACTACACCTTCGTTTTCACATACTGATAAAGTTTTAGAACTTGATTTAGGTTCATTTAATTTACCATCAGTTTGTGCATTTTTAGTTACATCAATTTTGTCTTCAATAATTTTGACCTTTACATTTGGAAATTCATATTTCATATATTTTACATTAAAAAAACTTTTTAAAGTCTCCCATCCCACTTTTATTTTATAAATCAACTTTCTCATATTTTTCTTATTATTAACACTCTATATTTACTCATAAAAATACCCTTTTTTGTACATACAGTGATCAAAAGTAGAAGTATTTTTAGCTATTGAAACTATAGTCTTGCTCCATTCGTCTGGTTCACAGTATAATGGATTTCTACATAAATAAGTAGGGCTCTTTGAATTTGCAAGTGACCTGCAATATCCTTTATCAAAATTTAAATTTGAATTATTGTTTGAACGATGACCCCATGTTCCAGATGTACATGAAGTTAAAAAAAATAAAGAAATAATAATAAAATTTTTCATTAGAATAATTTTCCTTCTGCGTTTAATTTTGGTAATTCAAGAAAAGATATTTTTTTACAAGCCCTTAAAATCTTTTTTTTATCTCCATAACCATAAGACCATTCGCCGTTATTTCTATTAAGTCTATAACCATCAAATTTGATATAATTTTCTGTATAAGCAGAAATTTTATATTTTTTTAAAAATCTTTTTGTTCTAATATTATAGTTAGTTGAAAATGATACGCCTGTAAGTCGTACATATTTATTTTCACATTTTAGATATGTTGATTCGTTATTTGTATCTGCATTAACTCCTGTACCAAGTGTACTTAGCATTGTTACCGCTAAAATATATTTAATATAAGAAAAAATTAATCTACTGACAGATGAGAATATAATTTTCATAATAATCTCGCTTCTCTCCCCTGAATTTCAGGGGAGAATTTAGAGAAATTAGCCACTCTCCTTTCCAACGCTTAATAGAGACGCTCCAATAAAACCAAATATCATTGGTGTAAATCTAGATACTGGGCCTAAAAAGCCAGTAAGATTTACTCCAGTCCAAGACATACCAAAGTCAACGATTGCAAAAACAATCAATAGGCCTCCTAATATGTTTAAAGCTGAAGTCTCGCTTGTTTTTTCTTTTACTTTTATATTTTTCATTGTTTTCTCCTTTATTTGTTTATTTGTCATGACAATCATATAAGGGAGTTCATCCAATTTTTCTTGTCCAAGATAAAAAATTTTTTGGGACAATATTTTAAATGTTGTCCATAATATTTCTTAAAAATGGACAAGTTTTTTTTTAAATTCAGACATATATTAAAATTATGGAATTTTAGAAAAACTCATGAAAAAAATATTTATTTTAATATTAATAATATGCTGTTCTTGCGATACTTCTTACATACCAGTGAAAAAATCTAAAACAGGCATTTGCCATGAATATGGATCTAAATATTATGAGCAAACCAAGCATTTTGAGGTTTTTCAATCATTAGACGAATGTATTAATAGTGGCGGAAGACTTCCAAAAAGAAAATAAATGAATTAAGATTAATTTAAAATAAATTAATTTCTATGTTCAAAATATTTAGAGCATTTTTGTTTATACTTTTTTTAGTATCTACAACAACAGTAGTTTATTCTGAAACAAGCTGGATTACCAAAAAATCGGATAAAACTAAAGCAGAATTAAAAAAAGAAAAGAAAGACAAAAAAGAAAATAAAAAAAAATGGATTGCTAAAAAAAAAGAAAAAAAGAGTAAAAATAAAAAGAAATTAAAAGAAAAAATAAAAGAATCACAATCTTGGATAACTAAAAAAAGTAAAGATAAATTAAATGAGATTAAAAAAAATCTTAAAAAACACCGTAATATAGACAATTTACCAAAAGCTGAATTATACTTTACTGCTAAGATTTATCCAAGTGAAGACGAAGAAGCTCTTTATTTATATGGATATATAAATTCTGATAAGAAATCTGATAAATCTAAGAAGTTCAAATTTAACAACACTTCTTATTACAGTCTTAACGATGGTATTGTTTATTTTGATGATGGAAAAACGTCATGTCAGGCTGATATGCAAAAGGGAGTTTTGTTTGAGGATTTAAAAGGAAAAATTATCATTACTTGTAAAAATAAAAAAGTAATAGGTGCTAGCATAGAGTTTGCAAAAAATGGAAAATCTGGAGAAGGAGACGGAGAATATAAAAATGGAAGTAAAGTAGGATTTGAATTTTTTACAAAAAAAAATGAAGCTATTGCTAAGTTAAAATTATTTAAAGAAGATAATATAGGAGGTACTTTACTTACAAGAAGATTACCTGCTGAACCTGATAATAAAAATATAAAACTGGAACCTCATGGAAAATATTACGCATTATTAATTGGTAATTCTAAATATGATTATAATAAAAGTTGGAAAAATCTTGTTTCTCCAAAAAATGATATTAAAAAAATTAAAGAAGTTTTAGATAAGAGTTATAAATTTGAAAAAATTATCACTGTAATTGACGGAACTAAAAAAGAAATCATAAATGGTTTTATAGAATTATCTAAATTATCAAAAGATAATGATTATGTTTTAATATATTATGCTGGTCATGGTGATATTAAGTATGAGCAAGCTTATTGGATACCAAAAGATGGTACTGAATGGATTAATCAAGATTGGATAGATGTTAACTGGCTTGATGCTTTCATAAGAGAAAAAATAAAAGCTCATCATTTAGCTGTATTAGTAGATTCATGCTATGTAGGTTCAAAATTTAAAGGTCTTAATCTGATCGATAATATGTCAGAAGAAGATCTTAAAAAAAATTATAAAAAACAATTAGATAATGATTTAAATTTAAGAGCTCGTTCAGTTTTATCGTCTGGTAGCGTTGGTCCAGTGAGCGACACAGTTGCAGGAACGGGCAATTCATTGTTTGCATTAACATTAATAAATTTCTTAAAAGCATATGATAAAAGTTCCATCCCAGTGAATTTAAAAAATGTAGCGTGGAATATGGATCAATATTTTGCTGGTACAAAGCAAAAGCCCCACTATTATAATCCCCCAACATGGGCAGATGGGGGTGGGGATTTTATTTTTATTCCTAAATCAAATATTCAATGATTAAGAAATTTTTTTTTTTCATTGTTTCAGTTTCTTTAACCTTTCCTTCAATTGTAAATGCAGAATATAAAATAAGTAGAAATTATTTAAAATTGACTGAAGTCAGTTCTGGTGATTCAGAAAGTATAGAAATAAAAAATACAGATCTTACGAATAAATCTAATATTGATAAATTGCTTAATGAAGTAAATGACCGTAAAAATTTTGAAAAAATAAATATTGCATCAGTTCCAAAATTTAAAGGAGAAGCTGAAGAAATTTTTGAAGATTATGCAAACAGTGTGGTTTTAATAGGTAATAGAAGCAAATGGGCAACTGGTTCAGGTTTTTTTATTGATCATGAAGGTTTGAAAATTATTACCAATTGGCATGTTGTTGAAGGAACCAAGAATGTTGATGTATGGTTAAAACCAAAAAAAAAGAAAGAAGTTGATTATTTATTAAATAATGTTGATTCCTACAAAGGGAAAGTGGTTAAAACTAATAAAAAAAAAGATTTAGCAATGATTGAAGTAAAGGAAATCAATCACAAAATTAAACCTGTTAATTTTGGAAGTTTTAACAAAGTTAAAGTAGGTGAAATGGCTTTTGCTATCGGTCATCCTCAAGGTTACGGTTGGACTTTTACTGGCGATATGGTTAGCCAAATTAGACCTAATTATAAATGGAAATACGAAAATTCAAATCATAAAGCATCAGTAATACAGGTACAAACGCGAATACAACAAGGAAACTCTGGAGGTCCTTTGTTTAATAAAAGAAAAGAGTTAATAGGAGTAAATACTTTTACAACGGCAAAATCTGAAAACTTAAATTTTGCAGTATCTGTTGATGATTTAATTGAATTTATTAACGAAGTTCAACAGGAAGAAATTGAATCACAATATATAAAAAAAAAAGAAAAAAGGTTCAACTTGGATAAAGAAAAAGAAAAAATCAAAAGATAAAAAAAGTAGTACAAATAATATTTCAAAGAAATATCCTAATGCAAAAAAAGGAGATGCCAATAAAAATGGCATAACAGATGTTTGGTTTGTAGATGATAATAATAATGGAAAGTTTGATACCGTTATTATGGATTTAAATGAAAATGGAATAGTAGAATCTGTTGGATTTGATGAAAACGAAAATAATAATTTTGAAATTATAGTTTTTGATGATGATGAAGATGGAAATGTTGATAGAGCAGATATTGATAAAGATGATAATGGCACATCAGATATAATAGCTTATGACTATAATCAAGACGGCGAATGGGATAAATATGAAGAAGTTAGTTAATTTATTGTTACTACTTACTATCAACTGTTAATTTAATTTTCAAAATCTTATCTTCTAAATTTTTAATAGCTTTCATAATTTCTTTTTTTTCTAAACGAGAAATCTCTTTACCCATATCACTTTGAGGATCTTCTGTTTGTTTTACTACTTCGGTCAATTTTCCATGTAGTATGGTAGATCTAACGAGCATCTCGTCAATATCATTGTTTTCATTGCCTTCAAATTTTTCCAACTCTTGTGCAATCATATACTCATGTGAAGTAAGTAAAGGATGGCCTTTTCCTTTTTTAATACATGCTCTATCTAATTTAAAAGAATCGCTATGATCAATTTGTTGAGGTAAGTCAGGATTGCTACATTTTCTAAGATAAGAAGAACCCTTTCCTATTGCTTCTTGTATTTCATCTTCATTTAAAACGGCAATTACTTCCATCAAACCGTTTTCAATAGAAGCCATTTTTCTAATTTTAGCCATAAAACGTAGTATTTTTTTTTATTAATATTCTATTTTAAAAAAAAAACTTAAGCTATAATTAATTATGAGATTAGTAAAATCGTTCTATCTTTATTTGTTTTTTTTATTTGCAACTTATAGTTTTAGTTTAACGCCACTATTTGCTCAAATAGAAGAATGCGATAATTTAAATACAGCTTTAATTAAATATGGAGTACCTAAATTTAATTATCATGAAAACAGAGAAGATATTGGGATTTTTTATGATTTTAAATGGGATTCAAAAAATAAAATTGTTGTAGTTAAAAGAAATAATAACAATTATCCTATAGTAAGATTTTCCTTATTTGATAAAGAAAATATTTTACCTGGAGCAATAATTAAAACTTTTAGTGGAATAGATTTATCAAAATTAAATGATTATGAAATTAAAAAACTACACAGATCTTCTGGAAAAATTGATTTAAAATTAGGTAATGAAAAAATTATAAGTTTAAATTCAAAAAAATATAAATTAAATGATTTTAAATTAACTGACTTTATTATAAATAGTGTGCACAGTATAAATACAGTTCAAGGTATTCTAGAAATTTCATTAGATTCTTACATTACAAACGATAGAAAAGATTTGTATAATTCTTTGATACAAAATAATTATCAGAATCTTTTAGATTCTGGAATACACCCAATATGTCATGATCTAAAAAAAAAATTAGTATGGCCTTTAGAGAGCGTCAATTTTAATGAATATAAATATGATGCTGATGTAAGAGAAGGTTTAAAAAATAAAGAAAGAATTGTGAATTCAGTTTTTGACTTAACTTATGACCCACCGAATTTTAGATCAATTAGAACTGAAAAAGGAGTTTTTTTTATCAGACAAAATTTTGATTTTAAAAAGTTTCCTTTTGATACTCAAAAATTAATAATTACTATTGAAAGTGGCACAGGTAGCAAAAAAAATAAAAATTTTGCAGACCACAATAATAAAGAGGGTTCTGTTACATTTTTAACTCCAGAAAAAGGACCATTTATAAATTTAAATAAATACAAACAAAAAAATTATTTAAAGGATTGGAAAGTTATATCTGCTAATATTAATAGCAGAGAAGTAATTGATAATAATTATTTTGACAAATGGAATAATAAAATTATCACTCATAATGAAAATGTATTAGATATTGAAATAGTTATAAAAAGATATGTTAAACATTACATTTATAAAATAATATTGCCTGTTTTTTTAATTCTATGCATTGCGTGGTATGTTCTTTGGATACCTACACGGAAATATGAAACAAGATTAAACACATCAATAATAGCTTTATTAGCTTTAATTGCTTACAATTTTGTATTCCAAGATGATATACCAAAACTAAATTACTTAACCAATCTAGATCGGTATATTCTATTGTCATATGTTTTTTGCTGCATACCTGTATTCATAAGTATTGGTTCAAGCAAATTGGGAAGTGAAAATCAAAAAATAATTGTTAAAATTAATAAGCTTGTAAGAAAATGGGGTGTGCTTGCTTATTTTGTTATAACTTTTGCAATATTTAAAATCATATAGTTTAAATTTCAAAGCTTCAAAGAAATTAATTAAAAACCCGTTGAATCAAAAAAATTTCTCGAGTAGTCAAAACTCAGACCAGCATCAAGATAAATATAAATATAATCAAACCAATTATAGGAACAAAGAAATGCTGCATATTTTTATTCTAACACGATCCCCAAAAATTTTTCATTTCAATTAAAAACATTTTTTTGCTGGTATCTATACTTATTTATATTGAACGGTTTTCATCCATTCATCAAATTCTTTTGTATACAAACTAACTCTACCATGGTCTGGTCTATCGCGACTTTTAAATTTATAACAAGAAATTTCTGCCCAATCTCCAGATTTTAGCAAGTAATAATATCCATATAAGTGTCCATCTTTAGAGAACATTGGTTCTTCAATCCATTCTCCTTTTTTACTATTTGTAAATATTTTCGAAAATTCATCATCAATATTTTTTATTTTATTTCTACATTCGTCAATATTTTCTATGTTAAATATACCATCAACTGAATGTATTATAAAATTACTATCTTTTTTATAATGTATGTCTACAAAATGATATTGTTCAGAATCTATAAGCATTTTTACTGCTACGAATTCTGGACTAACATAATAATCTCTTTTATTTATTTCTATTTCATTTGCATCATAATAATCTAATAAACTTTCTCCAATACTGATCCCTTCTATTTGAAAGTCACTAATATCATTAGCTCTTGTCCAAGATTGAATACTAAAGATCAAAATTAATAGTGTTATAAATATCCTCATAACTAACACTTTCCCACTGCGATCTATGTATGTCAAGATTTAGAGAAAGTTGAAATTATTTAAGTATTCTTTGAAATCAAACCACCAGGTACGAGCTTTTAGAGTCATGAGTCATTAATCATAAGCTCTTTGTGTGAATTCAAAATACTCTTTCGAAACTATGGTAACTTTTAATCTATCATATAAATTCATTGCCTCCGACCAGTCTTTGCACTGTACAGATATTAAATCACCACTATAAAAAATAAAATTAAAAGTATTTGCTGTGCTTTTTCCTGTATCATCTGCGCTAAGCTTAAAAATTCCTACATCATCTTTTTCAGCAATATCATTAAATAGATCTGATAGATCTTTTACAATTTGATCTTTCAATGAAAGGCATTCATTAAAGTTGTTTTGATAAAAAATTGTTCCAGCTAAAGATTTAATGAAATACTTATTGTCATTATTTTTAAATGAAGCGCCTATTCGATCATATAAATTATTATTAATAATGGGTAAATCAATTACAAAATATTCTTTGCTTGGATACCAAACTTTTTTTTGAGCTTCTATCTGCTCTTTGGTAAAAAAATCTAAAGCACTATCCCCAATGCTCATGCCTTCTATTTCAAAATCTCCAATTTCATCAGCCTTTGTCCAAGATTGAAGACTAAAGATCAAAATTAATACTGTTATAAATACCCTCATAACTAACACTTTCCCACTGCGACCTATGTATGTCAAGATTTCGAGAAAGTTGTAATAAGGGTAGTTCCGGTTAGTGAACTTTGTTGAATGACCGTAGGTTTATGCGGGCCGTGCGTGATTAATTCCATGCTTCATGTGTAATAAAATAAGTGTACTCTTTGGATTGTAGTGTAATTCTTAATTCATCTGTTATATTCATTTTATCTGACCATTCGGTACAAATTATTCGAGAAGCGGTTCCATTATTAAATGAAAAATCAACTATATTGTTTTTACTATCCCCAGTTTCATCTGCTTGATGATCACTTTCGTATGCATTTATTTCATAATTACGAAATATAATTTTAAATTCTTCAACTATTTTTTTTTGTTGTTTGAGGCATTCATCAATATTATCTGGAAACTTTTTTACTGCACTGATTGACGAAATTAAATACTTACCATCATCTTGGAAATAAAATAAGATGCCATCGTATTGTTTTAAATCTTCAAAAGAAACAAACCTAGAAAACTTTTTACTTTTCCACTGAGGAAAACTCTTTTTATTATCAATTTCTGTTTTACTGTAATGTTCTAGCAAACTATCCCCAACACTTATACCTTCTATTTCAAATTCTCTAATATCATCAGCCTTGGTCCAGGATTGGAGGCTAAAGATTAAAACTAATACTGTAATAAATATCTTCATTTAGATTTTGTATAATTATAGCATAATATAAAGGTGTTATAAATCCAACACTGTATCAGCCACTAGAATAATCATTCTAATAATATCAGCTTTTTTATTCCTCAAAAGCTGGTCCTTTCATCCAAATTCCAAACTCTTTGTTCATCAGAGTAACTTGCAGTTGGTTATCAATAGTATTTAACTCTTTTACAGCTTTTTCTGACCAATCATAACAGCTAACAGCTATTACAGATTCGTCATCAAACCAAAAATAAACATCATATGTTACGCTTTCGCCAGATTTGTCCATTACATGGTTTCTTTTTCCTGAATCTTGTATACCGACATTTTTAAATAAAACTTTTAATTCCGAAACAATTTCTTTTTTTTTAAGCAAACATTCATCAATATTGTCAAAAATTATTTCACCAGAAAACGCATGTGCTATATATTTATTGTCATTCCTTTTAGTATGAAACTGCATTGATTGATATGTTTCAAATTCACTTGAATATTTAATATCGATTTGGAAAAATTTTTTGTTTGGGTATATGCCTTCATAAGTTTCCATTATTTTTTCTTCACTATAAAAATTCAAAAGACTATCACCAATACTTATTCCTTCTATCTGAAAGTCCCTGATATCATCAGCCTTGGTTAAAGATTGAAGACTAAAGACTAGAACTAATACTGTTAAAAATACCCTCATAATAAATACTTTCTCACTGTGTCGTATGCATGTCAAGATTTTGTAGAAATTGAATTAAGTATTTTAAAATTTTGAAACTAGACCACTAGAGATGGGATTATGAGGGTCAGGAGTGTTATTTATAATGTTGAAAAAGAAAATTTCTAAATTCTTTTGAACCAATATTTACAACAAGGGCATCTCTCCATCCATTTTTTTTATAAAGTTCATTAGTTACATCGTAACAGGACACTTCTATATATCCTTCATCTTTAGTATAAAAATATACTGAATAAGTTTTGCTTTTTCCTGATGGATCTGGACCATAATTCCTTTTTCCAGGGTCATCTTTTTTTGCATTTTTAAACAATGAAGAAATTTCTTTTATTATTTTGTCTCTTTTTTTAATGCATTTTTTAATGTTATTATGAAAGTCTAAAGTACCTTTTATTTCGTGAATTTTATATTTATTATCTTTAATTTTATAAGTAACTGCTAGATCATCATAATTTTCTAATGAAAAAGAATCAAACCAGATTGCTATAAATTTATTTTCGTAAAAAGTTGCTATACTTGGATCAGATTTATTTTTTATTTCTTCTTCGCTATAATAATCTAATAAACTATCTCCAAGGCTCAATCCTTCTATCTGAAACTCCCTGATATCATCAGCCTTGGTCCAAGATTGGAAACTAAAGATTAAAACTAATACTGCAATAAATTCTTTCACAAACTAATACCCTTCATTTCTTACAAATTTTTCATATTCTTTCGAATAAATCGTTATACTAAAGTGGTCCCACCAGTTATTTATGTCTTTCATTTTATCTGACCAGTCAACACATTCTACCGCTATTACACCTCCTTTTGCAAAGGTATATTGTGTTTGATAATGATATGATTTTCCAGAAGGATCTCCATAATGAATTCCTTCTGTTGAAAATTTTTTTAGATCTTTAAAAATATCTGAAACTTGTTTTTCTACAGATTCTTTATGGCTTAAACAATGATCTAAATTTTCAAAATAAAGAGCTCCACTTAAACCATATATTTTATAATTATTTTTTTTTAATGCAAATTGCATACCATCATAAACTTTAAATTTAGAAGAATTAGAATCTCTTACAAAAAATTTTTTGCTCTTTGGATAATAGTCTATTGTAAAATTATTTATTTCTTCTTCACTAAAATAATCTAACAAACTATCTCCAATACTTATCCCTTCTATTTCAAAATCACTAACATCATCGGCCTTGGTCCAAGATTGGAAGTTTAACGTTAAGATAAGAATTATTAATAACCTCTTCATAATAAACACTTTCTCACTGCGTCCTATGTGTGTCAAGAACATATGTATTTTTAGTGAGTAAAGATTTATAATAACATTTAGAAATTATGAAAAAACTTTTAAGGATCGTGGTTCTGGGTTAGTTATGGAATATGGTGTAGTAATTATTTTTTGGTTTATATTAGGTCTTGGCCTGTGGTTTTTAAAAAACATAATTTACGCATATACAGAATATTATTATCGTAAAATTTTCAAAATACCTCCGCACAAAAATGTTTCTGATTGGACATTATATGGAGTCCTGATGTTAGTTTATGCATCTGTTATAGCATTAGGAGTTTTATTAAATGTTATGATAAGTAATTAGAAAAACTTAACTTCCCGAGTTCTCAAAATTCTGTTTCTGAGTGTGTCACACGTGTGTCAAGAATTGACTAAACGTTCTAGAATGGTAGCGGGAAGTGGGATCGAACCACT
>MDSW01047706.1_pt1 | contig 17193 bp, 9 predicted proteins | sample 811171 | NCBI WGS metagenome assembly MDSW01 (sample SAMN05326641, study PRJNA326480) | marine metagenome | isolation source: seawater | place: Atlantic Ocean: North West | collected 2012
ATTGATTCATCTACTACTCCTCAAACGGATTACACAACTGTCCTTGGCCAGGGAAACTGTTGATGTCACGTGGGTTAGTATCCCACTTGTACTCACAGTAGTTTACGTGGCCGTCACCGTCAGTATCTACCATTCTATCTGCATCATCGAATGGGTCGAAATTGAAGTAGTACTCCCAACCAGTTGCCATACCATCATCATCGTGATCTTGGTAATACACCTCAGGTCCATCGTCCCATTCATCGCCATCAGTATCGTTGCGAATTGGATTAGTTCCATTGATGAATTCCTCGAAACTGGTGTAGTTTTCTAGGTTGTCGTAGAACATCTTTCCATCAGGGGTATCTGGGTCTATGTGACAGTTACTAGATTGAGGATCCTCATAAGAAGGGCAGTACTTAGCAATTAAACCTGTACGGTTCAAACCATCATTGTCTGGATCTTCCATCCCATCATCAATTCCGTCTCCATCTGAATCTTTCAGTGCAGGATCCATTACTCCACGAGCACCATAAGCGCTGTAAGTTGAATTGTCGACTAGACCAACGATTAATGCCTGCTCAGAGTACTTAACTTCCCAACCATCAGGTAGCATATCTCCATCGGTATCATCATCGACAGGGTTAGTATTCCATCGGTCTGGAGCTTCAGCACCGTTTGCTAATGTGTCATTGTCAATATCATACGTGTCATCTTTCAATGATGCCTCGGAAGGGTCCAATGCCCATCTTCCATAACATCCGTTACAGAGAGGATTTGCCGGTACTGCGAAGTTTGTTAAGTTCATTTCATACACTTCGTACTTCTTCTCTAATATGAATCCACCAAGCCAGTTCTTCCAAATGTACCCACCTTCATCTAAACCGCACTCTATCATAGAGTCACAGCCGGGAGGAAGCCAAAGATCGGTAGCAACCCAAAGTGAATGTGACTTGGAATTGTCCTCAACAGATTCGACTTGCATCTCCCATCCATCGAGCATTCCATCGGAATCTGAATCATTGATCAACGGGTTGGTTGGATTTTGATATGGCCTAGGAACGAATAGAACCTCATATCCATCAATCAAGCCATCATCGTCAGTGTCAGAGTCGTTTGCATGAGTTAGGAAGTTGTCCTGGCCCAGGATGACTTCTTCTCCATCTTCCAATCCATCGTTGTCTGTATCATACATACAAGGACTTGTGAAGTATTCCTCTCCATACCAAGAGAAACCGTTCAGTGCTTCTGCTTGATCTCCTAGTCCGTCACCATCTGTATCTGCATTGGATGCGTTGGAACCTGTTCCACACACATCATTGAATTCTTTGAAATCAGAAAGACCATCTTCGTCTGTATCCCACAAACCTGGATCTGAAGTGACATGAGTATTCTGAACACCACGGTTAACAACCAGTATTTCCCATCCAATGACTTCAATTCCATCCTTCAATCCGTCACCATCAGTATCAGGATTCAATGGGTCTGTTGAGCGTCCATCAATGATACCATCACCATCTGAATCTCTAGCATTGTACTCCATCAAATTGGTGAACATTTCATCCAATTCAACAATCTCTACCCATACATCCAAGCGGCTCTCGATAGTATCGCCAACTTCAACATTGATTGAGTAAACATAGCCATCAACTGGAGCAACTAAAGGTATGACTTGTTGGTTTCCACCAGATAGAGTAATTCTAGCCCTTGCAACTGTTTGATTAGCACTAACCCAGTCATCGAGTTCAACATCAATAGCAACTACTAGAGCCACATTTTCAAGTTGGTCAAATGTAACTGAACCATCTCCATCGGCATCATATCCATCTCTGTCTGAATCAATGTCTCCATTTGAACCATCACGTGGATCTAAACCGTTGGTTGCTTCCCAACCATCTGGCATTCCATCCTCATCAGTATCTTCATGCCAAGGTGAAGTGAACTTATCCTCTCCAAATAGTAGAGCAACTTGGTATTCTTCGATGTTATTCATCCCATCTTCATCCCAGTCACCATATCCATCGGAATTGTTAGCAGGGTCTAGGGTTTGTGACGCTGCAGTAGCTCCTGAACTTGGATGCTCCAATACGTTCGAGAAACAGAACTCGAAACCATCTGGCATACCATCGCCATCAGTATCCCAATCAGAAGGACCGTTTAGGCGACCATCGCCATCCATGTCTTCCTTGAACCATGCAAGTCCATGCTCTAGAGCATCTGATGCGAATGGTGCTTGTCGGCTGACAGGGTCAAGTAAATCTAGGCCACAATTTTGTCCAGTTGCCATCATTACCCAAATAGTTGAGTTTGAAATTTCGTGAATATCGTTCAACATGTCTCCATCTGAATCCGCCTTGGTAGGGTCAGTTCCATATTCTTCTTCTTCAAGGTTGAATAATTCATCATTGTCTGAATCAAGAACTTGGTCACAGGAGTGTTCACCTGCTGCATTTGCTAAGTCGTCCCAGTTTGCAACACCGTTTTCTCCATTGAAGTGGTCCTCCAGAGTTTCCTCCATTGCATCGGTTAATTCAACACAATCCCAGTTTCCTGAAAGAGGGTCAAAGAGTGTGTAATTACCAGCAGGGTGGTTAACTACACGCTTGTAGGTAACTTCCCACTTGTCGTTTAGACCATCGCCATCTGTATCTGCTAGTCGGGGATTGGTACCTTCTTCAACTTCAACCGAATTTATCAGGCCATCACGATCTGGATCTCCCTTAGGACCATCATCTGGGTCTGGCCAGGAATCTTCCTCTTCCTGCTCTTCAGCGCCTTCAGAACTTGCCTCACTAGGGTCATTCTCTGCATCGTCGGATTCACCATTGTCAAGTGGATTTAGCCCATTTTCGACTTCCCATCCATCTTCCATGCCATCTCCATCAGTATCATTATCCAGTGGATTTGTACCGTACTGTGCCTCAACAGCATCTACAAGTCCGTCCTTATCTTGGTCATTGGATTGTCCAGTGTTAGAACCCTCACCTATCAAATCATCCTCGGCTGCTGGGTCAAAATCACCGGCGCCTTCACTAGTTTGGAAGAATCCTGATGCCCCAACAAATAATGATCCGAAAATCAATGTTGATACAATTGCAACGTAAGCCATCTGATTATGTGACATTGACATATTGATACTCTCCGCAGACTACGCAACTTAACCCACTACAGTCCTACAAATAAACCTTCACGGTGAATGATTTGACCTAAAACACACCCTCAGGGTGACAAATCGTTCAATTCATACCTAGTTTGTAAGGAGATATATTGGAAATTATCTTCCGAACGAATTGAAACTTTAACTGGCCTTCCTTCGCATCTAACCCATGCACCAGCAAGTAATCCAGCAGTTAAAGAGAGAAGGGCAATCTCTGAAAATTTCAGTTCTATTCCGCCATTCGTATCTAACTCCTTGGCAGAAATAGGGCTAGACATCCCCATTGGGCCGAAAAACGATCTACAACTATCAATCCATCCATTTGCATCAGCAGCTAAAAATATCTCCTCACCTGCAATGAACAAGCGTTTAGCAGATATAGCAAATGAAAGAAAACCATCACTAATTTCAGGCCATGAACTTCTCTCATCATCACTGATATTTGCAACCAATCCAGCACAAGATTCCTGCAATCGCTCAAAAATCCCAACCGGAAGTAGATGATGTTTCAAACCATCTATTCTCCAATCTTTTTCTACACCAACATCGTATGGCTCTCCCGGAAGATGACTCTTACCCCTTGGTTTAGATGCTGTTACAGGAAGATTAGTTTCATCTAGAATTAAAACACAATTCTCTGAAGATTTCTCTTCCCATCTCATCCTATATCTTTTCGAATTTATCCTCTCGAAATCTGCTTGAAAAATCCCTGCAAACAATGGCACTAAGCCTTTGCTAGCAAAACTAGGAGGTTTGAGATTTGGCTCACCCCATCCATGCAGCCACCATCTTTCTTCAAGAGCCTTGGAGATTTTCTTTTTCCGGAAAAGACCAGTGAAATCTAGAGTACCTGAATTCAACAATCCCTCTTCCTCGTCACAGGCAGCATTGGCCAATTTTCGCCCCATTGGGGCATCGATAATTTCTTCAAACATTCGCCACCAAGCTTCCAGCCCATCTGAACGCCACCTGTACCAGCAATGACCTTGCTCGTCTAGAATTAGACCATCTCTGTAAGAAAAATTCTCCCTCAAAGACAATATTAACGAGGTATCAAGAAGAGTTTCTGATTCATCGATTAGAGGCATGTATATCACATTGGATATCCGCTTACATTTTCTTCATTGAAGCAATACCTAATGACTTGATAATTAGATTTGAATTCACGCACATCATTCTTTACGGATGCTGGGTCTTCATTTTCGATTAACGTACGAGCATAAAACCTGGCTACATCTATCATCTCATCTGTACCCATTCCGACGCGTGTCAATTCTTGTACTCCGAGTCTCAGCCCAGATGGTGTCATTGCTTTGGTATCTCCTGGCAGCATGTTCATGTTAGTGATGATTCCAGCCTTTTCAAGCAAATCGGCTGCTTTAGCACCAGCACCTGAATCTAATTCACCATGCCTTGTAAGAACTTGATGAGAAGCAGTATAACCACGAGATTCGGCTAAAACATCGAATCCTTCTGCTGCAAGAGCACCAGCAAATGCTTGTGCATTAGCCACAGTATTCTTTGATAATTCTTCACCATATTCAATAAATTCAGAAAGCGCTACAACTTTACCAGCAACATGGTGAAGATGGTATGAAGAACATGTACCTGGGAAAACGGCATTGTTCAATTTTCTTTGGAACTTTTCATCTTCAGATGATGATAATATGAAACCTCCTTGAGGCCCGGGGAATGTTTTGTGTGAAGAGCCTGTCATTATGTCTGCACCTTCGTGAAGTGGGTCCTGGAAGCATCCTCCTGCAATTAATCCCAAAACATGTGCTCCATCGTACATTACCTTAGATCCAACTTCATGCGCTGCATCAGCCAATTCTCTAAGAGGAGTGGGGAATAGAAACACAGATTGGCCAAATAAAGCGATTTTTGGTGCAACCTCACGGATTAGTTTAGCCGATGCATCGATGTCAGGCTCCATTCTTTCCTCGTCCCATGGATAAGTAGAGAGATTTAGGTCTCTTAGACCAACTGCACCCATTCTTGCATGAGAGATATGGCCACCGTCAGCTGTTGAAACCGCAGTTATGTCATCGCCTGGTTTAGCAAGAGCCTTCAATGCCGCAATATTGGATACAGTTCCACTTGTTGATTGTATGTTAGCAAACGGAACATTGAACAGTTTTTTTGCTAGATTAATACCTAATTCTTCAATAGTATCAAAATCGCCACAACCTTGGTAGTAGCGTTTGTAGGGCAAACCTTCTGCATATCTTCCGTGAAGGTCACTGGAAACAATTTTCTGAACCATTGGAGATACGATATTTTCACTTGCAATCATACCTAAACCGTCTCGATATAATGTGCCACTATCCATAACTGCACCCAGTACAGTTTGAGCATGATTCAAATTTTCTGGACTCGCTTTCCAATCCCCTCTGGAACCATCCATACAGGTTCCTTTAGCATTCGGCCTTTGACCCTTTGGAATCCAAGATAGTCAGAATTTACTCAACTAGGTCGCCTCGGACCACCCTGTCTAGTAGCTCGAGATTGCTTTTCAGAGCGAATTGTATTGTGAGGTATTCCTTTGCGTCCTAAGTTTGTTGACATTATTTCTCGCTGTCCTTTACTGCGACCTAGCGGCTTTGCAGCACGCCCAGATTTTCTCTGAATCTGTTGATTGCGGCCCCTATATGCAACAGGGCCAACCAGCCTTTCCATCGCTGGAATCTCTGAACCTTCCTCCTTTGGACGCTTTAGCCACCATCCTGGAGATAAATTCTGCATGCGTGCATCACGTTCTCTCTTCATCGAATTAGCACGACGCGCCAATTTAGGTCTGACTGACCTTTCGCTTTCTTTAGGAACCAAGTCGGTCATCCAACCTGGGAATCCAATATCGTAAACCACTCCATTAATCGTTAGCAGCATTCCCGACAAAAGCAAATGTGTTCCCACTGGCAATTCGCCCCTATGCAACTTAATTTTATGTCGTCGCATTCGCTTGGAATAAGCGACCATCGCTTTCTGATCTCTATGGCGAATCACCTTATTCTGTTGCTTACTAAAGCGCCTTGCACTCTGGTGGATGAATATCAAACCAAATGCAATACTTATCCCTTCTAGAAGTCCAATTTCACCTGAAGCATAAATCCCCGCGAGTAACCAAATTGGAGTCAAAACACCCCAATTGAACACCTGTGAAATTATTCCCGATGTATAGCGAGGAGTCATTTTCTTCTCAACCGCAGCAGCAGCAGCAATCATAACGTTAGCATTGACTGCTTCATCGACTCCACCTTTCACCATCATTGCAGCAATTGGATTAACAGGTGCATCATCAATCCACCTTCGGGAGCGTTTTGTAAGTGCCTTAGTTAGAGCAACTTCTAGCACTTCATCCTCATCATCGCTCTTCGGTCTACCCAAAATATTGGCCAAAGCACGAACTCTAGGATCGAAAGGATCTGTTTCTTCAAGTTCAGTTAGTACGCTTAATGCACTATGCCATTCACCCTTGTCAACTAAACAAAGGGTTGCAGCTATTCTTGGACGAGCCATTAATGGATTTTCACGTACGAGTCTTAAAGCTATATCCATGGCCTCTTTGTGCATATTTTGAGCGCGTAATAATGCAATGTGCGAAAGCCTTGCACTGATTGAAATATTGTCTTTGTGTAGGGCCCCATCAACAGGCTGAGGGCTCCAAGAACGCAACATTCTCATCAAATCATTGAGGTGATCAATGCACGGATTGTTTTCCCAATCCCACAAATCATCTTCATCAACCGAACCATTCCAAGGGTCGAACCATTCACAAATAAATGCGAGTAGTTCTGGTTCGTCATATCCTTCCGGCTGCTGAAGGTTGTGAAGAGCTTCCCTTGCAGCATCAAGTCTTCGGCAAGCAATATGTCCAGCCGCAATAATCATTCTAGCCTCGTCATTTTCTCCACCAGACTGGGCTAGTAGTTTCTTACCCTCCTCTATCGCAGATGGCCACAAACCACGTAATGCCATCTCAATCATTCTAGCACGACTTTTTGCCAACCGAACAACAGCTTCATCCTCGCCAATTGAACGTTCTTGGAATCTAATCAACGCATCCAAATCATTGCATAAAGCCGATTCTTCTACTAAATCAAACATCCAATTTCCACCACCACTCATGATGGCACCTTCTCTGCGTTGATCAGGATTCAAGTCAAACTTTAGATTGCGCAGTGAGTTGAACTTCGAAACAGATAGGACCCAAGTAAGCAGGAAAATTGTTTGTCCAACAGCGATAAATATCCACGTTACTAACAAACGGTATTCCTCATCGAAACCTATTCCTTCAAACCATTCAATGAAAGGCATAAGACTTCCAAATTCTTTGTAACATACTAAAATCAAAAGCAATGCAGTATACCCACTAAAACCTGCAAATGCGAAGTATAGGACTCTAGCTTGTGCCTTGTCCTCTGAACGAATTTCCCTAGGTGTCGCTAGAAGTACTCCACCCAATCCTCCGAATGCTTGACCCCCAAGGAACAAGTTACGAATTAGTTCGAATATGAATGCAAGACCAACGATTGCAATATTCAATGATAGATATGCAGCCAAAATTTCTGGCAAACTCTTGAGTGCCTCCCATTCTGCAAGCAAGGGGTTTTCTTGTATCTGAAGATAGACTTGGTGGCCTAAAATTCCTCCATAGTTCAAAATTTCTTCAGAATTTGCTGGGTCATTTATCATCACTAAAGCAACAGTTACTATCCCATTAATCGCTGTTATAGGCATAGTTAGTAAGAACAAAATCAGAATAAATGCAAACGACCTTCCTACAAATCCAAGTTTCTTAGCGTCGATGGGATTTGGTTTTCCAAGCCATGTTCGGAATTTACCTACAATCAACATGTTCCAAGATGCACCCATAATCCTACCATATGCTAAGATTGTAGGGCCCATGAATACTAATCCCGCTATTGCAAATGCAAGTGGTTTTTGCGATTCATCTATTCTTGGTACAAGTAAAAGATATGTTCCAATCGATACTGCAAATAATCCAATAAGCGTCCCAGTACGTCTGAAAAACAATTTGAAAAATTTGTTCTTAGTTACGCCAATCCGCTTTCCAACCAACTGACCATTGAGAGATTCCCAAGGTGAGATTAAAATGGGAATCAACACTAGTATGCCCATCAAGAAAAGATTTGGAAGGTAGTACACTTCTGGATCAAATATTAATTCGGAAATAAGCAGTAGAACTCCTGTCATCGCCATCATGTAAAGTGCGATGCCAAAACCAACATTCGGTAATTGGAGTAAACGTTTAACTCCACCTCGGCCCTTAGTTAGACTGTGTACCTCATACAATCCTTCATCGATCTCAAACCCTACTTGCAATCCGGATAACTGAGTAGGTATCATCCACTTCCACAGAATAAGTGCTGTGGCAAAAGCGACCAAAAATGGAATCGCGTGATTAATTGACAGGTTGGCAGGATTCTCAACTGTTCCTGCGCTTGCCAATGGTATCAAAACCAAGCAAGCAAAACAAGCGAATAGCCACCTCCTCATAGAATACGCCTGTGGGAATGACTTCAAGACATCTTCGCCAGCCTGTGGCGAGTAAGGAATGAATCAATACGGTCAAAAGCCGTATTCAATGTTGATTCATCAGCTAGGTATACAATACGGATGTGTCCCACTCCTTTTTCTGGAGAAAAGCCACTTCCGTGAACGACTAACACATGCTCTTCATGCAACAAACTTAGTACAAACTCTTTGTCATTCTTAGACCAATAATCATCTGTCAAACGAGCGAACATGTAGAATGCACCACCTGGTGCTTCAACTTCAAGGCCCTCAATATTTGCAATCCTGTCCAAGCATAGTTGTCTACGGCTTTGAACCTTAGATGAATGCTCATCCATCCAGCCTCGGTCAGATTCAAGTCCTGCGAGATAACCTAACTGTGCTGGAGTGCTAGCACACAACCTTGAACGCAATAATCTCTCAATTCCATCCCGAACATCAATCAATACATTTGTTGGATCATGAATTGCCAAGTAACCAATCCTCCAACCGGGAGCATAGTAGACTTTTGAAACACCATTCAGTGCGAAAACAGGAACTTCATCTGATAATGAAGCGACGGATACATGCTCTCCGCTAAAGTCCAGGCCATCGTAAATTTCATCAGCAACTATCATGCAATTAGGCCACTTTTTTGCTATGGATAGAAGCTTTTGTATTTCTGTTCTGCCAGCAACATTTCCTGTAGGATTGTTCGGATTAATTAGAACCAATAAACGAACATCCGAATCCATTTTTGATTCAATATCATCTAAATCGATGCACCATCCATCATCTGACTTCAGGGCATATTCAACCGTCGTAGCTCCATACATCTGAGGATATGCCATGTAAGGAGGGTAATGAGGACCAGGTGCCAAAACTTTCGAGCCTTCTTCGAGAGTTGCTGCAAAAATAATCTGTAGGGCTTCAGTAACTCCGTGGCAGACATAGACATCATCCACATTGCAATTCCAGCCCTTTCTTGTTTCATCTGCAGCAATCGCCGAACGTAGTGCGGGGAGTCCATACGATGGAGAGTAGCCATTGTTACCCGATGCCAATCCTTCACGATATGCTTCAACCATGTGTTGAGGTGTGGGCAATCCTGGATATGCAATCGGGTCGCCAATATTTAATTTGATAATTTCATGCCCCTCTGCTTCCAACTTAGTTGCTGGAACAACAACATCTCTAATCGCATATTCGATTGTTGAAGCACGAGAGGATACTGGTATCACGCTATTCCACCCATCCTACAAATCTCGTCATACTGTTCCTTAGAAACTGGTTGAACCGATAATCTCTGTCCCCTCTGAACCAAAGGCATGTCATCCAAGGCAGGGTTTGCTTTGATGTCAACCAAACTAACCATCTCCATTTCTTGGATTGGCTCAATATCAACCATCATCCATCTTGGGTTATCTGGAGTTGACTTCTCATCGAAATACTTGCAATTTGGGTCCCATGAGGTGTGATCTGGATAACCTTCTCTACAAATTCTCGCAATTCCAGCAACATGAGGTGGTTTTGTATTGGAGTGATAAAACAGCACCATGTCACCCATTTTCATCTTATCTCGCATCATGTTTCTAGCTTGGTAATTTCTTACTCCATCCCAATGAGTTGAACCATCGGCAACTAATTGAGAAAAGGGGTAGACGTCGGGCTCGGACTTCATTAGCCAGTAGTTCACCATGTAGGGGCCGTCTAAGCGACATCCCTTAGATTTCACCATGCATCGCCATGGTCAGGAATAAGGGCAGCATCAACAACATCGATATCTCCTCTCGCAGCAACTCGGCCTAATCCAAGTTTCCTTGCCATCGAACTGGCACCGCCTGTAGAACCTATACCCAACTCTTCTAGTAACACGAAAATAGCAGGTAGTAAAATTAGTGCACTTGCCGCTGCAATCCAAAGAAGAATAATTATCACAGTGATGAACGGTTTGATTTCAGGAATAGGAATCTGGTACGCAGTAACCATTCCTAAAGTGGTTACAGTTGCAGCTTCGAATAACGACATACCCGTACTAACAGTCGATGTACGTATCGCTTCTATGCCACCGCCTAATTCGCGTATACGGTTGGCTATGTGGATAGAGAAATCAACACCTACTCCAACAAGAATGGATCCTATCATTACTGTAACCAAAGACAATGAAACATCCATTTGCCACATAACTAGCCACTGTAAAGCAACAGTGGCGATAACAGGAGCGGTAGTCCAAATTGAGAATCTGATATCCTTGAAAACAATTGCTAATGTCATCAAAGTCAAAGCAACAGCAAAGCCAAGTGAAGACCATTGACTTCCAACTATGAGTTCGTTAACAGCGATTGCTGTTGCCGCAACTCCGGTTAAATCACCAGCATATATGTCGCCTTCATAATCACGCGATGTGTATTCATTTACCTTCGCAACGGCTTCAGAGGTTTCAGCGACTGGTACGAATGGCATATCAACATAGATCAAGTTTCTACTATAATCATCTGAAATGAATAGACCCCTGGTTTCATCTGTTAGACTAGAATAAAATACATCTAGAAGGAAACCTTCTGCTCGAGGATTATTTGTCCCATTAGCACGAGGTGAAGTTAGAATTTCCCAGAAGGTGACATCTTCATTGTATTGACGATTCAGATACGGTTCTAAGGCATCTTTCAAGTCCTCTGGAACTAGTGGATTATCTGTTATATTCCAAAGCGGCGTTCCGCTGACATTCGCCCCCAAACCAACAGATTTCATCAAGAAAACTATGCTAACTGCGTTAGTTTGTTCAATCGTGTTGAGTTTATCTTCTAGCGCTGATAACCCCAACAGTTTCTCAACCGGTTCGCCTTCGGTTGGGTCTGCATCTCCGGAAATATCACCTTCAATGAGTATCATCCCAACTTGACCTGCATTGAAATCTTGTGAATATTGTTTCATAGTTACAACAGATGCTTCATCTTCGGGAGCCATACCTAGTAAGTCGATATTCTCCTCAACATTTTCTTGACCCCAAAACCCTGAAATGAAAATCATAACCATGAAAACCGCAATTACGCCTTTAGACCATTTAATCGGAACTTGAACGACCTTTTCAAAGACTGGTAACGGCGGGTGTTTGGGTTTTCGCAGATCTAGAAGTAGTGTTAGATTAGGCACCATCGCCATGGTCAAGAAATAAACAATTACAATACCGCCGGAAAGTGCTATTCCTACGGTCTCAATTGGTTTCATTGGTGTGAATGTAAGGGAAATGAAACCAATGACTGTAGTTACCGCTGAAAGAAATACTGCTCTACCAGTTGAAGCTAGAGATTGCCGTATTTTCTCATCTTTCGTACCGGTTTCTTCTGCATATCGATTGGTTATGTGCAACCCATATGATACGCCTAATGCCAATAAGATTGGCCCCACGATAATTACAGTCATAGTAACTTCATATCCTGTGTAACCCATTATTCCTAATGTCCAAAATACAGAACATAACGTTGGAAGGCCAGCAATTACTACTACTTTGAAACCTTGAACTGGTCTCCATGAACCAGTTTGCAATACATCCGAGTGGAATACAAACAATCCCAATGCGACCAAGACAATCGCCAGCGGGAAAATCTGCCAAAATAGTTTGAAAGAGAATTCTGTTACCGCATTAGTAATTGGGACAGGACCTGTTAATGTCATAGAGATTCCTAAATCCTCCCAATCACACAAATCAGCACCGATTGGCTCACCGTTTTGATCGTATTCACAAGGGCGCTTTTCTTTGGAGATGTTGTCTAGAATTTCTTGTGTCTTATCTATAACTTCCTTTGCAGTCTTAGTTTCGTCAACAGCAATAATTATCACTGCCTTGTCTAGAAGACCGTCGCCATCAGTGTCCCTAGACATTTTATCTAATCCAGGCGAAGGCGAACCATCGTCTTCGTACATTTCATCCACTATAGTGTCGATTGTTGTTTGAGAAGGAATGCTGTAATTACCCCAAATAGGATCACCAATATCCAGAACGTCCTTTACCAATTCGCCAGCAGTATGTCCGATACAATTTTCATCATTAGGAGGGCAAATTTCTGCCACTAGTTCGTCAACGAACGCATCTTGAATACGAGGTAAACTGGAGTTTACTTCCTTGACAACCGTTGATAGTGAAAGAGCATAAATTACGTCATCTGTCGGGTCTGATAGTCTTGGGTTTAGTTTGGTCTCTACATAAGACATCTCTTGCAAGATTCTTCTATCATCAATTGGTTTCTCGGGAGAATCAATGTAAATGATCATCACATTGGTAGACCAATTCTTTTCTACCTCTCTTATGCTCTCTAGAACTGGAGATCCTTCTGGCAGATAAACGTCTAAATCACCATTTACATTCAGTGATGGTTCATCACCGGGTTTAATGGAAGTACCGTCAACGAAACCAGAATGATAAGCAAAGAATACTGATGCCATCAGACAGACAACTACCATGAAAATAGGGAATTTAGTCAAAATTCCAGTAGCGCCATGTTTTTGCCATTCTCGTTGCAGTGATTTGGGAGCATCCAAAACCGCATCAAGAGTTTTTCTAGCATCCCAATCCTTGACGCTTCCGCGTAGCTTTTCTTGGCCATGACCAAAGATTCGCGACAGTTTATCCTGCAACGATGAAGAGTCATCTTTCGGCCCAGACTCATCTTCGGACATATTGCCCCCCTAGTACCCCGTCACGCTTAGACCATTTGAAAGCATACCCATCATGGTCATCCAATCACTTCAAAAGTAAGACCCATCAGCCACAATCGGACCTGTGAGGATAACGCATGCAGGGCCGGTGAGCAATATGCCAGCTCCTAAACTAAATGACAAGAGATGGTCAATCGACCTAGAGAAGAGAATCCAAGAGGAGCATTATGCAGATGAGGCTGCATATTCCAAGCGATATGGCTTCAATCCAAACTCAGGTAAAGAGATATTCGTAATCGATACTCCTCCGCCATATCCTAGTGGCACTTGGCATATTGGAGCAGTTGCGCAGTACAGCATGATAGACGTCATTGCACGTTCACAACGACTACTGGGTAAAGAAGTTAAATTTCCTTGGGGAGTCGACAGAAATGGTATCAATGTTGAATTCACGGTAGAAAAGAACACTGGAAAGAAAATGAAAACTTATGACCGAGCAGAATTCCTCAAATTGTGTGAAGAGACAATAGAAGAGTTCACCCAATCTATGCGCAACACTGCTCGTCGAGTGGGACTTTCCATGGATTATGCAAACGAATATCTCACAGATGCACCAAACTACCGTATGGTCACACAAACAATATTCACTGAATTGTTCAAAAGAGGCGCAATAGTTGAGGACTTGCGACCAAATATCTACGATCCTGTTGAAGGTACAACTATTGCAGATGCAGAAGTTGAGAGATTGCAAAGAAAAACCAAGTTGATTGATATTAAATGGCAAACGGAAACGGGTGAAGAACTGATTATTTCTACAACTCGCCCAGAACTAATTTGCGCTTGTGGCATAGTAGTTGTCCATCCAGATGATGAGCGTTACAAGCACTTAATCGGAAAGAAAGCAATTCTTCCACTACCTGTAGAAGGAAGAGAAATTAGTGTCGAAATTTCTACCCATCCTTCGGTAAAGAGTGAATTTGGGTCTGGAATTCTAATGGTATGTTCTTTCGGTGACCAAAACGACGTCGCAGTATTCCGTGAACTAGGACTGAATCCATTCCAAGCGATTGACTTGGAGGGGTGTATGACCAGTATCGCTGGACCATTCGCAGGAATGAAAGTTGCAGATGCAAGAAAATCTGTAATTGAATATCTTGAGAATGAAGGGAAAATACACCAAATTGTGGAGAAAGAACAGGAAGTTCCTGTTTCCGAGCGAGGGAAAAATCCGGTTGAGATTATACTTCTCAAAGAATGGTATGTTCGACAAACTCACATGCAGGATAGAATCAGAGAGTTAGCCGAAGATATTGACTTCCACCCACCGAGGAATAAGCAATTCCTTCTCGACTGGATGGAGAACATCTCCATCGACTGGCCCATTAGCAGAAGAAGATGGTATCACACTGAAATTCCTATTTGGTATGCCGATGGTGGGACTAAGGTAATTTGTGCACCTTCAGGAGTTTATGTTCAACCATGGTGTCAATCTCCACCAGATAATAGCGAGGTTTTGGATCGAGAAACACGTGAAGTTCTCGGACTGTATAGCGAAATGAAAGCTAGCCTAGGAGAAATTGTCGGCGAGGAAAAGGTGTTTGATACATGGATGGATTCTAGCAACTCAAATCTGTTTGTTTCAGGGTACCTAAATGAAATGGACACTTTCGAAAAAGCATTCCCTACCGCAATACGTCCGCAAGGAAAGGAAATCGTTCGAACTTGGCTCTACTATACTCTTCTCAAGAGTGCATTATTACTTGACAAACCTGGGTTTAAGCATGTTTGGATTGATGGTCTGGGGATGGATCCTTGGGGAAGAAAAATGTCCAAGTCATTAGGAAATGGAATCGATGCTGACAGCGTTCTAGAATGTGGTGCAGGTGGCAGAACCGGATCATGGCGTGTCAAAGGTCCAGAAAAAAGTGTTCAATTGAAAGCAAACAAAATCGGTTCTGAATGTTTCAGATTATGGAAAGCATGTGATGCACAGGTCGGTGATGACTTCCATATTAACCCTGAAGAAATTGAAGCGAAATATTTCGGCGTTCTTACCAAATTATTCAACGTAGCAAGGTTTGCTAGTCAATTCGATGTCCCCGAGGACTTGGAGAGCACTCCTGACAATCTCTCTGTGGAAGATCGATGGATTTTATCTGAATTTGCTGAGACTATGGATAAAGTTGAGACTGCATGGAGAAATCTTGACATTTACACCGCAACGCAAGGATTGAAAACATTCGGAACCGGTATTCTACCAAGTCATTGGTTGGAAATGTCGAAATCAAGACTGTATGATGGTGACACAAACGCAGCTTGGACAATTCATCGTATTGTACGTGACTTGATGTCAGCATTATCACCAGTCTGTCCTTTCTTTACCCACCACATATCGAGCACATTGTATGAACAGAGTGCTGTTGATGTAAGAGAATTCCCATCTAGAACTCCTGATGACCAAGAACTTAGGTCATTGACTAGTACAATTGAGGAATTCAATGGCTCCACTTGGAGACAAAAGAAAGACTCAGGTTTATCTCTAAACGCACCTATTTCTGGAATCAACATTCCCGAGCAATTGAGTGAATTCAAGATGATTTTGACTCAAATGCATAAACTTGAGTAATTATTCATCAACATCAAGAGTAGATTGCCTAGATAATGGCATCTCCAAATTCCCAAGACGGAAACCAACCAATCTTACTGGTCGGTCAAAATCTATGTTCTCTGCAAATAATCCATGCGCTATGCGCATGAATACAGTTTCATCATCCATTGCAACTGGGATGGAGCGGCCATGTGTATGAGTTTCAAACCCTTGATAACGAATTTTTACTTCTCCAAGTCGACCTGCAACACCCATTTCTTTTGCGCGTTTCATAACTTTACTCACCAATACTGACAATTGTGATAATACACTCTCGCTATCGATTTGGTCGAACTCAAAGGTGTGCTCTTTTCCAACTGATTTTCTACTGCGTAATGGGCTGACATCATTACTGGTTTCACCTTCGAGTACTCTTATCATCCATGATGCGAAACGTTCAGAAGTGAATCTTGCCAAGGAGATTTCACCATATTCGGCCGCCTCTGACATTGTATTTATTCCCCATTCTGCTAATCTTGTTGCGGTTTTAGGGCCGATTCCAGGAACCTCACGAACTGAGCGGCCATCAAAAAAATTCTCAATTTGATCAGGAAGGGTTCTGTGAATACCTCCTGGTTTGTTTTCCTCACTCCCCATCTTTGCCAGAATCCGAGTAGGGCCTATTCCGAAAGAAGTTGATAAGCCCAATTCTTCCATGATCTTTGTTTGCAGTTTTTTTGCAAATGCTAACGCTTTGTCCCAATCTCCTTCGCAGAATTCTGTAATATCAAGATAAGCTTCATCGATGCTTGCTTGCTCGAACTTATCCGCATTTTGTGATAGAATATACATCACTTTTCTACTTGCACGTGAGTACAACCCTCTAGTTGATTTCAGGTAATGTCCAGGCCCATGCGGAGGCCCGGGACATCTTCTCCATGCTTCTCCAATAGGCATTGCTGAGCGAATTCCATATTTCCTTGCAGCATAATTACATGTAGAGACAATTCCCCTTCCTTTCCCATCTTTTGGGTCTGAACCAAGTATCAATGGAATTTCCGGATCTAAATTGTGGTGCAAAGTTTCAACCGCGGCGAAAAAAGCATCCAAGTCACAATGGATTAGTATCCTCGATGCCATGAATTGAATAGAATGTCGAAGGTTTTTGAATAACGCGAAACCCATGCTTTGATGAAGAAGTATTGTCTAAGCGAGGATATGGGCAGAGTCAAGTCAATACTTCCTATTGTGATAGGGATACTATTGCTGGCATCACTAATCGGTTATTCCGGGGAAG
>MDSW01111929.1_pt1 | contig 17193 bp, 27 predicted proteins | sample 811171 | NCBI WGS metagenome assembly MDSW01 (sample SAMN05326641, study PRJNA326480) | marine metagenome | isolation source: seawater | place: Atlantic Ocean: North West | collected 2012
AAAAGGTGCTGTCCTTCTTCTTGACGAAGTTGACTTGGGTTCAAACAAGTTGATGTGTCTTCAATCAGTTCTTGAAGGTAAAGGTTACCTAATCAAGAAAACTGGTGAGTGGGTGACTCCTGCTGAAGGGTTCACTATCCTTGCTACTGCAAATACCAAAGGTCAAGGTTCTGACGATGGTAAGTTTGTTGGGACTCAAATCATGAACGAAGCAATGCTTGAAAGATTTGCGGTCACAATGCAACAAGAATACCCACCAGTGGTTACTGAGAGAAAAATCCTTTCTAAGGAAATGGCTCTGACTGGTGATGTTGACATGGACTTCTGTGAGAAGTTGGTTGACTGGGCGGACGTAATCAGAAAGACCTTCTACGAAGGTGCGATTGATGATGTCGTGACTACTAGAAGACTGGTTCACATTGTGAATGCTTTCAGAATGTTTGGTGACAAACTCAAGTCCATTGAAATGTGCATTTCAAGGTTCGATGAAGAGACTAGAGTCTCTATCTTAGACCTCTACACTAAGGTTGACGCTGGTGTTAACCCTCTTGAAGAGGTTGCGGAAGAGGGTTCAGAAGAAAATTCTGAAAACCCTCTAGACGAAAATGACTTCTAGACCTATAATAATGGTATGAGTATTAATTACAAATACAACGAGAGAGAACTCTTAAAGGAGTTCTCTTCGTATATAGACAAGACTTATGACCAACACTATAGTCATAACAAGTTTCAGGCGACTGAATTTATTATGGACAGTGGTCATGGTGAGGGATTTTGTATCGGGAACATTATGAAATATGCACAACGATACGGAAAAAAAGATGGGTATAACAGAGCAGACCTTTTGAAAGTAATCCACTATGGATTCCTTGCTCTAAACAATCATGATAGGAGACTACAAAGTGATGAAGATTAGTAATGAAACTAAGGAAGTTCTAAAAAACTTCGCAACAATTAACTCTGGCATTAAAGTAAATGCTGGAAACAAATTAGAGACTATCTCTAATATGAAAAACATTCTTGCGGTTGCAACGGTAAACGAATCGTTCCCCCAAGGATTTTCTGTATATAACCTGCCTGAATTTTTGGGTGCAACGTCTTTATTTGAAGACCCTGACTTTCAATTCAATGACGCAGCTATGACGATTACGGATAACAATTCGTCAATGTCATATTTCTATGCTTCAGAAGGAATGGTGACTTCGCCTGAGAAAATGATTACGATGCCAGAGGCAGAAATTGTATTCGATATCAGTAGCACATTACTGAATGACTTGAACAAAGCGTCAAGTGTTTTGGGTGTAACTGATTTAGTTCTTGAATCTGACGGTACAAATATTTCATTGACTGTTAAGGATAAGAAGAACTCGACTACAAACACGTTCAGTAGAATCGTGGGCACTGGAAATGGTGCTACGTTCTCTATGAACTTTAAGATTGAGAACCTAAAAGTTCTTGCAGGTAACTATACAGTATCTGTATCAAGTAAAGGTATATCCCATTTCAAAAACAAGGATATTGACCTAGAGTATTTTATTGCACTGGAACCTGATTCAAAATATAATGCCTAAAGGCATATATAATACTGTGTTAGTGTTATGCCAGTCTCTGTAATACTTTCGGGAGTGACCCCTTCTCATCACACAACTAGGGTGGGTCACGCCGTAAAATCGGTGGGGATTTTACAACCTTTTAATGAGACTATATTATGAACAATGAATTTTTATTTGTAGAGAAGTATCGTCCTCAAAAAATTGACGATTGTATACTTCCAAGTGACCTGCAAGCCACATTCAAAGACATTGTAGAAACGGGTGAGATTCCTAATCTAATGTTAAATGGTACTGCAGGTTGTGGTAAAACAACTGTAGCGAAGGCACTTTGTAATGAACTTGGTGCAGACTACATTGTAATTAACGGTTCTGATGAAGGTAGATTGATTGATACCTTAAGAACTAAAATCAAAAACTTTGCCTCCACCACCAGTTTGGCAGGTGGCCCTAAAGTAGTTATTCTAGACGAAGCAGACTACATTAGTGCCGAATCTGTTCAACCTGCCCTGCGTGGATTCATTGAAGAGTTTAGTTCTAATTGCAGGTTCATTATGACTTGTAATTTCAAAAACAGAATTATCAATCCTTTGCATTCAAGATGTACTGTGATTGATTTCAAGATTCCTAATAGTGAGAAACCTAGACTTGCAAGTGTATTCCTCGCAAGACTTATGGAGATTTGTACACTAGAGGAAATTAAGTTCAACCAAGACGTACTTGCTGAACTTATCATGAAATTTTTTCCCGACTTTAGACGTTGTCTAAATGAGGTTCAAAGATACGGTATCGGTGGTGAAATCGATACTGGATTACTTTCTACTCTTGCAGAAGAGAAGATTACGCCATTGATAAATACACTCAAAGAAAAGAAGTGGACTGAAATGCGTAAATGGGTCGGAGAGAATTCCGACAATGACTTGTCTGTAATGTATAGAAAGATATTTAACGCACTCGAGCATAAACTCGAACCTGCCTCGATACCTGCCTGTGTTTTAATCATAGCAGACTATCAATACAAATCCGCATTTGCGGCTGATACTGAGGTCAATCTTGTGGCATGTTTGACTGAGATTATGAGTGAGTGTACATTTAGGAGTAAGTAATGTTAGGAATGTTAACAGTAGGTGACCAATTCCCACCTTGTAAACTGAATGGAATTGACGCTAACAACGACTTCGTTGAAGTTGAAATCGTTGAAGGGTATCAGCCCCTTAAACATGATTGGACGGTAGTCTATTTTTATCCAAAAGACTTTACCTTCATCTGCCCAACTGAGATTGCTGGTATGGACATATTAGTTGACCACGCAAACGTAATTGGTATTTCGGGTGATAATGAATTCTGTAAGTCTGCTTGGAAACAAGCGAATGGTGTGATTAGAGAAATCAAACACACACTTGCGGCTGATTGTGGACTTAAGTTATCTTCTGAACTTGGCATTGTTAATGCTGAGGAAGGTGTCTGTAATCGTGCAACATTTATCTTTGATAAAGATAGAGTTATTCAACACGTGTCAGTTAATGGATTAGACACTGGTAGAAATGCTCAAGAAGTTTTTAGAACTTTGAAAGCAATTCAAGCTGGTGGACTGACTGGTTGTGAATGGAACGAGGGAGATGACTTCGTTGCATGAGTGAGTTTGATGAAATAGTGCAACGTCAACGTGAACTTCTCGAAGCAGAAGAGTGGGCGAAAGGAGTACATACCTTACAAGTACATAGGTTGTATTCTATGCACTATGAAACAAAAGAATCCAAAAAATTTCTCGATAAAGGTTATGTCACTGATACCACATTTAATAGTGGCTTAACTGTAAGAGAACAAAATGGAAAAGTGGTATACAAATTTGGAGAAGAATTGAAAGGTCAAGCACTTGTAGATTCTTTTAGAAGGCATACGTGAAAAAAACTAACCCGTTTGATTTTGTTAAATCTGTATCCCATACCAAAAAAGATATTATGGTGGACGATATTGCCGAGAAGCAGTATGCACCATTCATAACTAATAAAGCATTATCCTATCACCAAGACGCAGTTTATTTTGCAAACGAAATGAACATACGTCATGGTGTAGATAACCGCCTTCAATACCTTTTTTATCTAAATATACTAAGGAAAAGACAAAGATTTTCAACTTGGTCTAAACCCTATATTAGTAAAAAGTTAGATACAATCAAGGACTACTATCAAGTAAGTAACTTAAAAGCAAAGGAATATTTGGAAGTTCTTACTGATAAGCAGGTTCGTGAATTGAAAAAAAGAATGACAAAAGGTGGCAAGGATAATGGAAAGTTATGAGAGTGAAGTCAAAGACTTAATCGAAGTTACATTCCCCGAAAAAGACGATTTTTTAAAGATACGTGAGACTCTCACTAGGATTGGTGTAGCGTCACGTAAAGAACAAGAACTATATCAGTCTTGCCATATCCTACACAAACGTGGGAAGTATTACATAACCCACTTCAAAGAACTATTCATACTGGACGGTAAACCTAGTAACCTAGACGAGAATGATATTGGTAGAAGGAATACTATTATTAACCTTTTACAGCAGTGGAATCTACTTAAAGTAGTTAATCCTGACAGTATCAAAGAACCTATCGCACCACTTTCACAGATTAAAATCATTCCTTTTAAAGAGAAAAAGGAGTGGATTCTTACACCTAAATACAATATTGGTAATAATAAAGCACCCGAATAGTATAAATATCCCTACGAGGATACATTACATGTTTGGATTTTTATTAGCAATATTGAGAAGTATTGTGCTCAAGTTGGCTACGACTGGAGCATTTAACTTCATGATGCCAACTCTATTAAAGATAGATAAGTGGTGTGAAGATAAAATTGGATTAGACATAATCAGACAAGAGCAGAGGTGGTTTGAAAAGTATCCACTGCTCAAAAAACGTATAGAGAAACTAGAAAAAGATTCTCACCCACCATGTCCTTTAGAATGTTTTGAAGGGTATGATGACTTGTTAAAGAGAATCGAAAAACTAGAATCTAAATAGGAGAATCTATGTTAAAAGCAAAACTAGATTTAGTAATGGGTTGGGTAAAAGCCAGAATCGCAGAACGTACTTCATGGGACGGTGCTACGATTATAGGTATATCAGTGTTGGTTCTTATGGCCGCACCGATTGTTAAACTCTTGGCTTGGCCTGCTTTAGCTTATGGGATTTATACTCTTCTAAAAGAAGAGAAATTAGTGTAATAAATAATCTTAAATAATGGAGAATATCATGGAACCTACATTTTGGTTGATAATCTTGTTGATTGGAGTACCCGTATTATTTGTCTTGAATGACAAGTATGGTTGGGTTGACACTGCAGTGGGCAAACCACCAGTGGTAGAAGAAGAAAAGGTGTTTAAAGCACCTACTGCTAATAAACTTATGAAGTTCACAAAAAAAGAACTCATTGAGTTTGCAGAAAACAACGATATAGTTGTTACACCTTCTAAAACAAAAGCTGAAATCATCAAGCAGATTAGAAAAAAATAAGGATTTAGGGCGGTGAAAAAAACGCCCTAAATACTTCCTTCCTAGAAGTCCATTCCCCTAAATAGGTGTATGGACATATTTCAATTCTTAAGTGAAGTAGGAATCCCTATCGGGACTGCGGTAGTGATGGCTTTCTTCATTTATCTGACATTAAAATTTACTTTTGATTCAGTCTTAAGTCAAATAGCGTCCACAGAAAATATCATTTCCATGCTCGAAACTAGGGCACGTGTAATGAACAACGACATAATACGTATAGATTTATTAGTGAGTAGTGCATTAGACGTAGCGCCCCCAGTTGATAGGGTCGCACGTGCAGAAAATTTCGTAGAGGATGGGACTATAGACGCAAGAAGGGACTAGAATCATGGGCGAAATAGCTAAATTAATCGCTGAGTTTGGATTCCCTGTTGTTATGTCTATAGGTATGGGTTACTTCATATGGTATGTTTGGAAATTCATAACAGGTGAAGTTAAACCAGCACTAGGCCGTATGTTTACGGCAAGTATAAAGCTGACTGACCAGCTTAGAATGTTAGACCAAGATATGATTAGGTTACAAGAAAAGGTTAATACTGTCTTGGAATATCGGGAGCGTCAAGAGATATTGCAGGACGCAGAGGAAAAGGAAGCTCTCGAAGAGGTTAAAAAAAATGAGAAAAGAAAAACTAAGGGATAAATTAGAACTAGGAGTTCTAATATCAATCTTTGTTGTGTCGATTATAAGTCTGTCACCTTCGGTACAAGCAGACGAATTAGTACACAAATTTAAGTCACCTTCTTTTAGTGGTATCGGAACTTCAGCTCATTATTTGACAATTGAGAATCAGGAGAAATCTAGGACTGATAAAATCGCTGAGGACATCAAGGCAGCTCTTCAACGTGCTGAACGAGAAGCAGAAAATACTGTTCTCGCAAAATTTATCAGAAATTTAGAATCACGTATATATGCTCAGCTGTCAAAACAGTTAGTTGAAAATATGTTCTCTAATGAAGAGGGAGCTAACTACGGTACATTCACATTAGAAGGTAATACAATTACATACGAAAGAAGAAATATTTGTACAGAAGATGGACTGTGTGACGATTGGATTGTGATGACAATTGTAGATTCAGAAGGTTCAACTACTACAATTCAAATCCCAATCGGTACTGGGGGATTTTAGTGAAGAATTTCTTTTTGGTTGGAGTGCTTGGACTCTTGTTGTCTAGTTGTGCAGGAATACCGCATATGACGGATTCATGTACAGCAACCATGATGAAAGCATTCGGTGAATGTGTTGAAAGTCCTGAAGCAATCAAACTTCCAGCATACAAATTATTATTAGATTTACCACCTGCTGAGGTAAAACCAGTGGTGGCTGTTTATGCATTTACAGACTTAACAGGACAAAGAAAAAGACAAGACGGTGTTGCAACATTTAGTACAGCAGTAACTCAAGGTGCTACTGCAATGTTGATAGACGCACTCAAAACTGCAGGTGGTGGAACATGGTTTCGTGTAGTTGAGAGACAAGGATTAGATAATCTTGTACGTGAAAGACAAATAGTTAGAAGTACAAGAGAACAATTTTTAGAGGAAGGAGAATCGAAAGAAACTATCCAACCTCTTTTATTTGCTGGCATCATACTCGAAGGTGGAATCATAGGGTATGACAGTAATATGGAAACTGGTGGCCGAGGTGCAAGAACATTAGGGATTGGACACTCGACTGCCTATCGTAGGGATACGTTAGTTGTTTCTTTGAGAGCAGTTAGCACATTGACTGGTGAAGTTCTTATGAACGTTCAAACCAAGAAGACTGTGTTGAGTGTTGCTCAGGGATTTGACGTATTCAAATTTGTAGATTTAGATACCCAACTGATAGAAATTGAGGACGGGGTGACAGAGAATGAGTCGGTGACATTTGCAACGAGGGCTGCTATTGAAGCCGCTGTTCTAGAAATGATTTATCAAGGACATGATAGAAAATACTGGACAATAAACGGAAGACATAGACACCCTCATAATATAGATGGAAGTAATGAACGACATTCCATCGAGGAGATAAAAGACGATTATGAAAATGAGTAAACTAAAATTATTTTTAGGTATCTTTTTCCTTGGGTCTGTTATGCCTCTTATAGCTGATGACGATAACGAAATATTTTTGCAACAATCAGGAGATAATCTTACATTGACTATCGACCAAGTTGGTTACGGAAATAAATTCGGTGGAACTATAGATAGCGGTTCGGTTGCTACTGATATGATTTTAACAGGGTCAAATATTACATTTAATCTTGACCAAATCGGAAACAGCAACCAGTTATTTGGGCCTGCGGTTTTAGATAGTTCTACCATTGATATGACATTTACTGGTGACAGTAATGTCTTTGATTGGAATATAGGTTACATTGGTGACGCTGATAACTCAGATATTGATGTAACAGTTACAGGTAGTAGTAACACTTGGGATTATGACCAAGGTTATGCCGCCAGCGCTAACTATTTGGATTTTGACTTAACGCTTGTAGGGAATACTAACGACTTCTTTATAGACATAGATTCAGACCAAGCAAAATGGGAAATGGAAGTTACTGGTGACAGTAATAATATTGATACGAAAATGTTAGACGCATCTGACCATGATTTAAAAGTGGTACATACAGGTGACAGTATTAATATGGACGTTATCATGCAAAGTGGGACATGTGGAACTAAAACATGCCCAGGCAAGATTGACCTACAGTTGAGTTCTGATAATGCAACGGTTACAATTAATCAAAAAGATACTTCTGATTAATCTTATGCTTCTATCGTATCCTGCTTCGGCAGATACGATAGGAGGCATTATTGAACAGACTGGTGTTGCTAACATTATCAGAGAGGGTAATAAAATACCTTCCGTAGAACTGCCCCCAATAAATCTTTATGACGAGGCAGAAACTGGTAATGGGAGAATGTTAATTGAGTTTTTAGATAAAGAAGAACTTGCATTAACAGAACACACTTTAGTCTTTATAGACGAAGTTTATTATGACCCTAATCCTGACTTATCTAAAATGTCGATGAGAATGGTAATGGGTACAGCACGTTTTGCCTCAGGTAAACTGGGTAAAATGAATAAATCGAACATTGCAATTTCTACGCCAACTGCTAACATAGCAATTAATGGCACAGATTTTACGACAACCATCGATGAACTCGGGCGAAGTCTTATTATACTTTTGCCTGATGCAAACGGTGACGCATCAGGTTCGATTACAGTTAGTAATGAATCAGGTTTAGAGGTGGTGTTAGAAGAAGCATATCAAGCTACAATGGTATCTACTTTGAATTCATACCCAACTACACCTGTAGTAATAAACGGCATTACACCTAACTTGATTAATAATATGTTCATTGTGAATCCACCAAAGGATATCGCAAAGGTCATAGAAGAGTCTGCTTCAGAATCAAATGACGGTGGTATTTTAGATGTAGACTTTTTAGAGTTTGACGGTTTAGATACAGACGCACTGAAAGATAGTGAAGGTGAATTAGAATTTACTGAACTTGATATAGATTTATTAGACGTTGATTTTTTACAAGACCTACTTGATATTGTAGAAGAACTGGATAGGAAAGTAGGGATAAACAGAACTGCAGAAAGCAGTTCAGATAATTATGGAATAGAAGGTACTGCTATCGGTTTTGATAAAGAGACACAGTACAATACGATAGTTGATACTGGAAGTGGATTGGTTACATTCTATCGTGAGGTAAATGGAACCATAAGTATTAAACTACCGATAGACGCAATGGCACAAATAGTGACCGTAACTAATGAAAAGGAGAGTGTAATTAATATGGGTGGTGATAATTCAATTAATATTATAATTACACAACAAAACTAATGAAACAACAACATCAAAAACGTCCTAGTAAAAAAGAACTAGAAAAGTTAAAGAAACAAGCACAGGATAGGAGAAACGGTTGAAAATAACAGGAAGACATTTAGGTATAGCAGTTCTTTTGATATTTTTTGCTTCTCAAGTTCTTGCTGGCCCTGAACATAACCACGTTCACATAGAACAAGTCGCTGACGGTGACAATGCAAGTATCAATATTACTCAAATAGGTTATGACAATGAAATCAATTTTACCTTTGCACACCAAAACAATTCATTTACATTTCAACAAAATGGTGAGGGTAACTACATTGGTTGGGTTTCATATTGGGGTTCAGGTAAATCGTGGGGTGGTGACGTAGACGGTACAGGTAATACTGAAAATGTAGTACAGTATGATGGTGCAACATATGGTAGGCATATATGGGGTAATAATAATGACGTTGATATCTACCAAGACGGAACTCACACGCACAATTTAGATATTCATGTTAACGATGTAGTGCATGAACACCACCAAGAAGGTACTGGAAGTCATTACAGTCAAACATATTACTATGGTAACTCAGACGATAGTATTGTTGATATCATACAAAAAGGTAATGCTAACCACAATTCACAAATAACACTACAAGGTAGTGAACATACAACTCTTAACCTAACGCAACAAGGTTCAACAAATCAATCGTATGTAATAACTAACTCCTGCTACACTTCGGGTGGTTGCACAATCAACGTTACGCAGGGTAATTAACCCTAAATAAAAAACCCTCTTACCAAAAACAAATTCTTGAGGTATAATTGTGTTTATGAAACTAATTAATATCTTGGTATTTTGTGCGCTATTTTTTGGTGCAACAAAAGTAGAAGCTTTAGAACTGGAAATGGATACTCATTGTCTTGCTCAGAATATATATTTTGAGGCAGGCAATCAACCTCTCGCAGGAAAGATTGCAGTAGTAAACGTAGTTCTAAATCGTGTAGAACATGATAAATTCCCTAACAATGTATGTGACGTAGTTTATCAAACCAAAGAATGGAGAACCTCATGGACAGGTAAAACCGTTCCTAAATTAGGAATGTGCCAGTTTTCGTGGTTTTGTGACGGTAAGTCGGATAAACCAAAAGACAGTAAAACTTGGGCGGAGAGTCTTCAATTGGCAGACGATATGTTAGTAAAGTACGTTAAAAACGATAACTATCTTGATTTAACCGAAGGTGCAATGTGGTATCATGCTTATTACATACAACCATATTGGAGTCACCATTTAAACGAAACAGTACAAATATCCGCACATATATTCTATAGGTAGGTGCCATGTATAAATGGTGGACGGTTTTAATAACCATCGCTCTTTTAGTTGGTCTTCGTATATCAGACCCTTTTCTCATGGAGTCAATTCGACTCAACTATTTCGATTTTTTACAAACACAAAAAGAACCAATACAGGTTGACGATATTGTATTAGTTGATATAGATGAAAAGACACTAGAAAAATACGGACAGTTCCCATTCCCTAGAGGTGTATGGGCAGACATGATAAATCAAACGTCCGAAACAAACCCTTCAATTCTCACCGCTACATTCGCACAACCTGATAGATTCGGGGAAGACGAAGAACTTAGACAGGCATTAGGCAACAGACTTTCACTTCTTTCTGCCTCACCAACCAATCAAAAAGATACTGGAAGTGCACCATATATTGGTATTGCAAAGTTAGGTAAAGGTGACCCTGCAAACTGGTTATACAGTTATGAGGGTATTTCTAGTCCCATAGAACCCCTACAAGAGGCGGTTTACGGTGTAGGTACTGTAAGTGCTTCACCTTCTATAGACGGAACTGTACGTGCGGTTCCACTTGCTGTCATGGCAAATGGACAGATATATCCTTCTCTCGCATTAGAAACTTTGAGAGTTATGAATGGCCAACAGTCCTACAATATAAAGATTACGCCTGAGGTTGGTGTAGAATGGGTTAGGATAGGTAGACTACCACCACTTACTACTAAACCAAATGCAGACTTTAATATTGCATTTTGGAACCAATTTGAACGTGTCAGTGCAGTGGACGAAATCCCTGCAGACAAAATTCTTATATGGGGTCTGACTGCTTCAGGTCTGAGTAATCCAGTTTCAACCCCAATGGGTGCAATGTATCCCCATGAAGTACAAGCGAACCTAATTCAGACCGTCTTGACAGGATTCCAAATACAACGATTCTACTATCTTGAATTTCTAGAAATCGTTCTCGTTCTGTTTTCTTCTCTAATAATACTGGCAATGGTCTACAGACTTCCCACAGTTCTTTCGGGGATAGCTTGTCTATCTCTCGTTGGACTGCAGGGTTATATGGGGTATTATGTTTGGATGGAGAAGTTGATTTTAGTCGATGTTTTCTACTCGTCATTATCTTCCTTGTTGGTTTTTGGACATGCTTCTTTCAACAAATACTTTACAACATATCAACTCAAGGAACAAATTAAGAAACAGTTCCAAAAATATTTATCACCTGACATGGTTGAAGAACTGCAAAAAAATCCTGAACTATTGAAACTGGGTGGAGATAGAAGGGAACTTTCATTCCTATTTGCCGATATTGTAGGATTCACCCCAATAAGCGAAAAGTATATGAAAGAGGACGACCCCGAAGGATTGGTAGAACTTATCAATAAATTCTTAGACGCAATGTCAAAAGTCGTACTCAAAAATGGTGGCACCATTGACAAATATATGGGTGACTGTCTAATGGCATTTTGGAATGCCCCTTTGGATTGCCCAAATCACGCAGAAATGGCTGTTAGAAGTGCTATGGAAATAGAACTGCTTACTGAACAAATGAACAAAGAACTCAAAGAACAGGGATACGGATTACCACCCGTTGTAATTGGCACAGGAATAAATACTGGCCCATGCATAGTGGGAAACATGGGTTCTGAAGCAAGGTTCGATTACTCAGTAGTTGGTGACGCAGTAAACCTAGGTGCACGTCTTGAAGTACAAACAAGAACATTTGATACACCTATTATACTTTCACAATATACATTAGACCAACTGCCTGACGATATTAAAGTAAAAGAACTTGACGAGATAACTGTAAAAGGAAAAGAAGAACCAGTAAAAATCTATGCACCATATTTTAAACGCACAATTAGAAAACTAAAGAAATGACCTTTACGGAAGTATTAGATAAACTATTATCAAAAGAAGCAGTAGTAGAATATCAATCTCTCACGTCTGATAAGATTCATAAAAGACATTGTACTATCCCTCGCAAATTTCAATCTCAGGGAGACAAGATAGTTGTGTGGGATATGAAAGATGAAGCATATCACGATATTGAAATTAAAACAATTATTTCAATAAACCCTCTTGAAAAAACCTAGTTAGACCATATATAATATATAAATAAGAATGTAATTGCTCAATAGAGGATTACACATATATTAACTTGCTAAAAATAGGAGAAAAATATGACGCATTTAGATATATTTGGTCAATTCAGACCGTTCGCTATAGGATTTGACAGGTACTTTGAAGACCTCGAAAGAATGTCAAATATCTCACAAACTAACTACCCACCTTACAATGTTGTAAAGGTTGACGAAGAGCATTTCGCTGTTGAACTTGCAGTCGCAGGTTTCAGTAAGAAAGATATCTCTATCACTAAAGAGAAAAATGTTCTTGTCATAGAAGGTAAATTAGAAGATAAATCCAAGGACTTTGTCCATAAAGGATTGGCTTCTAGAGCATTTAAGAGAAGTTGGACTCTCTCAGACGATATTGTTATCGAAGGGGCAGAGTTAAAAGACGGTATCTTATCCGTTAGTTTGGAAAAGGTTATTCCCGAAGAGGATAAACCTGTAGAAATCAAAATTTCTTAAAAACCCACTATACAGATATGTACCTGTTTAGTATAATGGGTACATGTCTGTTATTTTATCACATGCCGATTCGTTACATGCAGCTCAGGTCTTTATAGATTACTATAAAGGTTTTGACCGCATAGACGATTATCTAAGAAAAGTAAAACTTGAACGTATGGATTCACTTCCAACGTCACTGCCTGGCATGGGCCCCGAAGACGATATGTTCAGTGATTTTACAATGCACCCACAGGACATGGAATTTGAAGTCAGAGTATTATCAAATGAATTGTTTGATAACTATCTTGAGATTACAACGTCTCATGCCTTAGAAAAGTCAATTCCTGGCAAGACATTGAAGTGGGTTGTATATGAAAAGAACACAAACAAAATTGTGGGTTTCATACGGTTCGGTAGTCCAACAATCAATTCTAAACCTAGGAATGAAATGTTGGGAAGACCTTTAGATACTATGAACAAAGACGTTATGAAACGTTTCAATGATTCCGTAATTATGGGATTTACTATTGTTCCAACTCAACCATTCGGATACAATTATCTTGGTGGTAAACTACTTGCAGCTATTTGTTGTTCGCACAAAGCACGTAGAGACTTGAACAAAAAATACAAAGGAACGTTTTGTGGTTTTGAGACAACCTCTTTGTACGGTTCTTCTAAGACTGCTTCACAATATGACGGTATGAAACCCTTCCTTAGATTCAAAGGTTTGACTGATTCAGATTTTGTACCAAGTATCAATGACGAAAAATACAGAGAACTTAAGTTTTGGTTTGAAAATAAAAACAATGGTGTACCACTAGTTCATGATGACGCCTCTTCTAGAAAAATGAAGACGCAACAGAAAATGATTTCTATAATTAAGAACTCACTAAATACTCATGACAAAGAAAAGTTGAAAGAATTCAACCAAACTTTTATCGATGCGAAAGCATTGACTGAAAGAAAAAGACAATACTTTTCTAATTATGGTTATGAGAACGTGGTCGATTATCTTAATCTAGAAACTGACACTCTCAAGAAAGCACCTAACTACGATAGATATGAATTTGAAGGTGTAGTTGAATGGTGGAAGAAACTTGCTAGTAAGAGATTTGATAAACTCAAATCAGAGGACAGACTCAGAACACAATTAGAAACATGGAATGTTAATGCAGAGGACATTGATATTATAAGATAAGTTTAAGCGGAGTTAGTTTAATTTAGTAAAACACTAAACTACCAGTTTAGAAATCACGGTGCAAACCCATGACTCCGCTCCAGTTTCGATATGAGTAAGAATATACCAATACAAGCAGTTGACCAATATGATTTCCTAGAACACAGAAGGGAACAAGAAAAAAAACATTGGAAGAAAAAAAGTGACGAACTCAAACCCCTTGACTCAATTCTTACGGTTGAAATTAATACTACTGAGTTGTGCAACAGGACATGTGTCTTTTGTCCAAGACATGACCCAGCAGTATTTCCCAACAGGAATCTCCACCTTACGGTTAAAGGTGCTAGAACCATTGCAGAAGAGTTAGGAGAGAATCAATATTCAGGTAAAATATCATTCAGTGGTTTTGGTGAAAACTTATTGAATCCTGATTTTCCTGAAATAGTAAAAGAGTTTAGATTCAATTTACCAATGGCGACAATTGAATGTAATACAAATGGAGACAAACTTACAGAAGAGTATGTTAACAGATTGTATAAGGCAGGACTAGACTTATTGTACATAAATTTGTATGACGGTATAGAACAAATGGCACACTTTGAAGAAATGCTAAAGAATGTGCGAGACGATATGTACAAGTTTAGAATGCATTGGGGAGACTTTGAGAAACATGGATTGATTCTCAATAACCGTAGTGGGGTGATTGATTGGGTTGGGATAGAAGAAACAGACATTACTTCTTTACAAGGCAAACCTTGTCATTACCCCTTCTACAAAATGTTTGTTGATTGGAACGGTGACGTATTGTTCTGTTCTAATGATTGGGGAAGAGAACACGTTGTAGGTAATCTTCTACAACAAAGTTTACATGACGTATGGTTCTCTAAACCCATGACAAAGATTAGGAAACGTTTAATGAAAGGTGATAGAAGTCATTCGCCTTGCAATAAATGTAGTGTTGACGGTTCACTATTTGGAAAACCGTCCTTTGATTTAGTGAGTGAATATTATGAGAGTGGCAATAACAGGTAGTACAGGTTTAGCAAAAACAATTATTGATACACTGGAAGCAACACCATATAATGGTAAACAGATAGACGTTATGTCTGAACGTATGGAAAACATTACAGTGAATGGAAGTACATGGTGGGGTTGGGAACAATATGATGTATTAATTAACTTTGCATATGATGACTTTGAACAAACAAAGATTTTAGAATTAGCTCACAACGCATGGAAAGATGACAACAGTAAATACATTATCAACTTTTCTTCAAGAGCGGCTCAACCAAACATATCTAAAGGATATCTTTACTCAGCTGCTAAAGCGTCATTGAATCACCTTGCAAATAATTATCAATACAATTCGGATAAAAAATATAAAATGACTACATTGAACTTAGGACTTTTAAATTCACCATTACCTAGTGTATCGAGAACAGAAATCGCAGGACTGGTGCATAAACTAATTACAAGTTTCCCTGAACTTGAAATTGCAGATATGACACTTCAAGCACACCATAACTATGGTGACGTGCAAGACTTAAAGTCATTTCAAAGAGGTGAATTACATTGAGTAATAGACCACATTTAATCGGGGAGTATTATAGGATTGTAGAAAATCCTAATCAGAAAGCAGAAGAACATTACGCAATTGAAATTGTCAAAGGCGAGTTTGAAGGTGTAGTGTATCAATACGGTAAAGTAGAATTCGTAGAAGGTAAACCTGAACTTAATTTTCAAAGGACTATTAGAAGAGTGCCAGAAGGAATGGAGTTGGACGACCTTCTAGAAGACAATGACCTAAATAACCTCATGGGAGATATATTAGTAGAACTCCTTGAGGAACAAGTCGCAAGACAGGAGAAAAAATGAATATCGAAAGATGTAAAGAAGCGATTAAGAGGCACGAAGGTGAAGTGCTAGAAATTTATATTGACTCATTGGGATTTAAAACTCTTGGTGTTGGACATTTATGTCAACCCGAAGACCCTGAGTACGATTGGGAAGTCGGTACACCTGTAGCACAGGAAGTTGTAGACGCATACTATGAATCTGACTTTGATAAACATGCAGACGAAACAGTTCATGTTGTTGGAGAAGATGTATGGAAAGATTTGCCAGGCGATATCCAAGAAGTGTTAGTTAATATGTGTTTCAATTTGGGTGGTTCAAGACTGGGTAAATTCAAAAACATGTTGAATGCAGTTGAAGACCATGATTGGGAAAGAATGGCTGTTGAAATGGAAGACAGTCGTTGGTTCAAACAAGTAGGTCGCAGAAGTGTAGAACTACAAGAAATAGTTAGGAACGTATGATTGATTTTCACGACAAAGTATTAAATGCGATTGTGCAACAAGCAGACGCAATGATTTCAAAACACAAAATTAATGTTGAGGTATTAACAAAGAATGCAAGTGGTGTTGCAGAACACCCTGACTTAATGAAGACAGTGGAAGACGAGTTAGCTCAAATAGCACACTGGCAAGATATTAAGGACGTTGCAGTCAACAATTTTGATTTTCATTCTAAAAAGAATCTTGTAGAATAGTCCCGTCTGTAGTATACTTATATTATGGATTTCTATACAAATGTATGCAGGACACGTGACAAGATTTTAGTAACAGGGTATCAAGGCAACAAGAAGGTAAAAGTTCAAGTTGCCTATCGACCTAATCACTACGTCAAATCTAAAAAAGGACAAACCGCTTACAGGTCTTTAGACGGACAACCACTTGAGGTTGTGAATCTAAATTCTATGGGCGGTGCACGTAAGTTCAGAGAACAATATGAGCAAGTGGAAGGATTTGATATCCACGGTTATGACCGTTATGTCTACACTTATATTGCAGATAAGTTTCAAGGTGTAATCGAACCTAATACCAAACTCATTCGTATCGCCTCACTTGATATTGAGTGTGAGTGTGAAGAGGGTTTTCCTGACCCTATGGAAGCGAAAGAGAAAGTCAACGCAATCACAATCAAACCATTCGGTAAGAACTCAGTTACATTTGGAATCGGCCCTTGGGACGCACCTGACAATGTAGACTATGTTGATTGTCAAGACGAAGCATTCCTACTGGAAGAGTTTATTAAGTATTGGGACAAACAATCATTTGATATTATTACAGGTTGGAATGTAAACTCATTCGATATTACATATCTTTGTAATCGTCTTGATAGATTATTTGGTGACGGGTATCACAAAAAACTTTCGCCTT